>ERZ778023.1994-NODE-1994-length-27613-cov-54.274331_pt1 | contig 27613 bp, 36 predicted proteins | sample MGYA00375753_ERZ778023 | MGnify/ENA primary metagenome ERZ778023 (study PRJEB29350, sample SAMN05389822) | bioreactor metagenome | isolation source: Ammonium sulfate bioreactor | place: South Africa: University of Cape Town | collected 2014-04-04 ... | reverse complement strand
TATTTGTTGTCTGTTGACTTTCTCTAATACGGCAAAAAGAAGGCTGTTTTTTTTTAAATTTTTTTTCGATTGAAGACATACAAAAAAAAAGAGAGAGAGAGAGAGAGTGAAACACGCGTCTAAAATAACAATTTACAATATACTGAGATTTCGAATAAAATGTTGCATTAAATGAGAATTTTAAAGTCACTGTGTCGAAAGACTATCGTTTTGAATTATTGCTAGTGCCATTGGTTGTATTAGCCGATGAATTGGACGGATCAGTTGGTAATTGTTTGCGTACATTCGGAATCGTACGTTGTTTGGCAAGAAATGATTGATTTTCGTGAGATTTTAAACGTTCTTCGAATTCACGACGTTGATACGTACTTCCCTGACAAAGAGAATTATTTAAATGAATGAACATTTTCTGTTGAAATCTTTACTATGGAATACCAAGCACTGATGAGTAGTTTTTCTTGATCATCTCGAATGGCTTTCATTTTCTCATATTCTTTCTACAAGAAAATCGAGTGAATTTTAGCGTTTTTTTTTGTTTTGCACATGTTTCCGAACCTCGAGTTCTTTTATCTGTCGATCTTTTTCCTCGTTTTGTTTTTTCAATGATTGTATTTCTTGATGACTAATTGAATTACTATTTCTCGGATCCATTTGTCTCAAAACCATTTTGGCCTTTTCAAGATATTGAACATATCGTTCTTCCATTTGATTGATATCATTTGTTTTCGCTGAGATAATTGTGTCTCGTTCAGCTAATTGTTTTTCTACGAAACGAGAGAATAAATACGTATTCATCTAATGAATGACATCATTTTTCAATCTACCGGCATGATCTAAACGTTTTTGTAATTCATCAATTTGACTTTTCGTTCGTGTCGATTCTTCTTCACGACGTGTCACAGCTCGATTGAGTGATATTTTCAGATCAGTTATTTCATGAGTGTTTTCAGCTAATGAACTTGTATCTTTAAGAGTTGCTTCTAATTCAAGAATCTTTTGATTTGACATCCTGAAAGAACAAAAAAAATAAGCGTTGTATTCATTCGTAGGAGAATTTTTTTCTATTCATACCAAAGATCATTTGTTAATTGATTATTTTGATCCTTCAATTGTTCGCAATTAGCTTGAAGAATGAGAATTTGTTCATTATTTGTTTCATCTGTTTGACGCAATTTGAGCATTTTATTTTCATGTTGAAGACGAATAAATCGTTCGCTATGAAAAAACAAACAAACAAACAATAGGAAATATGTTCAAGGAAGACTAATTGAAATGTTTACCGAACATCAGCTGGAAGATTGAGAAAATTAAGATCTTCAAGTGAGCCGGTTAATTTTTCTTTTGGACCGGTTGTACCCGCATCTAAACAGGCGATTACGAAAAGAAAAAACATCACATCGATTTGTCCTACTTTCATCGAGATTCACTCCTCGTAATTGTTCATTTGTTTCTCTAAGTAATTCGATTTCATTTGTTAAATTCTAAAATTATTCAATTGAAGTTTGTTTTTCTTTGTAGTTATGAACGAAAATGATTACAATTTTCTCGGCATTAATCGCATTGAATCGTTCTTCGGCTCGATTTCGTTCGAATTGTGCTTTGTCAGCAATCCGTTGTAGTTCACTTATTTTTTGGTACAATTCTTGATTAGTTCGTTTATGAAATTCGACTTGTGTTTGAAGTAATTTCGCTTGTTTATATTCTTGTTCGATATTTGATTTCTCATCGAACAAACGAAGATTGGTTTCTTCGAGATATTTGATTTGTTGACGAAGATCGGACATTTCTTCTAATTTGATTTTATAGGCATCGATGGTTGATTCTAATTTAGTCTGAATTTTAAAAGAGAGAAAAGACACGAAGTCAATTGAATAGAAGTCAAAATCAGTAGCAGACCATTTTCTCGCATTTATTTCGAAGAATATCTAATTCATCTTTGAAATTTCTTGCATCGCCTGCTAAGATCATGAGATCATCGTTCTGAAAGAATCGAATGGAAAGAATAGAAGAGAAGAGAATGAAATTTTACTCGTTTGAGAAGACTTTCGTTATCTTCGCGGAGAACATCGAGTTTCGCTCGATAGTCTTGTAAAGCTAAAAAAACAAATCGATCGAAATTCGAAATCAAATGAAGGCACAACAAAAAAATTCACTTGTTTCAAGTTTAAAGATTTCTTCTTGTTGAGATTGAATACGTTGTTGTAGATTTTTATATCGACTCTGTGGAACCGATCTATTTCGAAAATAGATAATGAAAGAATGTTCTTGATTTCAACTCACTCTCCATCTTCAACATTTTCATATTGTTGAACACGTTCATTTAATCGAGCAGTTTCTTGAATAAAGCCGAGTTTTTCTTCTTGAAGATTCGAAATTTGTAAATCAAGTTCTCGACAACGATGTTCGATTTCTTCTTTAGCTTCAACAACACGATTTAATTCTTCGAGTGCATGTTTTAACTGTAACAATACAATGAGAAAAAAAAATAAGCATTTTGCTAATAAATCATTGTACTTGATCGCCTAATTCGGAGTATTCATCGTTGATTTTTCGATTTTCTTTAACCATTAATTCTTGAATTGCATTCATGAGAACATGTTGAACGGACTCTTCCAAGGACATTATATGCTCGATATAGAATTGTTTTCGATCGCAACTAACAGCGCAACCGAGAACTAGTTGAAGAAGACGACTGAGTTCGGTTTCATCGCTTGTTTCAGCTGAAAATTATTAACAAAAAGAAATAGTAATTCCAAGACAAAAGTTCTTTTTCAATTACCAATGAGATTTAAATCTGGCATTTGAAAATCAACAAGAGATTGACCGAGAACCTAGAAATTCGTTTATTTATCATCGATAAACAAGAAAAAAAAAGACGAAACAAACTTCAGAATAATAATCCGTTATATTTTTCAAGATTTTCTTTAAATTCGTCGCCTAAAATCCACCGTCTTAGTTACAATAAAATCAATTCAAATATCTCGTACTTTTATTCGATAATTATCAGCTGCATCAGCTCGAATTTTCTGTAGCCAAGTTTCATTAAAATGATTTCCATCACTAGAAATTCAAAGTTCGACATCCTCGATTTTTTCATTCAATTCTCGATAACGTACATATTTTTCAAACACATTCCAATCAGCACTCCATCGGACAGATCTCCAGCGCCATGGATTGTTCGATTTAGATCGAACGTTCTTATCTATTCGACGAGAAAACAAAGACTACGATCAAATAAATCTATTTATTTCGATGTTTTTACCCATTTTATTAAACTATTGCAAAGTACACGTCGATCCATTGAAATAACGAGATCCGTTTTTTGTCTGGTTAAGACTGTTCAAAAAAAAATCATAGCGACGAACATTGCTGAATATTGATTGGCTAAAAACCTCCATTGAACTCGTCTGTAAATCATAGAACTTTCCAAAAGAAAACAATTTGTTCTGTTTGTCGCTAGTATCTATCACGTCAAAGCAAAACTCTTGCGCAGGAGAATATGACAACAAACTCAATATGGCGTCGGTTATGTTGTTTTTACTTTCAGATTGATTTTTTTTCTTCACTTTGTCACTGTGATCAAAACAACAACAACAAGAAGAATATGTAATTGATTAATGATGTTGAAGGTATTCAATTGCGTCTGTTTTTTAATATTAGGGCTGAAGGTTCATCCTATGAAGCTCCTGCACGCTCAACTCAATATCAATCAACAAAACGATTTGACAATCTTCAAGCAGATGTCAATCAGGTAGAGCAAAAGAAAAACAAGAAAATAAAATGAGTTTTTTCTTCGCGTTAGGTCGTCGATGTTATGAAAGATAATCTTGAGAAAGTGTTAGAACGTGATGCTAAATTAAGTACTTTAGAAAATCGAGCTGGTAAAAAAATTCAAACATGAAAAGTCATGATTATTGTTGTTGTTTTTTTTACGAATAAATCATTCAGATGCTCTTCAAACTGGTGCGTCACAATTTACTACAAATGCAAGGCAATTAAAACATAAATACTGGTGGAAAAATCTCAAGGTAAATCTACATGTGTTTGTTTGAAGAAAAAAAAAGTAACATATTCTCATTTGAAATAGATGTGGGCAATTTTAATAATTGTTGTCGTAAGTTTCTTTTTTTTTCTCTTCTCTCTCTCTCTGTTAATCGATTCGATGTGTTTTATTAGATCGTTTTGATTATCATCATCGTTGGTACGAATTTTGTCTTTGTTTTTATCTCGAAAAAAAAAATTTTCATTTATTTTAGTTGCTGTTACACAATCGGTTAAAAACAACAATTCAGGACAAACTACAGCATCGGGTAGAAAATAAACATGTAAGTCATCAACGAGTTAATCAAATTTTTAATCAAGTAATTCTCAAGAGACGAATCGTTTGTTTTATTTTAGATTCATATTCATTGTCCAAACAGACTGCTTATTTCTCTACATTCCTCTTCTCATATATTTTTTTCTCTTTCGTCCATGTCATTTGTGAATTTTTATTTGTTTGTTTGTTTTTTCTCTGGATGAAATGATCTTTTTCAAATTATATATACATATATTATACACTAATATTGCGAATAAGAAAAAGACAAAAAAAAACGAATAATTTGCTTTTTGTTTTTTTTTAGATCTATATTGAAATACTATGTAAATATTTGAATAATGTTGCACAAGAAGACAGAAGGGAATTTATTTTTCTTTTTTTTCTACATATTGAATAGGTCAACTAATGGAGGTGGTGCTGGTGGAGCACCAGGTGGTGGTGGTTCGAAACGTTTAGCCCAACAACAGGCTCAAGTCGATGAAGTTGTGGATATAATGAGACAAAATGTGGATAAGGTGTTGGAACGTGATAAAAATCTATCACTTCTTGATGATCGAGCTGGTAAAAAAAGAAAAAAAACAACAACAAAAAAATAAATTATTTATTTGATATTATGTCTATTTAAAGATAAATTACAACATAATGCAGCTCAATTCGAACAACATGCTGGAAAATTAAAAAGAAAATACTGGTGGAAAAATATGAAGGTAAACAATAAAATAAAAAACGAAAACATGACATTTTGTGTTTTCACTTTCGACAATTAACCTTTCAACAATTGATAAAATGCAAATTATTCTAATAGATGATGATTATTATGGGAATAGTGGGCACTATTTTTGCGATTGTGGTGATAGGTATAAAGATTTCATATTGTCAGTCTTGTTGTTGTTATGTTCAGGCGCATGTTAATGAATTCGTTGTTCTCATTTCCTCGAAGAAAATCTAACTGAAATACTTGATTCTTTTAGCATGGTTTGCATCGAAAGTCAAATCAGTAACACCAGCTACTTCAGCAGCTAGTGAACCGAGCCCATCAGTCAATGTTGGTCCAGCTAAATTCGCCGGAAATCCAGTTGTTACTTCGGCTCCAGAGAAACCAACGCGACGTCGTAAATCACGAAAGAAAACAACAGTTGCCGGCGGTTCTAGTGCAACAGCAGCACCATCAAATGATGACGACGGTGGTGACGATGAACCGTCAAAAGATAGCAAATCTAAAGCTCGAAAACGAGCTGTTCGTGCATTGAATTACTAGTTGAATCAATTTCATATTTTTCTTCATTCCATACCGATGCACATTCATCACGAACGATCCTTTCTCATACATAAGCGCTTTACTTTTCTTCTTCTTCTTCTTCTTTTTCGTTGATGTTGTTCGTTTAATAAATCATTGTTGTTGTTGTTCTTGTTGCTGTTGTTCGTGTAGCTAAAACAAATCTATCGATGAATATTTATATCTAGTTCAAAGACCGAAAAACCAAAAACAAACAAATACACACACAAATTTTATTTATTTTTTAGTGCACATCATCCTTTCACAGTATTCTATCACTTTTATTCTTCAATATTTAAATAAAATTGTATTTTGTCTCCTTTGATTTTCATTGATATTTGAATAGAATGTCACTAAATCCTTCGTATTAACACGAGAATACTAATTTGTTGTTGACGGTTGTTTTTCTCGAAGAATTCTCCAACGATCTTTAAAATTATCTAAATCTGTGTAACATCCTTTTAACCATCGTTGTCCACTAGTCGAATCGAATTGTCGACGTGCATGAAGAACACGTCGATTATGAAAAATGACACATTGATGTTCTTGTAAAAGCAATTCGAATTGATTTTCTTGATTTTCAATTAAATCTCGAAAGATTTTCAAAGCTCGTAGAAATTCTCGAAAATCTTTTCGTGATGTATCACATTCGAATGGAGCTTGAAACGGTGGCGAATAATTAATATGATCAATTAGTTGATTTTCAAGAAATCGATTTAGAACAATTGTCGAACGAGTAAAATGATAATGTCGATTGATATTTCGATAGTGATAGGTTACTGGAAATGAACAGAGTATTCGAAATGCTTGTGGATCATTTTGACGAATGTATTCAGCTGCTCGGAATGTATCTGCATAGAATGATGCACCGCCTTGAACAGTATTCTTGAGAACATGTAGAAATTGTAGACCAGGTGGTGCTTCAAAATATAAGAGATCCATATGTAAACCTAGAGATTGCGATGTATAAGCAACATTAATTGCATTTTCGACACTTCGTACATCCCAAGATCGACCATAGAATGTCTGACGAATATCGCCAATTCGTTGAGTTAATTGTTCAACAGCGAACTCACCGTGAACATTATTTATAAATACAAGACCGTAATCATTCAAATGTTTCAATGTTTTATAAAATCCTTGATCGGAATGAAGATATTCATCGACATCAATTTGAAGATTAACCTTTTCGATATCTTTTCGAGTCCAAAGTTTAGGCGGATCATTATTATATCTGGCTCGTTGGATATTATTCAATGTTGAATATGTTTGTAACCATTGACTTGAATATAAACTTCGATGAATTTGTTGATTATTTTCTGGCCAAAGTATTTCTAATGTTTGATTATCGATTATTTTCACATCAGCTTCCTTTTTTGGTTTTATATCAAATGGAATATCTGTTGTTGAATGTAGTTTTTGTCTAGTCGATTGATCGATACAATTCGAACATTGACAAGAATCACGTAAAAATATCCAATCATATGCAATATCTTTACCATCGAGATTAACAATTGCATGAGTATTTGTCAATGATTTAACTTGAAGATGAATGAATCTTATTTGAGATTTAATAGTTCGAAAAGTTGAGGTTAACATCTTACAATCAATACGAAGAAAAAAAACAACCAACTCAATTACAAATATGATAAGCCTATCAAGTTTTGTAGTTCGTCCATAAAATGAAGATAAGCACAAAATTTCTTATTGGAAGGCAAAATGAAATTCAAACACACAAACAAACAAAAAAACAAAACCACACACACACACACACGGCAGGGAGCGTCATCATGAAAATAGTCACCGTTATTCATCGAAGAATACGCTAGAATTTTGACTAGTGGAATGAGCAAAAACAATTAATAAAACATATATATGTATAAGTTTATTTTGAAAATTTATTCTTGAATTAATGAACTCATTCGAACGATCGATGCACGTGCATTATTTCCATTGGATACTAAATGTTCGAGTTCATCAAATGCTTCTAAAGTTCGTCGTTGAGTTTCATAGATTTGCATTTCAAATGTATCCATACTTTCACTTTTTTTACATGGATTTATTAATGTTACTGATGTATCATGAGATAGATAACCATTGGATTTCATTGGATGTGGTGTCATACTTGCTTGTCGTGATTGATGTGGTGGAGTCAATTTCGTATTCATGGAATAATTCGATTTACTAATAGATGTACGAATAGAATGTTTGGATGTTAAACGACAACATTGCCAATCATTATAATGAAGAATTTCAAAGAATGCATTTCGAAATTCTCTACAACGAAAATGATGATGATCTCGACGAAATTTTTGTTTTTAATATATACTTATTCGAAAATGCGTAAATAACTGGATTACAAAATGAATTCACATAACCAATCCAAGTTATATATCGTTCAATAAGTGGATTAACACATTTATATTCACAGTAGGCTAAAAGTAAATACATAACAAAAAACGGAAGCCAACAAGCAACAAATACGCCAACGACAATGCCTAATGTTCGTATAGCTTTAAGATTTTTATTCCATTTAACACTTTCTAAAACGAATTTTTCGTTACTATGCAAACGTTTAATTATATTTTCGAGTTTTTGTAATTCATGTGAATGTTTACGTGCAATGATAAATATTCGTCCATAGAGAAATAAAATAATTATCAATGGTATATAGAATGACAATGATGATGATATGATGGAATAGATTAAATTCGGTCGCATACCACATCCATATGGATCCAATTGCTTACGTTTATGTTTTTGACTGTAAACGCCAAGTAGAACAGGCGCATAAGATAATAAAACGCTTATTAACCAAATAAAACCAATGAGTATCATAATGGAACGTTTAGTCATTTTTTGTTTATATTTAAGTGGATATTCAATTGCGACATATCGATCGAAACTTACAGCAACTAGAAAACAATCAATAAAAAAAAATACAAAAACAGAAAAATCTCTCGAAATTGATCTACTACCAAGATGTAAAATAGATGCTGTACAAAATGTAATATCATTGGCAATCCAAATATTACAAAAAACTTGTCCGAATACCCATTTTTGTTTGATTTCATAGATAAAACCTGGTATCATGACGGTTGTTGTTACAAGTAGATCGGCTACGGCTAATGACATGAGAATAAAATTTGTTGGATGCCGTAATCGTTGAACACGTAGAATAGCCGTAACAACGAGAACGTTTCCGATTATACTAAAAATAATAATTATTGAATAAACCTAAAATAAAAACCAAACAAGAGAAGTTTGAAATCTTGAAATGAACGATTTCGATCGTACAATAATGCCAATAACTAATTCGCCTGTTCGAGATGTTTGAGATATCACAAATTGATCGTTTGTTTGATTCATATTGTTTGAATAGACACTAGAAAAAAGTTCATATCTGTCTCAAAAGTGACTAATTCGATTCGAATTTTGATTTCAATGTTTGATGACTTACTCGTAAGAAATAAAAAAACAATCGTCAAATAATTAAAGTATTCATAAGAGAACTCTTTTTTGTTGTTTTTTTCTTTTATTTCTTAATCAGAAAAAGAAAAGAGAGACTGAAGTGTCTATACCTTGAAAGAAATACTGTTTTCTTTTCATCATCCATTGACAAACGATACTACACTCATTTTTTTTTCTTCTTCAAACGCAAAGACCTATGCTGTATCGGATTTCCACTGATCTCATTGCCATTGTGTCGAAAAAGAAGAAAAATTTTGAATTTACTGAACAAAAGAGAATCCCTTTTTTTTTGTTTCCTATTCTCCTCTCCTCTCTCAACTATCAAATTACATAGAAGAAACATATCGTGCAAAGAAAATGAGTATGTTCACTAATTTCTTACGGTTAATTCAAACAGAAAAACAAGTCCATTTGTTTGCGTTATTGATGCGTGTATGTGTGTCACTGTGTTAAGTGAATATTCGCATTATGACTATTGTGTGTATTCGTTTATAGTTTGACAAAGAGCAATGTAAATCGACGATGGCAGTTAGTTCTTTTTTATGTTTCTCTTGCAATTAATTTATTTAATAAAATTAGTTGTGATCTATTGGGAAAATATGCGTAGATAAACAAACGGATGTATGTGTGTATGAGTATGCTTAATGTTGGATAAGAAATGACATACCAAGGAAGCAACAAAGGGAGACGAAGAGAGACAGAGAGAAGAAAAAAACATATTCAGCAACGGGTGTTGATGAAAAAAAGAAAGAGAGAAGTCATCGAAAGTATTGCATTCATAATTATAAGTTTCTTTCAATTATTCGAATTGAAATTCGTCTACGAAACCTTTTCGATTATGTGTTATAATAAAGAGAATAATGATTTGTCTTACTGCACAAAAACTAAAGAGACTTTGTATGATAAAATTGATGATAATAAGAATGTAAAATACGTGTTCAGAATAAGAATATGAGATAATCATTGTAGTTGATTTTCCTTTTTTTTTTGATTTTATGTTCTCATATATTCAAAAGTCTATTTATAGACATACTATTTTTGTCCGACACGTCCTTTTTTTATTTATTTCGGCATCAAGTACTTGTAAAAATCAATCAAACTTGACAGTTGTTTGATCATTGATCAGATTTCAATCTCAAATAAATTCACGCCGAGAGAGAGAGCCAAAAAAAGCGAACACCTCTCAACTGCCAATATATTTCTATGGCACACTAGGAGATTTCTTCATCGTTAATTCTCACAGTTAGGAGCAGATGGATCATATTCTTATCATTAATTTATGCGCAAGAAATGTTTATCTCTATTATCAAAGTCTTTTTTTTATTAGAAAAAGAAAAACAAAATATCACTGTTTCAATTCATCACGAAGAACTTTACTAAATCGAGATAAACCCTAAACAGATATTTTGTTAGATTTGATTTAAAATTAACGAATAATTTTACCGTTTCAATTTGCTCAGGTGTAGAAATTGAGTACGATGCTCGAACATAGGGATATGTTTTGGTTTGATCAGGAAAAAAAGCATTGCCAGCAATGAATAGAACTTCATTAGCAAATGCTTTTTCATAGATTAATTTTCGTGTATCTTCAACACCGTTAATTTTCAACCAAACAAACATACCAGCTGATGGTTCAATGAATGAGACCAGATCTTTACAAGGAGAATAACAGATAGTTTCCAGGTTTATATACATTACAAAAAAAAACTAGTTTATTAACCTTTTAAATGAGTTCGAATAGCGTTCACCATAAGATTCTTTTGACTTTCATAGAAACTTGAAATTCTATTTAAAATCAAACAAAGAAATTTTGATAAAACACAATCATTAAATAAATTAAACTACTTTTTTGTGTGATTATCAAAACCTTGAATATCCCATTTCTCTAATAGTTTCAATGCAACCATCTATCAATTCAATTAGTTCATCAATATTTATTTATTTTCGAAAATTTTACTTGAGAAAGTGAACCCGCATGCATACTAGTCACTTGTTGGTGATAAACTAATCTTTGCCAAAGAGGAATGGGTGCTGTTACAAAACCTAGACGCATACTAAATAGAGGAGATTTAATTAGATTTGTTTGGGATTTCGATTGAGATCTACCCAGCTGATAAGACTTTTGACATGGAATCGAGACGAACAACTCGACCATCGGTATCAAGAGATAGAAACGATGGAACTGGTTTCTAGAAAATAAAACATCACATTTCTCGTTCTAGTTAATTAAATAGAACTCTACTTGAAATTGAAGAAAATAATATGGATCATCTTCGATAATTATCAAATTATATTTTTGTGCAATCTTAAAATAAACAAATGAATTTTGTGTTTTTTTTTCTTTTCTTTTTTTTCGAAATACTTCATAGATTTCTTTCTTTCGTTCGACGTTCATCGAAGCACCAGTTGGATTCGAACCATTTGGAATTGTATAAACTACTTTGGGCATTTCATTCGTATTCGACCAATTCGAAAGTACTTGATTGAGAGATTGAGCACTCATACCATACGTATCAGTGTCAATTCCGATTATATTTGCGCCGAATCCACGAAGCTAAATTCGAACAAACAAATCAGTTTTGTTTTTGAAATTCTAAATTCCAAATAAATTTTCCTACGAAATCTAATGAACCCGTGTAGCAAGGTGAATCAACAAGAATCGGATCATTGGGATTGAGAAGAAGTTCGAAAACTTTGCTTAAACCTTCCATCGATCCATTTGTTATGCATAGATTATAGCGTTCGAATTCTTTTGGTGAATGATAATGTGTTTGTAGTTTTCGTAGCCAATCTAAGAGATCAGATTGGCCAGGTGTTGGAAGATATTGTAATGCTTTGGCCATAGCCGATGGATCGAGTTGAATCGTTGTATCATCACTGAATGAAAAGAAATCTAACAAAAGAAATTCTTGATTATGTTGATTTACGTTAATGTAATTGTCGCTTCTTTGAATGGAAATAACTTCGGATTAGGACTTCCTGATCCAAAACTGATTGTTGACGGTGGTGATCGAGCGAATAATTGCGCTGAACAGATAAAAATAAACGTGCGATTATTGATTATCGATGAATAGATAAATATATACTTACTAACTTCTCGAATAGCACTCGGTTGTCGACGTGCTGCTGCTTTACTAAGAAAACGAGCATAATCTAGTGCAGCAGGCATCTAGAACGAAAAACAAACATGTCAAGAAACCGTTTTTTTCTTGAAGATTTTAATTGATGTTTTCATTTTCTGACAAAATTCATTTTGCGATTGAACTAATGCTTTAACAAGAAAATACAATCGTGAACAAAGAGACATGATTAGAATATTATATTGAACATAATTTGCTCGGCTACATTCTAATCTTAAATGATCGATCGTTGTTTTAGTTCGATGTTCAAGTTTAGTTAATAATGAACAAGATTTTTCGAGATTCGTAAGCAATTGATTCAATGTGCCACGTGATGGAAGATGAATTTCAATGTCATCAGGTTTGAATTCGTTGAGAATCTTATCGAGATTTTGTTCACGTTCGACAAGAAATCGTTCGAGTAATCGAACAGTTCGTCGTGCCGATTGAATGCCAACTTCAGCACGACGTGCATTCCAATTTTTGTAAACACAACGATTTAATAAACGTGTTTCAATTTCAATTAATTCAATCGATTGATATTGTTCAATGAATTGAACCAAATACGATCGACATTGATCGATCGATGTTCGAATTGGTCGTAATTCCTCAAATGTATAACGAACAGATTTGATCATAATTGATCTAAAATTGCAATATTAAACATTTATTAGATTCTCTAGTTGTATAGATTGAGTCTGATGAAAATACTTGATGCATGTTTGGACCAAATCTGTGCACGACTACAAACCAGTCCACAAATTTATCACTCCATAAATATTTACTTTCTTGCCTAGCCACAAGAAAAAACGGCCTTTACCCCTACTATCTACACCAATCACATTATTTAGTCGAGTGCCGTGGGTCCTTAGTCCGCAAGTCATTTACGAAAAAAATAGAAAATACAGTAATTCATTTTAGTAGTTTGTTTGCTAGCGTCTTATTGGTTTGAAATAGATACGTCATCATTACAGCTAACCCTAGATAATGAGGATGATGATAAATGTACGGACCACACCCACGTGTTGATAAGGGGGCATATGAGAAAGAATAAACTTGCTGGTCTAGGCACACCGTTTAAAGAAGAAAAAAAAAGAAGAAGAAAAAGAGAGAAAATAGAAAGTAACAGCAAATCTATTCGATTAGCTTATATATTTCATAACAAATACAAAAATATGTTTTACAATAAGAAAATCTCTCGTCTATGACAGTCATTTAAAACGCATCGACGATATCAATCTTGTTGTTTTTTCGTTGGTTTTGTCTTTGAGACAATGTAGAATTGGGCTTGAAATTCATCGATTGGCTTTTGAAAATGCATATCATGCAACTTCGTCGATACAAATAGAACAACTAATCCGAGAAAAAGCCAGAGAACAGCCAACGAAACTTTTGTTAGAAGACTACGATTAGCCATCATTTGCCGTTTCATTTCGGCATCCTGTTGATCTTGACGCATTTTTGCTTGAGCTTTCTTTCGATTTGTTGACCAATTCTGAAAATCAGCATAATGTGCACGATAAAATTCATCGAAATCATAGATATTCGACCGGCCCGATGGTGTCGGTCCACGATATCGACCGAACGCCGCATCGTATTGTTCTCGATCGAATGTGCCATAGCTCGTATTTCGACTACTTCCAAACGCATTTTCCGAACCTTGAAAACCGCCGTTCGATGATGAAGACGGCGGCGGTTTCCACGCTGAAGGTCGATGTGCTCGAGCACGTTGTGCGTACGCACTCGTTCGATCGTAGGTTATATACGGATCGTTCGAGCCCGTTCGAGAGAAAACTTCATGATCATAATCTCGTCGTTTAATTGGATCACTGAGAACGTCATATGCATTTGAAATCGTCGTAAATTTTTGTGATGCACTTGCATCTTCAGGATTGACATCGGGATGATGTTTTTTCGATAATTTATAAAAAGCTGTCTTGATTTCTTTAGCTGTCGCATTCGAACTAATTCCGAGTGCATCATAATGTGTTTTTTGTGAAGCAAATCGACGATGAATATAATAATGGAAGACAGCGAATGGTAATGCACCGGTATTAGTTGTTGATGAACGTGTCAAATGAAGTAAATAATTAGACATTGACAATTTCTATTCGAAGTGAGCTAAACATGCTCACATCTAAAAGCAAATCATTGGTTTTTTTTGTTCGTTCAATTCTTTTTTAAGATTTTATGTAAATATATACTAATATGTGCAGTATGTGTGTATATGTATTCTTTTTTTTAATACATAAATTTAAAAAACAAAAGAAAACATTCTACAAATACAAAAACAAACACTGTTCTCGTGTTGAGCTATGGAAAATCTATCTGACGATGTTAACTATTTCGTTCGATGAAACCATGATCATAAGCATAGAGAATCGCTTGACATGCAAATTGATATTGACTTAATGTTTGAATCATTCCAAGACGTTGTTCACGCATTTGTCGAACAATATCTATTGGACAGATTGATTGATTATTTTCAATTAAACATAGAGCTGTTTCAACAAGAATCAGTACACCTGTTCGGCCAATGCCCGCACTAGAATATTAACACATACAATCGTCTTATTTTGCTATTTATATAAATTTTAAAAAAACAAGATCCGACCTGCAATGAACAAGTATTGGCAAATGTTTATTTGCTTTTCTTAATTCTCGAATTTCAAGAATGAAATTCACAAATGATTGATATTCCGTTGGTACGCCATGATCAGGCCATGTTTCATTTTGTATTTGATAGACAGTACGTTCCTGATTTGTTTCTTCATTGAAGAGAAATAATTCTCGATAGATAAGATCATTTTCTTTTCGTTCACGATTACAACGTAATGTAAATGAACCATAGGTTGCACTCTGTTCTTCGTCGGGCCAATACTGATGACATTTGACTCGACCACTGAAGAACAAAAATAAGAAGTTTTCAATAAAAAAAAATAATCTGTTTTTTTTCTGTCAAACTTTTCAAAGAGTGTTGTAAGCATGATAATTAACGAGCAATTGTCTTCCCAAATCATCCTCCAAAAAGCATCGCAAGTCGATGGTAATGGCCCTTGAGTAGCTATATAACGATTGATTGTATCTGTTGATAAAATCGGCATCTAAATTCAATGATTGAAAAACAAAAAAAATCAATTTGTAATTCATTTTACATTGATATAATTCGCATTGATATAATCATTGCTTAGACTAGTTTTTAATATAACACGAGTTTGATCGTATGGTAGAATATCTTTATATCGATTATGATAGAAATTAATTGGTTCACAAGCGATTTCATATGTAAAACCTTCTTTTCGCCTTGGTATTTTCTATTTTTTTAGAAAAAAAGTCAATTATTTTCTTTCATATTTTTCTCTTCTCTACTTCGAATTGTTCGAAACATTGTCCATTTCGAATTAATTCCAATGAATCTTCGATATTATTTGTTTTTTTCTCCGAATTTTGAATGACTAATTCTAATTGATTTGAATTTCGAATTAAATTCACGATTTCTTCATGTGAATGATTTTGAATATTAATTTGATTTATAGCTAGAATAACATCACCTTCCTGAAAAGACGCTTGACTCGCCGGACTATTTGCAGCTATGCGAGAGATAACTGTTGGTGCTTCTTCATTCTCACCACCACCCTTTGAGAACAAAATAAGCATCATTAAATCAAAGGAAATCAATGAAATACTTTGACATTAAAACCATATCGACCATCGGCATCGGGCTTCAGATTGACTGTAAAAGATTTCGATTCTTCCTCGATACTTTCAGGACTAGAGAAAAAAAAAGAATTTCAATGGGAAAAGGATAATTTTTTGTTGTTACATTAGATTTTCAGTTAATGATTGTCTCGGTGGTTTAACTGGGCCTAACTTTGTGATATTGAGTGTTGAATGAAATACATTTGGCGTTTTATTCGATGATATTTGTATTGGCAATGTTAACGAGCGATTAGGCGTTCGATTGGACACTCTGTTTTTGTTTTCGAACAAAATGAAATGATTTTTAATGATGAATAAAAAAAAACAAGAAAACGTTCAATTAACCTTTGAAAAGTTCGATTGATTTTCTCCGGTGTTCGACTAGAATATTGAGAATATTTTTCGGATAAGGATGGTAGTGACGTCAAACGAAAGAATGTATGATGATCCACACATGATTTCCATAAATATTTACAGCAATGATAATTTCGTAATGTAAATACAATAGAATTCTATTGATTTCAATGAAAGAAAAAAACAAAAATACATATTTTCATTTCGTCATTCTTTCTACCATTGTTTTGATTAGTTCGACATAAAATGTTCGACGTTTGAAAGATATTTTGGTTATTTCATCCCTATGATAAAATAAAATATAAACAAACTGATGACCTTTTACGCGTGTTCTTATAATACCATAAAAATGTATTGATTCGAGTGGAATTTTGAAAAATAGTTATTCCAATTGCACAAACGCCTACATATAATTCGACAGTTGAATTTGACATACTTTGATTTTCGTTTGCTACCTATTATTTTTAAGATTTCGAATAGGAAGAAAAAGCAATGAATTCGATGTTTACTTTAACCGATGTTTTATGTAATTCAACTCCGTACATGTCTAATGTACATGCAGTACGTAGATAATTCGATTCGGCCTCGGCTGATGATTGACCACTAAATAAATCAATTAATTCGAAGATTGTGTTTGTTTTTTTCGAATCGATTTCTTACCGATGTTGTTGATGATGTTGTTGAACTTCAGTTTCGAATTCCAAATTTTGAAATGGAACAAAACGAAAATCGTTTAGATAACCTTTCGAATGTGTATTTAGATCATAATCTCCCAATTCACCTAAGACGATTACGTAATAGATACAGACATACATACATACGTATTCTAAACTGTCTTACTTTGTACAAGATAACTTGCAAGAAGTGCAGCTGTCGATCTTGGACACCAGATCTTGCCGCTAAGAATATCTTTTTTAATTTGCAAAACATATAAATATTTCGTATATTCATCACTGATTTGAATCGATGATTCGGGAAGAAAGAATCGAACTTTAAAATAGATATAATATGCCGATAGATTGGTAGTTAACTGTTTTTTAAGAATTTTTCCTTCATCTAACCAACGATAAGCAAAATCTCTCGTGAAATCTTCGATTAATAAACCAAAATACTTTCGTTCATTTCCAATATTTAAAAAAGTAAAAACTTCATTTAACAGATCGTTTCCTTTACAACGTCTCTGAACAGAGAAAAAACGAAATAAAAATTTTAAAAAATCTTCTCTTTTTCAAAACTTACATCGACATAGAATGTTCGTTCAGTTTCATCAAGAAAATGAACGACAATTGAATATTGTTCTTGAGCAACATCGAATGTATGTAAATTATACGAATGACTTATCAATGGTTTCGAATTTGTTGTTGCTGTATTTTTAAAAGTAATCATTCGATGGAATAAACGCATTCGATTTGTTATATGTGTACCTGATGATGATGATGAGGAGGAGGAGGAAGATGTTGTTGTTGACGATTCATCAGTTGATAATGAGTGATTAGTAACTGGAATTGTTACTGTTGATTGAAGAGTTCTTTTCGAATTTAACGTAATCATTCTCTTTCTTAACCAAGAAATTGAATGAATATCTTCAATAAAATACGATTAGATAACAAATGATTTGATCAAACAACTATTTTCTTATTCAATATTTGCGTTGAAGATGATCGAATAGAAGAAGAAGAAAAAAAATGGGGGGCGAGAGAAAGAAAGAAAAAGACTGCTCATCGACCTTTTCTCATTCGATTGATCTTACGAGAAGCTAGAACTCCATATGTTGCCAACTAATTATCCATCGATAAACAACGAGCACGATGTTTTAGTCAATGTCTATGATTCGAAACGAATGTCTAATCTCAACATAAAAAGAAAAACGATAGAAACTGTAAAATCTAATCAACTTGCATAATCATTCGAAACAAAAGATTCTGTCATTAATAACTAACATCAATTACATTCTATTCACATGAGAATCATTCCTCAATGTCAATAGCTTGAACAACTGTATATACTTTTCTCGAAGGTCTTTCTCAAAGAAAACAAAACAAAACATAACATATACACTCAAGTACAAACCAAAAAGTAATTAATAAGAATCGAAAAATTGTTTTTTTCTGTTTCTTTTTTTTTCGTATGATATCAAAATACACAGACAATCCTTATATATATATGTATGTATGTTGTATGTATAAACAAATCTGACTCAAAAAAAAATGTATGTGATGTTTAGTTTAGTTTTTATTCTTTCTTTACAATAGTCGACCACGACAATTTTTGGCTCCACATAAACATTTGACTTGTCGATCGGGCAGTAGTTCACAATTATAATGCCAAGTAAGTTCTAAAAACAACAATGATACGATAAATTTGTTCATGTATTGTTTAGTCTTTTTTTTTCTCGAACAAAAAAGAAGAAAGGTCAAGTCTACCTTGGCCAGCTTTGACATGTATTCGTGTAAATAACGCCAGATTAGGAAAATGTAAATCGTGTGATTCAATAAAAACATTTTGAATAAACATATTTGGATCGCATGAATGATTGAAATATTTACCTACGTTACTGTATAAACTACCGTCAATAACATAAGGTTCACTGTCTTCTTCATCATCATTATTATCATCACTCTCGACTTCGTATCGAATTTGTTTAACTAAATCTAAACTTGTTTGATATTTATCATCCATAATTTCCGCCCGTTGATGTCCCTGATCGGACGTCAATAATTCTCCAATATATTGACAAATGAATGTGCCACGTGGCAGATCATGTAATGTTCGTAAACCCCAACCTTTGTGTTTGTCTTTGAATAGTTGTAAATGTACGAATAGACCTTGTTGAACGACACGATTCGAACAATGTTCACGATGACATGAACATTTCGAATTACATTCATAGATGCCACTTGAAATCGGATTTAGTAGACGTTTATGTTGATAGCCTGTTGTTCGAAGAATATACGATTCGGAATAGTGATTTTTATCTTTGTCCATGATCAATGGATCTTCATTTAATCGTGCTTGACTAAATGTTTTTCGAAAACAAGCACATTTCATCCGATCTTTACAACTAATGAGTAAGAAAACGTTGAAATCAAGTCTCAAATCTATTTTAACTTCTCTTACTTATCCGTACAATCACAACACGATGTCGTATTCGTATCGTTGAAAGCAGCTGCTAATCGATGGTCAATTGGCCGAATTTTTGTGATATACGTAAATTTATCAGGTGTATCACGATCGAGATCATTGAAAACAGGTATTCGAACATTATCGAGTCCATTTGAAAGATCATCGATGAGAACAAACTGTTGATCATAATTGTCAAGCAACGGTTTGAATCGTGTTAAAACTCCGTCGATAAAACATTTAATCGATAGATTCGATTGAGTTTGATAGAGATACTGTTCGATTTCATCAAGTGAATAGAGTGTTCGAAGGCACGGCGTTCGATAACCACGAGGTTTACTATCGACAATCGACCAATTGCAATCGAATGGAAGAAGAAATGGATTGATTTGTGTTTGTTTCGAAAGGAAATATTCTTCGGCTTTGACGACACACTGATGATCACATTTATGTACGACATAGGAAAGTACATTGAGGAGACGAAATTTTGGCAAGAGAATATTTGTATAATAACTTGTAACTAGATTCGAACGAGCTGCTGAACTTAACGTTTGATCATCTGAATGTTCGATTTCACGAATTTTTTTTGTATCTAAATAAAAATCAAGGTCACAAACACAACAACAACTTTGTCAATGGACAAAAAAAACCTTTTTTATTTTCATGTTTTTCTTTTCGTTTTCTTAATATTGGACAGAGCGTGGTCAAATCTTCGACGGGTGTTGATGGTGGTGAAATAGGTATCTGTGCTGTTGGCTCAATAATCGATGAATTCGAATGAATCCATATTTCTGGTTGAGATTTTCGTTCGAAAAACGAGATCTTTATCAGTGAACAATCGATATCAATTATGCGAACATTATGATATTGATGACCGAATTTTTTTACACGAAGCGTTCGACCTCGTTCGTAAGTCACTGTTTTCGATTGATTATCAAATGCATGTTGATAATGAGCTCGTAATTCTTGATAATCAATATTCAATAAATGCCGACGAAAATCTTGACATAAACAAAGATGTAATTGTGAATGAGCCTGATATGCAGCAGTAAAATTATCATAGAGAATAAGATAACGATTTTGATTGAGTGTCAATGATGGTCGTTCGAAAATAAAGCCAAGAAGTGATAATGACGAATTTAATATTCGTGTACGAAGAGGAAGATTTAGAGATGAACACGGTGGCTCTTTTAAGTAGACTTGCCGTTTAGTTACAGTTTCTGATGTTTGCATACGATCATTGTGAATCATAAGTATTTGAACATCAGACAGATTAGCATAGGGTAACGCTGTTCTACATGTTCGAACAGGTAGATTTGATTTAACAACGAGAATTTCTGAATTAATATCAAGTTTATTTACAAATGTAGAAGCACTATCATTAGCATTATCAGATTGATCATTTTCACTGTCATCGTCAAGAATAATCACAGCATCTTGTTTATCCTTGATTAAAAAATCGAAGAGAAAATCAAAAGATCAATTTTGCTTCGTACAACAATGTCGAACTTACTGAAGATATACTTGAGCAAGGACTATCGAATATATTCATTGTTCGATTCTGACTGGGCACCATTCGGATAGATTTTTTTAATAGAAAAATTAAGAAATCAAATCAGTCAAGAACATTACTTCTGCTCTTCAAATAAAATTCACTGAATCATAAAACTAAAAAAGCGCATAAACGTTATCTTCGCTTAGCCTATAAAACAATTGTAAAACGGATATCTGAAACAAATAAAAGTGGCCCATATATATATATATATGTGGTTTTTTCTTATTCAATGAGATTGCACGCAACAACAACAACAACAACGAAAAGCATTTTTGGTCATTATACAGAAATTATCATTTCCAATAAAAGCAGAACAAAAAAACAAACAAACAAGAAGAATGAGATTTCATTATTCGAAGTCATTGTACATTCGATCATTGTTGTAAATACTTATGGATTGATATAAAACGTAGAGAATAAGTGCAGCAAAAACAACAGCTATTATCCATATATTGGAATTGTTTGATGGTGGATTTTTAGCCGAATTTGTTGAGGAATGTTTGGAATCGACTCGACGTTGTTGACGTTGTGAAGGAGCCATATCACTGAGATTCAATTAGTCTACTATCTATATGAAGAGAAATTATTTTGTTGTTGGAATTCAATTCAAGGTTAGTTGTTTAATATTAATACGATGAAGACAACATCGTTGCCAATTAAAATAAACTCAATTGAAGAAGAAAAAAAAGAACGATTCAATTAAATACTGTCTCGTTGAGTTTATCACGCGAACAAACAAAAAAGAAGTTTGAGTGAGTGAGCTTATTTGTTCACTTGTCTTCACTGGTGGCAATGTTACGTTATTGATATTGAATAACCAATCAAGAAATAGCTTAGAGAATATATTATACAAAAATAGATAATTAAAATTAGCAATTCTAATTCGATTAAGAAGACAATCTGTTGATGATATTCAACTGTTCAAAAATCTTTCTGTTTTGTTTTTCTTGCGCAGGCACAGAGGTCGCTACTATTCAAAAACCCAAAAAGTCTGATAGCAAAAAGTTAACGTCGTTGGAGTGTATGTTCGTTGAATGCTTGATTTATTTCGCCAAATTTCGGTGGTGGAATAATTGTCTGTTCAATTGTGTTGACAGTTGGCTGTTTAATTGCAAGAAGAAATGCAAATATAGCTAATATTAAAACATTGAAAAATGCTAATATGCCAAGAATATATGCCCATCGTACTTGACAAGTACCAATATAATAATCGTTAACGGTCGATCCGCATACCGAACGAATAATATCATTATCAAAACCGGATGGATAAATAATGAGAGCAATAAATAGACAAATAGCACAAATGATCTGTATTAATGCACAAATAAAATAAACTAATCGTGCACGAATAAATATGAATAAAACGAACAAACCAAGACAGATAAGAATAAGAAGAATAGAAAAACCAACGAAAAATGTTGCAACAGCAAATGGTGCATTGAGAATTGTTGAAAAATTTGTCCATGTTCCTTGACAATCGAAATCATAATCCGTCGTAGTACTCACACAATATGAATAGAGACCGAAATGGCCAGCACGAGGACTCGAAAGCGTATCTCCAATCCATTGTGGTTGAACAAAAACATAGATATTAAGAATTGCAAAGCAAGCTGTCAAAAATGCCCATACAAAGCCAACAATTCGAGTTATCCATTTGTACGAAGCACTGGGCTTGGATTCAACTACTTTCAACATTGATTTCATATGTTAACTTGTTCGTTGTCGTCAACAAGTAACTTGTCTCTTTTTAATCCCTACTATTCTCTTCGTCTTTTTTGTTTTACTGATTCATTGTCCTTCGAATCTCACTTTCGTACAAGCGTAGAGATAATCTAACTCTAAAGTTCATCGTGTAAGCAAGAGGATAAATAGACAAAAAAAGCGACCAAGTTCTCTGTCGTTGTTTGGTTTATCATGACATTTTTATAAATTCAGTCAACGAAAAGTTCATGGATGTTTTTTTTGCGTGTTAGTAAAAATTAAACGTAGTTACTATTAATTAAAATAGAACAAATAATAAAGCGGTTCATTTCAGGTACATTTTTTTTTCGGACTAAATATATCGATCGTTTCTCCGATCTGGAATATGTAACTAATTATTTTTGCATTAAAAGAAAAATAGAAAAAAAAAGAGAATTTCTGTTCCTTAAATCCCGTCGAAATGCGGCAATGCGGTGCTCGGCAACGAACGACACATTGATGTCGATCGATTTTTGCAACAATCGCGCGTATAAATTAAGTTTTCTTTTCTGTTTTTTCTTCTTCTTCGCACTTGTGTCTTCTCATTCTCAGTTTTGAATAGAAGTAAATCTCGTCGACACTCATAAGTGGCTTGATCTGATTTCAACAAAAAAACAACGAGAAATGAGCGATTTGAATGTAATCCGATCGATACTCTACTCGAAAAATATCAATTCAAATAATGTTAAACCTTATACTGGCCTTCATTTTAATACCAGTGGTATAATTATGAAATACAATTGTCTGTTCGTTCGTTTCGAAAAGAATTTAATCTATTTCAGGTGATGTGATTCTTTCGACACCGTCGCTCGATTCATTCCGTGTGAACAACGATCCACGCTATCGTTACGATGGAAATCTATCAGCTCGTTCTTCGAACGGTGCTGATCATCGTATGTTATCCTACGATCGATTAGAAAATCGTCGTTATCAATCACTTCGTATGAAACCACCAACTCAAAGTTATATAACTCGAATCTATGATGAACGATGTAAGATTTTCACGAACGATTCATTGATTTTAACTTGTCATTTCATTTTTGCCAGTTGGACCTGTTGTTACACCTCGTGCTGAACCTTCACGAACGATTCGTATTCAAACAGCACCTGGCTATCGTTTACTTGTCAATCGAATTCCTAATCAAGATCAAACAATGATTTCACAACGTTTTAATAAGATAAGTCCATTCGTTACTGAACAAGTACAAACTCCTAATACCGATGATTCACTTGTTCAAGAACCAACATTTTAAACCTACTAGCATCGCGTCTTGAACCTTTAGGTAACATGTTGTTTGTATTTCGATTTTGATCAAATGTCAACAGACATTTGAACGAAAAAAATCCATTAAATAGAACAACATAGTTGTTTTTATTGTTACCTTTCTAACAACTAAAAATACTTCCCAAATAAAACAAACAAACAAACAAACAAAACGAAGAGAAAAATAAAATAGAAATCATGTCACCGGTGGATCATTTCGTTTAGTTCTTTTTTGTTTCATAATTTTTACTGAAATATTTCAATTTCTCTTCGGGATTTGGAATGATTGTGTCCGAACCCGGACGCCAACCGGCCGGGCAAACTTCACCATGTTGATCAGTATATTGAAAAGCTTGAAGAAGACGAATAGTTTCATCGACTGATCGACCAACAGGAAGATCATTCATTGTTATTTGTCGAAGAATACCACGACCATCGATGATAAATAATCCTCTGAAGAAAAATGATGATCAATGAAATATTTCTTTTTTTTTTGTTCTCGAATACCGTAATGCATGACCAACATCTTGCAAATAAACACCATAATCTTTCGAAATTTGATGAGTTAAATCCGATAGAAGTGGAATTTGAACTTTGCCTAAACCACCTTGTTCACGAGGTGTATTGATCCATGCTAGATACGCAAAGAGATATACGTAAATTGATCAAATAAGAGTGTTGAAAAATACCTAAATGAGTAAATTGTGAATCAACAGAAATGGCGACAACTAGAAGAAGAAAACGAATCGTTCAATAATCAATCGTAAAATCAATTAACCTTCTGTATTAATGCTTTTAAAATCTTGAATTCGATCGGAAAAACCAATGATTTCAGTTGGACAAACAAATGTACTGAGAGAAAATAAAGCTCAATCAAATAGATCTAATCGAATTAATTTCACTTACAAATCTAATGGATAGAATAGAAGTACGAGATATTTATCTTTGAAGTCTGTCAAGCTAATTTCTTTGAATTCGCCATTGATAACAGCTAAACCTTCGAAGAATGGTGCTGGTTTACTAACTAGAATTGATTTCGTGTTTTTTTTAATCTTACAAATTCATTCAATAACAAACTTTGTGCTTTGCTATATTGTAAACTAAGTGGTTCTCGACTTGGTCGACTTTCACATGGATAAGCTGCAACACCATTCGATGGTTCATAGCACATCGATTCTTGTTTTTTGCATAGCGTCAATGAAACACTAACTAAGAGAATAATTCCAAAACTTTTCCACATCATACTATCGAACGAATTAAGAAGTAAATAAATATTCTTATATTGTCGTTGTCGAAGACAAACGAAAACTTGTCCTCCTTTTCAAAGACCAATCATGAAATGGCGCTACTTTGTTATGCAATTTTGACTTATTTGATACATATACACAACATATAAACTTGTATGCAAACATAATCTAAGTAGCACGAGAAACATATTATCATCAAAATCTAACCACAAATGTCAATGCTTTAATCTGGTTCAATCGATAGACATACATCGAACTTTAATTATATTACATCGAATACGCGTTGAGGGTGAGGATCGATTAACGGCGCGATAATTTTCTTTCTTTTTTTCTCTCTCTCTCTCTCTTTTCGCTTTGTTCAAATAAGAACAAGTCCCCCACATCGAGACAGACAGACATGCAGCCATAGTAAGACTAATACTGAGATCAATCGTTTCGAATTAAATTTGTATAATAAATACTTCTCAATTGAAAATGCAGTATTAGTATAGAACACATATCAATCAATGGCACTATTCTACCGACCTTCAATCATGTAGGTGTATAGTTAAATTCTCTTCGCTCTTTTTTTTTCTATGTCATTCAAAAAAACACCTACTTGATACGGCGAACAGATAAAAAAATTAATACTTTCAATTCGATGAAAAGTTAAATGTATAACAGGCAACTCACACACACATACAGTAAGCGAGCATTAGACACACAAGAAAAGAAAAGAAAAGAAATTTTTTTTATTCGATTCGAATTATTGTTCTTTTTCTTTATTCATCCATTCATTCTTTCTAATTGCCTTAATGATTCGTTCATCAATGGGTAAATCTGAACTTTATTATTAAGGTATATATATAAACGTACACGCACATTCACTCGAAGAAGTTGCATTCATACACGAATTCTCAACGTTTATGTTCACTTGTTAGATACGTATTGACAATCATCATACTTGAGAATTCTTTCTTTCTTTTTTTTTATCATTTATGATATCGTTATACAATCATTTCGAATCTTTTCTTTTTTTATTTCATATATGTACGTATGTACGCAGACGAAAAGAAAAACAAGAATAAGTGATGCTTCTTCAATTCCCTCGTATGTAACTAAATATCATTGACAAAAGCCAAATATGAATATATATCTCAGACTAGTAGAACATGGATTAAACACGATGAATAACAACGAACAATAACACTCGTTTCTTTCTCTCGCTCTCCCTCCTTCTTTTTTTTCTCAAGACATAATGAAAATTGAAAACAGATCTTTTCTCTCTGTCAGAACAATCTTTTAGGTCACGAACATTCTTTGAGTAGTCATTTATTTTCGTTTTTTTCAGAAATGATTATTAATAAATCAACTTGTGATTTTTCTTTTTAAAAACAATGAATCAATTAGAAATTAATTTAACTCTTTGGGCAATATGTTCGATTCTTTTGTTCGAACTTTTGTTCATTATTTGTCTTTGCCGGTGTTGTTTCAATCGACTTAAACCAAGAAAATTCTATATCAAAGTAGTAGATTCACAAAATTTTGAATAGATGATTCAAAAGTTTCTTTTATTTTTTTTTGCTTCATAGCGAGAAGAATACGAATATTTCCCGTCGACATCAAAAGCTCGTTCGACAATACTTCGTCCACCACATGCCGATGAATTAGCACATATCGGAACAATTCGAGATCCGACAACATATCATAATTATGCTTTCAATTTAGACGAAAAAAATCTTCGATTGTCACCTATCGAATTTCCATCGACAACAAAACATCGATTCGACGTTCATACAATCGATGTACCGCCGGCTGATTATGAACTTCATTCGTATCCGTATCGACAATCATCACTGGTCTTGCCTCGACCGAAAATCATCGATTATGATGAAAATCAAGATGAAATCATCGAAAGCTATCGTATACAATGTCTTCGTCGTCCTGAAATTCTTCTTCCACGTGTTCAACGACTCGAAACATCAACTGCATCGTCATACAACACCAACTATGCTAATATCGTACCGAAATCAATTCTTAAAACAGGTACAAATCTAAGTTCATCCGATGATTTCTCCTTGCAACCATATCTACAAGTTCAACGTCATAGTCGTACATCATCGACCAATTCCGATGTGTTCAGTTCGTCTCATCAAATGAAATTTGCGAATATTCAACGTTTGAATGAAATCGAATGGGAAATGCCACGTGAATTTCAAAGAACAGACTATTCAAATCGTCAACGTATTCCATCGATTCTCATGAATATAAGAACGCAAAATCCATGGCCTATCGAATATCTAACTCATCATGAAACGACACAACAAAAAGCATTTGAATATTGAATATCTATTTTTTTCTGTCTCTCTCTTTCCTCTTTTGTATGCCTTTGTACAACAAAACAAGTAACAGTACATAATGAACAATTAGACGCCAATCTTTTGTTGAAAATAATTAATAAAATAAGCGTT
>ERZ778023.1989-NODE-1989-length-27671-cov-52.036066_pt1 | contig 27671 bp, 26 predicted proteins | sample MGYA00375753_ERZ778023 | MGnify/ENA primary metagenome ERZ778023 (study PRJEB29350, sample SAMN05389822) | bioreactor metagenome | isolation source: Ammonium sulfate bioreactor | place: South Africa: University of Cape Town | collected 2014-04-04 ... | reverse complement strand
TAATTTTCTTGCATTCAATTTGAGTAGCTGTACAAAGAGTTTCAAAAATAGTTCCAAATGCGTCACAAACACCTTTTCGATTTGCAAAAATATCTTCAGGAGTTTGATATCGAATGTTATTACTGAAATAAGCTTGAGCATCGTATTCAATATTCTGTGTAATCCAATAGAAAATGATCCATGCTCGATCAATTAAACTCTTTCCAGAAGATAAATTCATTATAAGTTGAACAACATCACGAAGGCCTTTGGCTGTCCAGCTATTGATTGTTTGTCGATATGACATATTATCGATAGCAGCTTGACGTTGACGACAAATCGATGCTTCAAAGGCCTGAGGATCAGATGGTAAAAGACTCCTAACATTATCTGATATTTTATGTTCGATAGGAATTAGTTCATGTACAGGTGCTCTTTCTAATTCTTCATTTGAGCTCTTGTCCGAGTTATCTGAGTCCCAGTCGTCGGAATAATCAACAGTGTATTCTTCTTTTTTAATTCGAGTATGAACTTCATCATTCAGTTTCGAATAAAATCGTTTATTATATTGGATCTGATACGCCTTAATAAATTAAATATAAAATATCTGATGAAAATGAAACGATAGTTCTATTACTTGATGAACAGGCGATACATCAATTGAAATACGAGCTGATTTCAACTGATCACGATTTAATTTCTGGATTTGTTGGTGTTTTCTACCAAGATCTTCGATTCGATTACGTTGACGTGTACTATTAAACGCACTTTTAGAACGTTGAATGCTAATTGTTGATGCAGGTGTTTTTTGACGATGCTTTCTTGATCTTGCCGTTCGAACCTGTTGCTGTTTTGATGAATCATCGCTAGGAGAATTTGCAGAGTTATAACCTGACTCAAAGAGTTCATGTTGAGCAAGCAACGATGATGGTACTACTGCAGTTATACGATGAGTACGAGCCTCCAATGTTCGACCACCTACCATTTTGATATTGTAGAATGTCTATCTTTGCAACAATTGAAACAATTCTTTTTATAAGTACAAGAAGTAATTACGTCATACGCTGTGAAAAGACAAACAAAAAATAGTCATGCCCTACAAAAACTAATTTAAGATTCATATTTTATGTTGGAATTTTCTTTTGATGCAGAATGATGTTTGAATTAATCCAATCTACGAAAAACAGTCATCAAATAGAAGTAAAATTTTAAACAACAACGAACTATAACAAACGTAGTAATGTCGCGTTTTGTTTTTTTCCTTTTTCCTTCTTGTGAACTTTTTTCCAATATAAACAATATCGATCGTCACATGCATGCTGTAAAGTAAAGATGTTGACAGGAGAAAGACGACACCTTTTACTAAGAAATTTGTTTCATTGAAAGATAAGAACCAATCATTTCGCTAAAGAAAGTAAAAGGATCTAAATTATACGCACACAAAGTATTGAGAATCTTTAAAAATGAATCGAATAAAATCGATTCCAGCTTGTCAAACAGCTATTCTATTAGTTGATGTTCAAAATAGTGAAATCGATGATGAACATCAAAAGAAACATTGTTGGTATTATCAACAAATAAAAGAAGTTTGTCTTCCGAATATGAAACGAATTATTGAAATTGGACGTTCATTGGGACTTGAAATCATCTATACAACGATTGAAAGTCTGACTTCAGACGGTCGAGATCGAAGTTTGGATCATAAATTATCGAATATTTTTATTCCAAAAAATTCTCATTTGGGAAAAGTAATCGATGATGTTGCACCACATCATGATGATATTTGGCTTAAAAAAACAAGTTCAGGTGTTTTCAATTCAACAAATATCGATTATATTCTTCGAAATTTGTCAATAACTCATCTGATTGTGATGGGAATGTTAACTGATCAATGTGTTGATATGGCTGTACGAGATGGAGCCGATAAAGGTTATAATGTGATTTGTATTAGTGATGCGTGCACAACACATTCTCTGCAAAGACATGAAAATGCGTTGAATGCATTCAAAGGTTATTGTACAATTCTTAATACTCAACAATTCATTGAATTCATTCAAAGTTCGATATCTATTCAGTAAATTTTAAATTGAAATCAACAACAAACTATTTTCTTATAGAATCAAATGAAAATGTGATGAAACCAATATCATTAACAACTCTTATCACAACTGATCTAATTGGAATAACACGTGGTCGATCGATTCCAACAACTGATTTAGATAAATATCTTCAAACAGGTTGTGGTTGGGTTCCAGCTAATTGTGCGCTGACAGTTGAAAACCATCTCGTTGAAACGAATCCTTGGGGTTCTCATGGAGATTTACGTCTTTTACCCTCAAAAACAAGTCGAATTCGATTAACTATGGGTCCAAATCGAAACTGTAGTCCATTGGATTATATTCATTGTGATATGATTCAAACAGATGGAAGTCAATGGAATTGTTGTCCAAGAACTTTACTCAAAAATGAAATCGAATTTTATCGAACAAATCTCGGCATTGAATTGAATGTTGCATTTGAACATGAATTTACATTGATCGATCATGAAAAATCGAATCAAATTCATCCATCATTTTCCCTAAGTGCTCAACGAGAACAAAGTCAATTTGCTAGTTGGTTGATTTCGTCTCTTCGAGATACAAATAATCAACCCGAAATGTTTCTCTCCGAATTCGGTCCAAATCAATATGAAATCACTTGTTCACCATCAGATCCATTGACAGCTGCCGATCGAGCAATAAATATTCGACAAATAACCAGAGAAATAGCTCGACAATTGAATTTAAATGTCACATTTTCTCCACATCCATCAGCGGATTTACTTTCCAATGGACTTCATTTACATGTCAGCATGAAAGATATTCATGGAAAACAGTTATTCTACGATAAAGATCGTCCATATAATTTATCATTGATTGGAGAATATTGGTCAGCTGGAATTATTCATCATTTAGGATCTCTTTGTGCAATAACAGCACCAACGCCTGTTTCTTATTTACGTTTGAAACCGAATAGTTGGAGTTCAACTTATGCGTGTCTAGGCTATCGAAATCGAGAAACAGCACTTCGAATTTGTCCATTTGTTGAATTCGGTTCGAAAACTGTTGATGAACAATTTAATATCGAATATCGACCAATGGATTCAACTTGTTCTCCTCATTTATCTTTAGCGAGTTTACTTTTTGCTGGAAGATATGGAATTCAAAATAAATTACAATTGTCGACTCAAAACAATGATTCATTGGTTTATCAACAAAATCTCAACGAATTACCAAAAACTTTGGAAGAATCAGTAGAAAATCTTCGAAATAATCAAATATTTTTGAATTATTTTCCAAAAACATTAATTGACATTTATCTCGCGATCAAAACAGAAGAAATATCTTCGACTAAACATTTCGATGAACAATCACTTTGTGAATACTATTCCAAAATTTACTAGAAACTCACTCTCATTTGTATCTTTTGAATAAATATTCTTGAAATATTTTCGAATCGAATGACTCATGGCAATCATTTTAACGAGTTGATCCATTAAATGAATTCTTAGAAATATAAAGCTACGGCTTATTTCACTAATTGGAGGCAAAATCAAAAATGAAAACATTCAAACTCTTATCAAACAAAAACAGGGTATTTCTCAAAAAAAAGCATGAGAACATTCAAACTTCTGTCACACGAAAAACGGACATGCCTCCAAAAAAACATGAAAATATTCAAACTCTTGTCGGACGACAAAAGGACATACCTCAAAGAAAACATGAAAATATTCGCAAGCTTCATGAGATCCGTTCTAAAAAGTTAGACCGCTCATGTCGATTGAAAAAACAATATCGAATACTGCTCGGTCTGTTCTTATGTGCTGGAGTGTGCGCTGCTGTAGCTGCACTAGCCATTGTTGCAACTCAACAAGCGAAAGCATTGACAAAAACTACAATACTCACTACATTAACAACGACTACAACAAGTAAAATCAGTATCTTACTTGAGATTTATCGATTTTATTTTCAAATATTTGTAGCAACTGAAACTACAACTTCGACGACAAGCACCAGTACAAGTAAGTATCGGTCGTTTTCTTGTTGATTTCAACAAAAATTATCTTTAATTCAATGGTATTCATTAGCAACAAGTACAACGACTAGTACAACAACAAGTACAACGACCAGTACAACAACAAGTAGCACAACAACAAGTACAACTACGAGTACAACAACAAGCACAACTACAAGCACAACGACAAGTACAACGAGTAGTACAACAAGTTCGAGTTAGTTAAATCACTTTCTGTTTTCTATAAGTCGAAATAAATTTCATTTTGTATAGCAACATCAACGACAACAACAAGTATTGATTTCGATGAAAAGTTGATTTTTTTTTCGTAATACGATATTTTAGCGCCTGGATGTCATTTGTGTCCTATCCAATCGTACAATGCTTCGTGTAACAATTGTATAACACTATCATTAGGATGTTTTTTAAATTGTATGTGTCGTAATGCATCCGGATCATACATCAACACATCATATACTCTTTCACCAGGCTTTGGTAATGGTTGCAATCTATCAAATATGAATGGAAAACTTGTATGCGGCAGTACTTGCACTTGAACTTTTATTATAGAGAGAACATAAAATTGACTCGTTTTTCTTTATTTATTTCTTGTGAAAATATTTTCGAATTCGTCTTTCTCTATTGCAGAAAAGCTAGGTTAAGATAGAATGACTTTTATTCGTACTTGAAAACAGTTGAAATTAACGAAAAAAGCCTTTTTTCATGTCTAAATCGTGTTTTTTTTTAATGAGTTTATCTTGTAGAAATAACTAATAATAACAATAAGTGACCTCGATAGAAACATTTTTTGTTATTTCTGTGTTATTATTTCGTTGGAGTAAATAGTCTCGTTTTATTTTGTATCATTTTTGCAAAATGTCTTGGAAAGAAAAGGAAGAATACTACTTCGAAGATTATTGAAACAAGACAAAAGATTTATTGGGTAAGATATAATAAAGACACGAAGTAATGCTTTTATTTTCTTTGGTTTTGAGATTTCCTTGAGAAAGAAAAGTGTTAATGAAACTTTGTAACTATTTGACAAGGATAAAACACAAAATCTCTATATTAAATCATGTTGAATGTGCAGATAGATGTCGAGAAAATGTTATTTAGCTTTGATTAATATTCGATAATAAAAACAATTCCGTTGTCATTGTTTTCCTCGATGAAATCTATCTCGTCAGTTTATTGTTCAAGGTCGTGATACAAAGAAAAAGAACGAGTAGTTGAATTGTCAATAGACAAATGCATTCGTTCTCGTGAATAAATTCTCATAAGGTCATTCTCGTTTAGCAGAAGTATTTTTCATTGATTTGTGTTAATCATCTAAAATGGAAAATAATGTTACAGCAAATAGGCCCCTTATATTCGTTTGTATAGATAAGTGCCAAAGCGTCGCATATTGTCTCGTCTCGCACACTAAATTCGATTAATGTACATCGAGAATAGACATAGGAAAACAAGCTTGTTCAAGTCAATTGAAAAAAGGAAAACAACTTCTTGTGTCTTTTTTCTTGATTTGTATGAAATCGTGAATAGTTATACATAAAACACATGGAAAGTATCATTGAGTTTCTGCGTTTTTTCTTCTTGGCATTGTTAATGATAATGAGAAAAACAAACAGATAAAAATAAATAAAAAAAACGAGAGCATATACACACGCATAGTCAATTAATCATGAAGAATGTCGATGATGTTTTCTTATCTCGTGATCGAATTATCAAAAGAACAAGAGAAAGAAAAGGCTTCACTGATTTGAGTGAACATAAGAAGATATTTGTTGGATTTGTTTCGTTGTTTTTATTGATGATTAAGAAGAAAATAGTCGTTGATTTTCTATTTAGAAAATAAATTTTTTTGCCGAAATAAAAATATTTTTAAATGCTAAACGAAAGTTTTTGTTTAAAATGGCGTAAAGAACCGGATTAATCGATGAATTCGAATAACCCAACCAAACAAAGAATTCAATCGCATTAAAACTTAAACATAAACAAACAGCTCTGATGATATATAAAGTAAAGAAAGGTAGCCAACAACAAATAAAACAACCGATAACAACGGCCAACGAACGTGTAACTCGAGCTTCAGCTGTGATTTCTTTTCGTCCTAATTGTTGTTGATCAGAATGTTGAATTTCCTCGTTTGTTAACGAATGATTCGACAGACAATCTAATTGATGTTGTTTGAGGAAATGTTTTCGATGCGATGAATTTGTCTTCTCGCTGTATTCCGAATTGAAACAACATGGAAACAACGATTTACTTTTGGACGGACTTTCCATTGACTGATGAACAAAGTTCTCCGTTTGCTGATCTAATCGAAGCAAAAGTCAACAAAGATTTTCTTTCTTTTGTTTTTGTCTCTTCAATGTCAAACCTGTCGTTTTCTTGTGAAGTTGATTCGAAGGTTTCTTATTGATTTTCAATGATTGTTGTCGAATTGCGTACAAAACTTTGGCATAGAGAAAAATCATGATAATCAACGGAATATAAAACGACAGTAGAGAACTTGTGACAACGAAATTCAAATCTTTGTAGAGTTCACATTGTCGATTGGTTGCCGTGTATTTTATTGGCGACATGTAAATCGTTCGATTCAATTCTTGAGAAAAATGTGGAACTTTTTTTTCGAAAAACAACGTTGGCAACAAACAAATAGCGATCGACACGAACCAAGCGACACAAATGTAAATCAAGGCTAAACGAATTGAATGTCGATGATGACGATATCGAATCGGATAGTTCGTTGCGATATATCGATCGAATGCGATTACTAATAAGCCCTGTTTTTAGTTTTGATCAAAGAAATTATTCAGCTTTTTTTCTTTTCTTCTTCGTCTTACCCAAATCGAAGCTGTGGAACAGAGAACATCGATAGCTAACCAAAATTCACAAAGAAATTTTCCAAAATACCAAAGACCAAATGTTGAATAAGACGCCGAGAATGGCAGAACAGCAATTCCCAATAAAAGATCACTGATAGCTAAATTGATTATCAAATAATTCGACATTCCACCTTGACGAATCTGTTTATTCGTTACGAATGCAAGTATAACGAGAATATTGCCAAGAATCGTCCAAATCGTGATTGTAAACAGAATAATTCCGAGAACAATCGAATAGACAAATGTCGATGAATTCACCGGCGCATCTTCGAGTGAAAACGACTCGAACACAGTTTGATTTAGTCCAAACATAAATAAATCATTCGAGAGATCGAGATTAGTCGTTGGCAATGAGTAACTATACGAAGAAGAATTTGTCTCGTTCTTGTCAAGATTTCTCTCGATCCAATCGAAAGATTCACTCGACGGACCAGGGAGAAAATTACTTCGGAGAAGAACCGTTTTTCTTGTTGTATTCGATGTTAACATTTTGTCGAATCAACTCAATTCACGCTTTGATTTCGACATTTCTTCGTCTATTTTCAAACAGAAAAACAAAGCCAATCGATTTGAATTTCGTTTCGAAAAAAAAGCGAGAGAAAGTCAAATGTAAATATCTTACTTATTGTCATATCAATATGAAGCATCGAATTAGTTATTTAACTAGAAATAATCGGATCGTCACCAACATAAACGATGCAACAACGACAAGAAGAAGAAGAAAAAGGAAACTTACACGGAAACAATAACATTGCCACTATAAAACTATCTGAGAAGCGACAACGACAAACGAAGAACATCTTTCTTTTTTTCTCTTCGCTTCTCTTTGGTTAACTCGAAGAGAAAAGAAATGCGGAACAAAATAATATATTTTCATCGACGATCTAATCGTATTTCAAAACAAATACTTTTTACTCTTAATTAGTCATTCATTTTTTGTTCGATTTAACTAATTTATTAAGAAGAAAAACGCGAACACGAAGAGTTTCATTGATTTTCTTTGAGGTTCTATTCTCAACTGATAGTGATGATGACTATGAAATATGATCTAAGGCGAAGAAGAACATGAGACTCAACTGTCGAACAACGAATAGAATTTATCAATTATTGTCATCTGCATTCTCAAGGGATCGTTTCCAAAAAGAACCTATTTAGATCAAATTAATCGACTGAAATATGACAGAAAAATACATTTCAATAAACTTTTTTTTCTTATCGACTAAGTTATGATAATAATATTCAAAATAGAAAATACCGTCTAATAAACATACATTTCACAAATAAATAGGAAGGATATTCCCACGAGTGTTCACTACTGATTATTCATTACTTATCAAAAAGAAAGTAGCAACAACGTGCAACCGGCTGAATCATAATTATATACTTCTTTTTCTTTATTCATCATTTTTTTTTATTTTTTCGACTCAATATAAAGTCATAAAAAAAAGATTTTTTTTTATTTAGTTGACATTAACAATTAATTGTTTATATTTTATTCATAAAAACGTTGCTGATTGTGAATTTATTTTCCATTAAAATTTCTACGAGAAAAAAATGTTCTTATTCAATTTTCTAAACTAATAATTGATTTATTGCGCACTCGATAAAATCTATCTCTCACGGGAAGATTCCGATCTACTTTTTTTCTGTCAAATATAAAATGTCATTTCTTTTTTCGGACACAGTCAACAACTAATTGATAAATATCATTATTATTTCGTTGTTTAATTTCATTTCGAAATATATTTTTAGTATAAAATTAATCGATGAGGTCAAAAAACTGCTTATGAATTCGTTATGCATTTTTGGAATGAACGATGCTATTCATAGGAGAATTAAAAGAAAAATGTGCGAAAAATTACCTGAGCGTAGTCAGATTTTTACCAGTGACTAAATTCTTTTCTTGATGTGTTGTCTATTAATTAAGCGATATCTAGAACAAGAAAAGAAAAAAAAAAGAGAGAAACCATTGGAGAAGTTGGGCATCGATCCCAATACCTCTCGCATGCTAAGCGAGCGCTCTACCATATGAGCTACATCCCCATGTCTGAAATTACGAAAGTCAAACATTTTTTTTTGCTTTGTAGAAACAAATGACATTGTCTGTGTCAAATGTCTCCATCTGATGATCTGATTGAAAACGGTAGCGTATAGATAAATCCCTCAGGAAACAGATCGAATCCGGTTTTGTTTTATTTTGCCGCCGTCATGCAAAATGCAAAAAGAATTTATATTAGATTTTTGAATCAACAACTAATAAAATCTAAATAGTTCATTTCAAAAGTCGTTTCCTGTACAGCCTCATTAGACGGCCTCACGTCTTTCTCAACGTCAACAACTTTATGAATAGTGTCACGCTCGTGATCGCACAAATGGTCCTGATACTTTTACCTCGACAGTGTTAACATTTTAGTTTTAGAAAAGAAAAAAAAAAAGAGAGAAATCATTGGAGAAGTTGGGCATCGATCCCAATACCTCTCGCATGCAAAGCGAGCGCTCTACCGAATGAGCTACATCCCCGTGACATACAAAAATCCCATTATTTAAGACAATTCGGTTGAATAAATTTGAATTTTAAAAAAAAGAGAAATCACTGGAGAAGTTGGGCATCGATCCCAATACCTCTCGCATGCTAAGCGAGCGCTCTACCATATGAGCTACATCCCCATCGAAATAATCATGTCCATTATCTGGTGACAATATTATTCGATGAAAAGAGAACGATTTGTCCTACGAAAAAAAAAAAAAAGAGAGAAATCATTGGAGAAGTTGGGCATCGATCCCAATACCTCTCGCATGCTAAGCGAGCGCTCTACCATATGAGCTACATCCCCATCGAAATAATTCTTTGGATAGTCTCACTGTATTTGTTCTAATCTATTTATATTTCGTGCGCCTTTCACGAATTCGAATCATGGTTGTTAATGACAATTCATTTTTTATTCGAAATTTTCTTTGTTTATTTGCTAACGAATGTCACAACAGAATAATTTATTTCAAAATCTCTTTGGTGCAGTGCAAAATATTTTAAATGATTCATCGATACAAGAAAATCTCCAGAGTATCATGTCGAAAATCAGCTCAGAATTATTAACATGTGATATGTTGAAAAAATTTCTCGAAAACAATCCCGATATAACGAATGAATTCATGACAACACAAATCAATTCGGCTAAAGAAAAACATCCAGAAATTCAAGAATTAATTAACAAATATCTTAAATTGGATGATAGTAAAACCGTTTATAAGATTCGAGAATTTGTTCAATCGAATCGTTGTGAAGAAGCACTCAATGATCCAGAAATGAAAAAATACATGAGTCAATTCATGAATTCAAAAGAAGGCATGGACAAAATCAAAAAAATGCTAACAAAAACTGATAGTTATGATTATGACATTGAAGAATAAAATAATATAAGAATCTCATTATGAAATAAATTGAATAATATGTTCGATCATAGAAATTTGATCTTGTTGTTGACTAACAGCATGATCTGCATTTTCAAGTAAAACAAATGTTGAATTTGGTTTGTTTGCTAATCGACTTCGAACAAAATGACAAACATGTTCTCTGATATTGTCAGGAACATAGTGATCTTGTTTTGACCAAATCCATAGAATAGGTAAATGAATATTGGCGTAGATGTTATTCAATTCTTCATCAGTTAAATCACTGGAAAATAGATCTTCAATTGAATTTCTCTCATTCAATGATAAACAACGTTGAATTGTCAATGGAGTTTGATGAAGAGATCTTGGCAACCATTCGTTGGAATTGGTTTTTCGATTTCGATAACAAAAATTCAATTGATCCTTTGTTGATTCTAATGTTGAGGCATATTCTCTATCACTGACAGGTCCTTGAAGAATAACTCGATGAATTTTCGGATGAATATTTTGTTGACGAAGATAATGAACAATATCTTGACAACCCGTTGAATGTCCCATTAAAACAATGGATTCGAGATGTTTTCGATGATCATTCAAATAATCAATCAGTGATTTCAAATCTTGAACATCATCATCGATCGAATGCCAACCATAGTGAAAATACGATGAACGTAACAATGGTTGAATTAATGAATAAGATTTCGATTGAATTGATGATGATAAATTGTCAACATATGGAAGTGATAATAAACCGTCAGTTAATCCACCAAGAATAATCAAACATTGAGATGAATCCAATGAACCAGATTCGAATGCAACTAATTGAAAGTTTTTCTCGTAAACAAATAAATTTCCATACATCTAAAAATGCGAACGAATAGATGATTGATGAATAGCTCCCTCTCTCATCATTTAAGTCCTTTTGGCTGATGTTCAATGGGAAAAAAAGAAAGGGATCTTCTTCCTGTTCGTTCGTCAGTCACATGAGAAAAAAAAACACGACGAACTCTATCGTTCATTCATTCGCTGAATTCTTTAGTTGTTGATTTAATCTAATTTTCTTCTTCGATGTGTTGTTCGTGTTCGTTGTAAAACTAAATTCAAATATCTAACGTAACATATCGATCGTTGGTTTCAAAATCATAACGAATAAAACATCGAGGCAGCAAAGAAGAATAGAGGACAAAAAACAAGAGAATAAATCGTTTTGCTTAGTCATTCATGTTTTTCTCTTCTGTATTTTAGTTTCTTATTAAAAAAAGCAAGCAAATGTCGGGAATAATCAATGCATTATTTGGTCATCATAAAGATAAGGATGAGAAAAAACATCACGAAAAAACCGTTGAAACAACAACAACAACAACTACTACTGCTGGTTCATCATCAGCATCGACTGTGTCTCATACAGCGATTAGCGAAGATATACGTGTTCATTCAGTTGTTTCATCGGAATCGAATTCACATGTTACAATGCAAAATTCGAAAAAAATTGCCGATCTTATGAATAAACTTGGTAGGATCCATTCATTGTTGAAAAGACAAAAAAAAAATAATCGTTTGATATCTGTTCGAATAAAAAAAAAGGAACAACACACAATCAAATTGATGAATATTCAAAAAAACGAAATGCCGAAATCAGTGAAGCTGTTGCAAGTGCGATTGAAAAAGTTGTTCAAGATACAGCAACTCAACAACAACAATTACTAAGTGACGCTAATGAACGTTCAACCGCTATTGAACTTGAATATAAACAACGTTTAGAAGAACGTGTCGCACAATTAGATGCTGAAAAAGCGATTCTTTTAGCTGAACTTGAAAAAACGTTGAATGAACGTCAAGAATCGATTTTACTCAAAGCACGACAAAACATTGATGCTGTTCAGGAAACAGCTAATCAACAGAAATTAGCTGTCTACAAAGAAGCACAAGCCAAAGTCAGTCAACAGATCGATCAAATTACGGAACAAGTTGCTGAACTGGCTGCTGAAGATGCTCAACAACGACTTCAATCAACAACAAAAACAGTTTGCATTTCCAATTGAAGAAGAAGAAGAAGAAGAAAAAAAAAAACTTTTCTTTCTCTAGATCATAACAACAAAATCAATTGCAACTGGTGAAAATCACGCTGCAAATTCCAATGTTGGCACATCATCGGTAACAACAATCACCAAATCATCCGAATCTCAACCGAAAACTACTCATTAACATTGGCCACGTTTTCTTTTATTTTTGTTTTCATCGTAATTCAGCAATTGTATAAATCTTAGATTTGTCGAATTTTTGATTTCAATAAATACAGATGATTCATTAGAAATTCGTCTTGAGACTTCTGTCGCTCGATCCCTCGAAAACCAAATAACTAACAAATACGTTCGTCATTATTAGCAAAATTTCCATGAGAAACACAAGTGAAAAGCGTCAAAATGTAATTAAAGCAGAGTTGTGACATTGCACATAGTTTCGATGAATAATAAACTAATTTGTGAAAATATATTTGATTAGTTTTTTTTTTCGTCGAATGATTTGTACGGAGAAACAACAAACATAATGTTGGAATTTGCCCGTGATGACTCTATTCATGTGAATTTTATGATTTTACAACAATTATACTTAACGGTACTCTGATTTTTAGTTTCATTTTGCTTGAATAAACTAATTTTGACCTCAGTGTAAAAAAAAGAACTATCAAATGAATTTAAGTAATCGAGCTTTGTTTTCTAGGTAAATATGACATTATTTTCAATGGTTACGTCTATTTGCATTTACTCGAGTAAGAAAGAAATTATTGATAAATCATCGAATCGAGTGTATGAAATATACATACTCAATGAAAAGTCATCAGTTGACACGAATTCAAGATAAGAAGATATTTTCAAATCAATCTTGAGACATTCTTTTTTTTATTAGTTCTCTCGCGACCAATTTATGATAAAACTCTCTGGAAAAAAAGACAACATAAAAGCATTTGAGTTTTTTGTTTTGAGTATGTTTTCTATAGTCATATTTTAGATTGAATGACGTAAAGTAATTCTGTAGAATATTCTGCTCATAAATGATTGAATTCGCTGATTTTTCAATGATCATAATTCTTCGAATGACTCAAACTGAATGTCATGTCCTGCATTGTCGAGGTGTCAAACGATGAAAATGAAAATAGTGAGTTGACAAATAATTTCATCATGCGAAAGTTATTTGCTAAGAGCTCGTTTTTTTTTGTGCATTAATGTTTTTAGTGATAATCGGATAGAAAATAAATTGCAACCAGCCGTCTTAATTAGAGAAATAAAATCGAGAGAGTAACTGTTTGACAAAAATCTAATCCATCGATATAAACAAACACTTTGTCTTATGGAAAAATGTTAGATAAGTAATATCTATGTTAATTATCTTCATCTCAGTAATTTTCTTATTTTCTTTTTTATGCAAGACGAAAACATTTGCTAGCAGTTATCTTCGTTCTGTCTGTCTTATTATCATAGATCACATTTCTCGACATCTGCATCGTTTCATCAAATTCTTGTTTCTACTTGTTCTATGTTTTTGGTCTAATTTAGTTTTCTCCAATAAATCTTTTTTTGCTTCTTCTTCTTCTTCTTTGTGACTAACATGTTAAATTGGTATCCGTTATTTTTTCATAATTTTCTTCTCATTTGTTTCCACAAAAGCATCCTCAGATCCAATATTTGTTATTTAATTAACGAAACCACTTATGATCTTCGCAAGTAAATTCATTTCTTTGAAAGTTCAATGACGATGTTGTTGCTCTTGGATAAACACAAGTCAACTACATCATCGTCATAATCAATAATGAAGTCAATGTAACTTTCGATGTTTCTCGAAAATATTTATTTAGAACGATAAGAAAACGTGTAGATTCGTTATATTTTGACATGTCCTTGCCCGATTTATGGTAGATAAGTACGTTTTTTTTTTGTCAGTTTCTATCCTTATAAATATTTAGTTTGATTGTAGTGGAAATATGTCGACAAAGAGAAACATCTGGAGAATAACGAGTAGAAAAAAAAGAAAAAGAGAAGCAGCGCAGAAAAAGATAGATTTCAAGTAGGCAGCAGATCAATTAAATTTATTCATCTTATTTCGTTTAGTTATTCTCTATGTTCTTATCTTCATATGTGAGTGAACAAGTATTCTTCATGAAAATAATTCATTAACTACAGGAAAATGTCAAGTTTGTAAAAGTTATTTTTAACTATTTTTTTTTATTTATCTATTTAACTGATAACAAAAAAAGAAGAAGAGAGTAGATTCATTAGTGCTCTTTCGATTTTAACCTAGTTTCTTTTTTTAAATTTTATCTAGCTTATTCTATTAAATAATTAAATTATTCAAAAACAGACAAAAAAAACGAGTTCGTTTTATTTTTATTCTCTGACTTCCACAGGCATTGATAAAAAAACATGAATAGTAAGATAATAAGTGACATTCGATGAATCTGTGTCGATATTTTTTGTTTGAATATATGTAAATAAATTATGATTATAGATTAGGTTCTTTTTCGTCATCGATCATAGCATCGAAGTTGTTTTTTTTCCCTAGTTTTGATATATAAAAAGAAAATAGTCGATTTCGAGAATATATTTAGTAAATATTTTGGTCGTCGGAGAATTGAATATTGTTTCATTTATTTATTTATTTATATTCTCATTGGAATGATATCAAATCTAATATTTAATGAAATAATAAAAAATTCTATGAATAAAACCAATGAAGTCCATATGATCAACAGAAGTCTGATTACAGATGCATGATTATCTCGAAATAGAATATCAATCGAAAGTTAGATATAACGAGCATGTACGTTTTTTTTTCCTTTGTTCGTTATTGTTGTTGATCGATTTGCGTAGATTTTTTATTTAAAAAAGGAAGAACAAAGAAAACTTCGACTGTTTTTTTGGTAATTTAGTTGTGAAAAGAATTAATGCAGGTGAAAAGGAAAATGTTGTACCGAGGGAGAAACAAAGGATGTTGCGTTCTTATTTATGAGAATAGAAAGTTCTGATAGTTCATTGTTAAATTAGCGTGGGAGAATCTAAAGTACTTTTGTTTTTTTTCTACTTCAAATAGAAGATTCTTCATTTTGATGCCATGAAGTAAAATTCAATTTAAAAGAGTTTCATTAAATAGTATTTGAGATAGTTAGAGACAAGAAGAAAGAAAAACACGGTAAGAGAAGAGAAAAGAAAAGAAAAGAGAAGTCTTTCGGTTAGATTTCCTTTTCCTTTTAAGCTTAACATTTTCTTTCTGTTGTTTTCAGTTAATAATAAAAACATTAACCTAGGTTTCTGAACTCTTTTAGAAGAGTATGTTTAATCATGTCAATCGTTGCTTTCTATTCATAAAAATGATCGAATAAACCCGAAGAAGAAGAGCACGAACAATGTTTATCGCATCTTGTCGATCATTTCAAAATCGAAATCCTACAAATCTGAGTACGATCTTATCGATTCCATCGAATATCAGTCGAACAATTCCATCATCAACTCGAATCGATGGCGAATGGATCATCAATAGTATCTCTCTAATTATTTTTGTTCTTGCTTTACTTGGTAACATGGCTGCATTGATGGTTATGTTTGGTTCACGTGGACCAATACGTTTAACAAATAATAAATATTTAGTTAACTTGGCATGTGCAGATTTACTCCGTGCATGTTTTATGCCATTTACGATTTTAGCACGAATGAAACGAAATTTTATGTTTGGACCAATTATTTGCAAAGTTCTGCCGATAGTTCAAGGTTTGTTTTTTGTTTTTCAAAACAGTCAGCAAAACAAAATCAATCGGATATGACGTGTGGGCAATTTCCTAAAAGTGAAAGATTTTGTTTTTTTTCAACATTAATACTCTTGTTTTTATTAATTTACAAAGATCTAGTTTTTTTGCTTCTGAATATGTCAAGAGTCAGTTTTCTCCAAAGTCTAGAAACGTTAATCCTGATTAAAACAGGAAAAATACGTCTATCCATTTTGAAAACAAAGTCAAATAAACGACTCTGTTTTTTTTTGTAAATGCATATTCCATTGTCTAGTTGTCTATCAAATTATCGATTTTCTTTTGTTTTCGAAACGAGTACATCAAAATTGTATTTACAGCTCACAACTCAAAAGTCAGGAAGGAATCATGCAAAGTAAAGACTATAATTAATCATTTTTTATCAAATAAATGCACGCAAAATGTCCTTTTGTTGGTTCGATGAATAATTTAATCAAATGACTCATGTGTATTTTTTTTATTTTCTTTGATCTTTCCGCAAAAAGACGTAACGACATTCATTTAGGCTTTGATGTTCGGCAAATTTCTCAGTGAGACAGATTTGAAATGTTCGTTTTTTCTTTGTTTCTCTCCGAGATAAAACACATCCTATGCGAATATGATCTCTTGTAATAATGTTAATCAGAGGAAGGAACTAATGTGAATGACATGAAAGTGTTTTTGACTCTAATTAATTGAAAAATGTTCTTGAATCCAGAAATAGGATCTAATCCACTCGTAATCGGACAAAATACAACTGCGTATTTTCTTTCAAAAAGAAAATGTCTTTTGTTTTGCTTTTCGAATTGAATCAAGAATCATTTGACGTTTTTTTTCTAAATTTAGGTTTAAGTGTTGCAGTCGATGTTTTTACTCTTGTTTGTATTAGTGTTGAACGTTACATTGCTATCTGTCGTCCATTATTAATTTTACAACTTCAATCGCTTCGATTTGCTAGTTTATTTAATGGTTTAATTATCTTTTTCATTTGGTCGATAGGCCTTCTAACAGCATTACCTAACATTCCAATGTATAATCTCTGTTCGTTACCTCAACCTGGAAGATTTAAATGTGAAAAAGTCAATCCACAATATTTCGATGAAAGAGTTTATATGGTTGCACTTGTTGGTAAATCGATTTAAAAACAAATTCTTCATTCGTTTCGTTTTGTTTTTTTATTTAATTTGAATAGTTTTTTATTTCTTGGCTCCAATGTTAATCATGTTAGTTTTGTACACATTAATCATTTGTAAAATGTATAAAAATAATACAGCAATGAGAATGCGATCATTTCAAAGTAAATTCATTTTCTCAAGAAAAAAACAAACCTAAATGTAATTCTATAAAAAAATAACAAATAGGTAGTTATCCAAGTAAAACTTATTCGACGTCATCAAGTCCTCCGGTGACTCGCCTGAAACGTGGCCCATCCAGCGATGAATATCATCAATTCGATGTCAATACTCGACGAGCATCACAATCAGGACGTTTATCTTCGTTTCAAAGTAGTGGCAAATCTCGATCTGGTTTTAGTGATGATGAAGTTCAAACAGCGAAATCACCTCGACGACATTCAAGATCCAATCCAATTTTACATCAATCATCCAAAGAAAATCGACGAACGAAATCCAAAACCGATCCATCGCCTTCGCATAGCAATCGAAGTCATTTATCGTCGACAAATCAATATCGAATGGATCGACATCGAAGAAAAGCACTGAAATTATTAATTATAATTATTGTCGAGTTTTTTATTTGTTGGACACCGTTGTTTATCTATCATACATTCGGAACATTCGACAAACGATTCTATCGATCGATGCCAACGTTTTTCATTGATTTAATTCTTTTATTTTCATTTGTCTCACCTCTATGTAATCCATTTACTTATTATTTTATGTCGAAACGATATCGAGCCGTTCTCTACACGTATTTTTCTTGTTTTTCATCGAAAAATTATCGCAATAATTTCTACAAAACAAATCAAGATGCACAACATATCGTTAAAGCTTTACATTTACATCAACAACTTAATTCACTTGAATATAAACACAAATCATTATCGACAAAAAACATTCAGCAACCGTTTAAAAATCGAGCAAATACTGTTGAATAACATTCGATTTTTACGAATCTCTATGTAAATTCTTTTATTTTTCTTGAAAAACGTTCATTTCAATGAATCTATGCGACAAATTTGATAGAAGAAAAAGAGAGAAAAATAATAATAATTTATTTGTTACGCGTGAACACGTAACAACAAACCTTTTAGACCCATTAATTATATTAGAAAGAAACTATTAACGTCAAACTTGGCCTTCAACTTTTATAACAAAAAAAAACTAATGTTTATTTCTCGATAATTAACAAAAAAGAATATTTAATGTCGAATATTTCTAAATTTAGTTTTATTTTCCGTTGATGAGAAAATGCATGGAAATCTAAATATGTCAGACAAACTGAATAAAGATTTCTACGGATTAAAAATAGAAAAAAAAAAGATAACACGTATGTAAATCAACAGTCGAACATAGTTCTTTTTTGTTTTTACTTGAACACCTTCGTGTCCTCAAAGATCAAATAAAAGCCCTTGTAGAGTTCGATTACTTTTTAACAAGAAAATATTTTCAAATATCAGTTCAATTTCGGAAGAATATTTTTTTTGTTTTTTTCATCATAAACTAATGAGAAAAATGTAAGTGTGTCGAATGTACTTCAAACAATTTTAGTTAGAGAACGAGAGAGAGAGAGAGAGAGAGAGAAAAAGTTCTCGAATTTGTTTACTATCGAACACATTTGTATAATGTGTACGTTTTCACTTGAAAAAGAAAAAAAAAACTGAAAAAGAAAAGTCTGAATGGTTGATTGGACAAGTCAAGATCGTTTGTATCCATCTGGTTATCGAGCAGTCGATGTTAGATATTCAACTTCGCCAACTCGAAGTAAAACTTTTATTCGAATTTCAAAACAAAAAAAAGAAAGTTAACTTGTACGAATAAATAATAGTTCGTAGTTGTTGTTCTTCGAAAAGAAATCGAACTGAAAACGAAGATATTTTAGTGAACAATCTTTCCAATGGAATCGATCAAATTGTTGATTTTTTCAATAAAACAAACGATTATTCAAAACGAAGCAGGTTGAATTGAATTTTATTCGTTCTAATTTGCTTTCATAATGAGAACATGTTGCTTTTTTAAACTAGACTCCCGAAATTATTAGCAAGTTACGTTTCGAATATAAATTGGCCTCGATCTGTTTGTTGTTTAGTCGAAAATGACGGTTCGTTCGTTGTCTGCGAACAAGACCGTTGTCGATTATTATTATTTTCATCTCACCTAATGCTTCGCTCCACTTGTGGCGAACATTGCGGTGATTCTGATTATGAATTCAATTCACCGTGGAGTGTTGCTTCGTTGTTTGATCAAACGTTACCTCATGTTCTCGTTGCTGATACAAATAATCAACGAATTCAATGTTTTTCTATTGAATATGATTATCAATTTCGATTTCGATATACTTTAATGATGAAACAAAAACCGTATTATTTGGCAACAAGCAAACGACATTTCGCTATTTCATGTGAAAAAGGATTGATTTACACTTTTCTAGCGAAAGATAGAACTCTTCTAGCTACTGTTGATTTCAATAAAATCTGTTCGAGAAAAAGTAAATAGAAATAAGAAGATTTCGTTTTGATTTCTTTTCGATTTAGAAATTGCTCATAATGCCTATTGTTTATGTATGGATATTGAAAATAGTTTTCTATTTCTAAGTGATCCTCTGGGACCAACAAGTCTTATTTATCAATTGACAATCAATGGTGAATATCTTCGTTCAATAAAATTCGATAATCAACCATGTCTTCACATATCATCATTGACATACGATTCTCGAAATGGACAAATAATAATAGCTGATGCATTGAATTCAATTATTTATTCCGTTGAACATGATTTAGATGAAGATAACATCGAAATTCTCATAAAACGATCTGATCAATTGAATTTTCCTCAATCGTTATGCGTCAGTAATGAAGGACATTTGATTGTTGTTGAATGCAGTGTTTTAACTCAACATGCATTGAAAATCTTTCGACATCATTCGTGTATTTGTCATTCACGTTTAGTTACATCGAGTCTCAAGACAAGTGAAAGAACAAGTGTTCGATCGCTCATTTTTCAATATTAATAAGAATAAATAAACATTTACTCACAATTAACGAACATTATGTTGTGGATTCTCTGCTCGAATTTTTGATAATCAAAATCGAGAATATTTCCTATTCCCTAATGTTGAACATTGTGGAACAGGATGACTGCTCTCGAAATCTGTTTGATTACAGTTTCTTGCTAATGAAGAGACTACTAATAAATAGTTTCCATTCGTTGAATATAAATTCTACGCCTTTTTGAATTAATAATACTACAAAGAGAAAAGACTAAAAAGGATAATTCTGAACTCTTGTCAGATTTTTTCAATATTTTTAATACTCGCTTTCTATCATGTCATAGCAAATCTTTTTCTCCTTCTTTTAATAGGAGAACAGCAAATACGAACAGAAGTTCATTTTTCTTTCTTCAACATAAGCAATGTAAACACAACTTAGCATCGTTCATTCATACATGGTCTCAAATAATCTACCCGTATATTTAACAGATCCTGATGCTGTTCTTAAAGATTCATCAAATGAAATCAAATGGAGAAATGGAATTCCCAATTATCACAAAGCAAATACTTTTTTTGAAAAATATAAAACAACAAATCATCAAGCTGGTTCACTTGAGTCGATTGTTCAAAATCTTGTTAAAAATTGGGAAAAAGGTTTGCTTTTGTTTTTGTTTTTCTCAAATAAGGAGACCAATTTGTTAACTTGATAAAATAGAAGTCAGTCATATAACAGATCCAACTCAATGGTCAACAGTTGATTTAGCTAATTATCGTTTTTCATGTAATGGTCAACAGAAATATACAGGACATGAAATGCTTCAACAAGGAACTTATAATGCTTTAATTGGACAAACAAATTATTATGATTCAACTTTAATTTCATTTGAAGATTCACATTTAGCTTTTAAAAGATCTTTAGGCGAAGGTTTTGCTTGGGAAGTCTTAGAAGTTTATTCAGGTCCACCGAATGTTACTTTTACCTGGAGACATTTTGGAAAAATGACAGATTATTTTTGTTGTCCTGGTCTATCTGGTCTATCATATAAAGTTGATCCAACTAATAAAATGGTTAAAATCTACGGGATGTGTAAAGCTACAATTAATGACCAATTTCAAATACAAGATCTACAAATTTTCTATGATCCAAATCAATTATTTACTCAACTCACTGAAATCTCACCATTTGCACCTTTTGCTCGTTTAAATATTCCACAACCAAAACAAACTAAAGATACACCAATATTAAAAAAACAAACTCAATCTTATAAACAGTCGACGATGTGTAATATTATTTGAGTTTTTTCTTAATTGAAATAAACAAAGACTAAATGTCAGCGAACGTAATCTTATAAGCATGACATCAATTCAAATAAGAGAAAAAAAAGAATTTTTTTTAAATTTGACTTTCACGCATAAATCAACATATAACAGTCGTTTGTTTGTTTGAACGTTATTGAAGGTTATAGACAAAGAAATATTTCAAATAAACAGAATTGAACAGAGTTTAACGAGTATTCCATCGAATAACATTATAATAAAGTCGTTGAGATCTTCTATTCGAATGATAGACTAAGAACTAAAATGGAAATCGAACATCCGGAACAGTTCGCTCGTTAGTATTTCCGATTGTAATTAACCGAAGTATATATAGACGCAAATCTAAATAAAGACTCGTCGTCATTTTCATAGATCTATAATCTTGATTTTGTTTTATTCAGTTGAAATATTTTCAAGAGACATATTAAACAGAGTAAAGAAAAGCAAAAATAAAATAAAATGAAGTAAATAGACAGAAGAGAAATGTTATGTGTGATTACTATATTGTTTATCGTTACAGGTTAATTTATTAGCATGATGATGATTGGAAATAGTTGGAAGAGATGATGATGATGGAGAAGAAGAAGAAGAAAATGTTTTCGATTGATGTTTATTAATCATAAGTACAGCTGTGGTTGCGGAAGAAGGTGGACTTTTATTTTGATTTGATCGATGTTGATCATTTTGAGGTGTTGTTGGAGTTGATGGAGAAGGAGTTCCTTGTTGAGGCACTTTCGATGAAGTTAATAAATCAACTTGAGAATGAGAACGTGGAAATTGAGCGTGATTTGATCGTAGTTTTGATAATAGAATTGATGATGAAGGCACAGATGGACTATTCGAATGATTCGTATCGAAATCATTCGAAGAATTTGTTGTTGAACGTTTTGGAGTCTAAAATTGAAATTATTCATCTCGATAAACTAATCAAATTGAAACACAAAAAAAAACCAGCAACCTTAAGAGAATCTGATTGAGTTTTGTTTGATTTCGAATGAAATTTATTTCGATCGATGTTAATTCTTCTGTCTGAATTGAGATATTTTCGTTGAATAATTGGAGTCGATGATTCCGATGATTGATTTGGTATTGATTGTGAAATCATTTGATTTTCTTCATCGTTGACAAGTGCAGTGGAATTATTCTCTGCTGTTACTCGTCGTCGTTCATTTTCTTCTTGAAATTCTCTCATCATTGTTATAATATCTTTTGCTGGACCTTTGTCACAACGACCCTTGACAAAATTTAAATTCGAAAATGTGTTTTTCTTTGTCGTTAAACTGAAATTTACTGTTAACCACGGATGAACAGTTAATTCGCCCATTGTTCGTCGATGAACTGTATCATAGACGAGCATTCCTTGGAGAAAATCAAGTCCTGTGAATGAAAGTTTACAAATAACAAAGGAAAATCAATTGAAAATCAACCTTCAGAAGTTAAATTTTTGAATTTATCGGAATCAAAACGAAGTTTTTGCGAACGAATTAATTCGAGCAAACGTCTTTCATCGTTTGCTACATACGGATGACGACCGCAAATTCTAATCAAATCGATTTTTATCAAATAAAACCAAAAACAAGTCTCATCTTACAAATAATACATAATAATTCCAAGTGCCCAAACATCGCAAAGCGCACTATAGTTTTTATTTTCTAATATTTCAGGAGCCATATAACTTGAAAACAAAAACGACAATGAAAGAGAATAAGAAGATTTTTTTTTTCTTTTTTTGACTTACAGAGGTGTTCCACAATAATCGTTAAATAAAGAATCAGTGTTTGTTATACTCTTTTTCGAACTCAAACCAAAATCTGTCACCTTGGAAAACCAAAAATCAAACTCGAAATCAGTATTCAACTGTTTTTCTCCTACTCGAATATCGAAATCATCTGTTTTACTAGTTGGCGTATTTTTTAATAGAATATTTTCTAATTTAAGATCTCGATGAACAATATCTATAATTAATTAAACAAACAAATGTCGATAGGAGAAAAAGTAAAAAAAATTACCCATTTTATGAAGATAATACAAGGCACTAACTAATTTCGACATAATTTGTTTAACAGTTTCTTCGGGTAGCGGAGCCATTTTCTTGGCGTGAGCTCCTAATTCTCCGCCTTCACATAAATCAACAATTAAGTACAGATTCTGCAAAGAAAAGAAAAATTTTCTTTTGATTAAAAAGAAACAAATCACGAGGTGTTTTCTGTTTGTTTAATCATTCGATGTCAACAAAGAAAATCATGATGAAAGAAAAAAGTTCACCTGAGATGATTCGAGTACTTCATGAAGTTGAATTAAATTCGGATGATTAACTTCTTCTAATAATTTAACTTCATTATCAAGACTTGACGCTTTCGATTTATTTCCCAACTAAAAAATGTTCAATTCGATGAACAAAAAAAAAAGATTTCCTAAGCAAATTCAACAAACTTTTTTGGCGATCGTTTTCATCGCGTAGAACAAATCGGTTTCTTGATTTTTAACTCGAAAGACCGTTCCAAATGAGCCTTCACCTAATTTATTTAAAATTTCATAACGTGTTTCTAAATTTGCATCATCATAAAGTCTCGTATGAATTATCTGACGCATTGGCATTGTTTTTGTTGTTCCTTTTGACATTTGAATAAGTTGAAATTCGAATTATTTACAAAGAGATTTAATGACAAACACATTCATTCATTGATCGATTCTAAACACGAAGAAAAACACATTGGAATTTCAGCAAATAAAGAAATTGTCTACGATTTTCAATTGTAAAATAAAAATGAGACGAAAGAGAAAAAAAAGCAGAGCGAATTTAAACAAGCATTTATACAGGTGAATGTGATCTCATTTTGATCTGCATGAGATCATTGTTCGCGTAGTAAAATGTGAAGAAAAAGCTGTCAATTTGTGTGTGTATTAATACCTCTGTGCTTTGCAACAAACACACACACACACACATATTGACAAATCACATCGAACCAAAATAAACACCTGAGGCAACTTTTTACTTTCTTGTTTTTTCAAAAATAAGAAAAAAAAATACGAAGAGAAGAAAAAAAAGAAAAGAGAAGAGGAAAAATACAAACGGTTCTCGTATTGCTCACTTCACACTTACAAAATGTTCTTAAAAGCATTTCGAAACCAACATTGCCCACAGATTTTAATTGATACACTTCAAATTTACGCGTACAGACATGTAATCCGATATTTTACAATTTACTTTTTCATTTAATCAGATCGAACAAACTCTTTTTCTTCTCTTTAACTAATGACTAAGCAAAAAAACATTTTCTCACTCAATTAGATCGACACTTTTCGAGGTTCTTATTGTGACTGATGACTTTTTGTTTTGTTTTACCTTTGAAATCGTTGTAAATAATAAATAAAAACAAATATCAGCTTTTCGACAACACAATCAAATCAAATGAGTAAATTGGTTAATTTTGAGATTGAATTTCGTTGAAAATAGGACAAATATGAAATTGTTTTATTGTTTTCATTGTCGTTTGGCATAACGTTATTTTCCTGTTGACACAAGACAATAAATCCAATGACAATTTCCGTTCGATCGATCAATCTTAAAGAAAAAGAAAAAACACACACCGAACGTATGTTAAAAGGTTTCATTGAGTCAATCGATCGCTACTTGCCATACATACATTTCTTCATTTTTTTTTATTATTCAATCACAATAGTCTTACCATTTACAAGTTCGTTTCATTACTGTTGCCTTAGTTGCAATACTTTCACTAATTTTATTTCTTCAATTATTTCAATTCAATTTTAGTTTTAGTTGAATTTAAATTAGAAAAATGATGATTTTTTTAATAATAGTAATTGTAGATGGCAGTTTAGTAACAAATTCAAATCGATTGGCTACGAACGAAAACAACACAAAAAAACAAAAGTAAAAGTGTGCAAGTAAACTAAAAAGATGAATTGTGAAGGAAATGGTCTTCTTCAATTTCTCGTTCATGTTGGCCAAGCCAAACGAACATTTCGTACCGGATGGGTTTTACATGGCGTTGAAAGAGTCGAAAGTGTCGCCGATCATATGTATCGAATGGCTGTAATGGCACTTTTATTGCCAAATATCGACGAACAATCGAAAGTTCGTTGTATGAAATTAGCACTTGTTCATGATTTAGCTGAATCGGTTGTTGGAGATTTAACTGATTTCGATGGAATTTCAAAAGAAGATAAACATCGACGAGAAACTGAAACTATGCTCTATTTAACTAGTTTATTACCAGCTGATGTTGGACGAGATATTCTCGAACTTTTTAATGAATATTTTCAACAAAAAACCAATGAAGCTGTGATCGTTAAAGATTTTGATATATTTGATATGCTTTTACAAGGTTCGATCGTTGAGAATGATCTTTTCTTTCAAATGTTTTCTCATTTGTTTAGCTTATGAATACGAAAAAATTCAAAATGAAGACAATTTTCTCGAAGAATTTTTTGTTAGTTCATCGGCAAAAGTGAAAACAGATACTGTCAAATATTGGCTTCAAAAATTAATCGAATGTCGATCATCGGACGAACAATTTCAATTTCCTATGGATTCAAATTTGAATACTGTTCTTAAACATATTCTCTACGATGATCAAGGTAAATCAAAATGATTTCATCATGTTTTCTATTGTTTTGTTTTTTTGTGTAATTGTCTTTAGGAACATTTCTATACAAATATCCATCGAATGATCTTCGACAAAAAACGAATTTGTTGAGATCAAAGAAGAATACGAATCATCCACCAGAAGTTCAAGCAAATTGATCGAACTAATTTAGTTGTTTCTTTTTTTTTGATTCAGTTTTATTGAATAATAAAAAGATGTTCTTGTTTTTGTTTATGAAAATGCTCTTCAACGAATTGTACCCAATAATTGACGTAACCTACTTTAAATGCGTCTAGGGTCGATGATGATCGCTTCATATTAAATAAACTCACCTTTGATTTGCGTGCATTCAATAGGTGTCGTTTTGTATAATATTATTTAGGTCATCAAATTAGTAATCGTTGTAACGTCTCTTTGTTTTTTTTGTCATGCAGTGTTAGGTCCCAAACGTGTATCAGATAAAATCGGATTAAAACCAGGTGCGCGAAAAAGAGACAGAAAAGAAATGGATTACAGGTGAATGAATCCGATTTGCACTTATTTGAGCATGCGACTATTCTTTTTCTCCGACTTAGAATAAATTATTAAACCTTGATGCCCTGTTTCACAATTATTTGTACACGATTATCAAAACGAAAGATCATTATTTTCAATATTGGATTTTCACCTCAATAATAATGATAGATAATAAAAAAAGGTATTATCTCTTCTATTCATCGAATAAAAACAAATTACGAAATATTTTTTGAGTGTTACCTTGATTTTTTTTTCTCTTCTTTGTTAATAAAAACAATCATTGACTTTGATCAACGATTTGGTACATTGAAGATAGGCTATTGTCAAATGTACGTAGTCGCGTCCGAATTAAGTACGTTAAATGCAGATATTGCTATCATCATTAATTTCTTATCTCTATTCATAGCCAATATGTTCAACAAATTATAATCGATTGCTAAAATGAAAACTAGTTTTTTTTGTTCACATTTAGGAAATAAAAATGATCATAAACGCATATAAAAATCAGGGAATAATTGACGATTCATTCAGATTGGCTAGTCCTAATGGAATAAAATAGGTATACAAAAATCATCGATTAGTCAATGACGTATGAATGACTCCCAGGGCAAGGATTAAATTGTCATCTTTTGTTATTTTGTTTTTGTCACAGATGAATAATCAAATTTTGGATATTTTTTTTAATACAAAACCTACAACCTGTCCCAATCCTATATAAGAAGTCACTAATTCCTGTGATAAGCTCAGTGGGACTCAATACATTCGAATAATCACATATCTTATAAACATTGAATTATATTGGTGTACCAAGTGAAAATCAACAGCTAAAATGTATGTACGGCCTGTACAACCAGTTGCTCCTGCAACTAATATCAAGTATATTCAAATATTCATTTCATTTCGAATACACAATCTCATTTAGACGTGCATGGCCATTAGCAGGTCTCTGCTGTTTCGGTTTAATCGGGTTCTTGATTG
>ERZ778023.1988-NODE-1988-length-27694-cov-7.534896_pt1 | contig 27694 bp, 30 predicted proteins | sample MGYA00375753_ERZ778023 | MGnify/ENA primary metagenome ERZ778023 (study PRJEB29350, sample SAMN05389822) | bioreactor metagenome | isolation source: Ammonium sulfate bioreactor | place: South Africa: University of Cape Town | collected 2014-04-04 ... | reverse complement strand
CCTGAAATATGTCGAGGGCAAGGGCGAGGCGGCCTTCTATGGCCCCAAGATCGACTTCATGATCCGCTCCGCCATCGGCACGGAATACACCATCTCGACCAACCAGCTCGACTTCCTGGCGACCCAGACCTTCGACCTGTCCTATATCGGCGAGGACGGGGCGGACCATCCGGTCTATGTCATCCACCGCGCGCCGCTGGGGACCCATGAGCGCTTTACTGCCTTCCTGATCGAGCATTATGCCGGCGCCTTCCCGGTCTGGCTGGCGCCGGTCCAAGCCCGGGTGATCCCGATCTCGGAGAAGGTCGAGGAATATGCCCGGACGGTGCTGGAAACCCTGTTCGCCGCCCCGGTGGTGAACGGCACGGCGGGCCTTCGGGTGGACATCGACACCTCCAGCGAGCGGATGCAAAAGAAGATCCGCGACGCCCAGCTGCAGAAAATCCCCTACATGCTGGTGGTGGGCGAGCGGGAGGCGGCCGAGGGCAAGGTGGCCGTGCGCCTGCGCTCGGGCAAGGATCTGGGGGCCATGCCCCTGGAAACATTCGTTGCCAGGATCAAATCCGAGGCGGAATCCCGCCGGGATGTGGCCGAATAGCACTTTGCGGCAGGGCATTTACCCCCTATCTTGGGGTGCGAATCCGGCTTGGTGGCCGGAAGCGTGCAGCCACGCCTGCGCGTCCCGCGAAAGGAACAGCCGACGCCCATGATCGAAACTCGTTTCGCTTGGCCCGTCGGACCAACCGGAACGCAATGGCGCGCGGCTTGAATCAAGGAGAGAGTCATAGTTCCCAGACGTTTTCAGGGTAATCAGCCCCCGCCGGCCAAGGATGGCCCGCGCATCAATGAAGAGATCACTTCCCGTTCCTTCCTGCTGATCGGTGACGATGGCCACAAATATGGGGCCCTCGGCATGGACGAAGCCATGGCGCTTGCCGAGGAGAAGGGCCTGGACCTGGTGGAAGTCTCCCCCGATGCCAAGCCGCCGGTCGTCAAGCTGATGGACTATGGCAAATACAAATACGAGCAGCAGAAAAAGGCCGCCGAGGCCCGCAAGCGCCAGAAGGTCATCGAGATCAAGGAGATCAAGATGCGCCCGACCATCGATGATCACGACTATGACGTGAAGATGCGGGCGATGAAGCGCTTCTTCGACGAGGGCGACAAGGTCAAGGTGACGCTGCGCTTCCGCGGCCGCGAAATGGCGCACCAGAACCTGGGCATGGAACTGCTCAATCGGGTCCAGAAAGACACCGAAGTCTTCGCCAAGCTTGAGCAGATGCCCAAGCTGGAAGGCCGCCAGATGATGATGGTTCTTGCGCCCCGATAGGGGCGCAAGAAGCTCGCGCGCCCAAGCGCGAGCCGGAAAGCAAAGGCTCAAAAGAATCCTTGGCCGCCCCTCTCAATCCACGATGGTTTTGTAAGCCACCCGGCCGCTGTGCAGCAGGAAGACAGCGTGCCCGGCAGGCTGGGCCGCATGCGCGGCCAGGAACCCGCCATCGCGCGGGGCGCCGAGCGGCACCACAAGGGCGGTGCAACGGTCCTGGCCCTCGAAGCAGGAGCGGATGGCCGGATCCAGATTGTCGAACGCGCGCGAGGTCATGGGCATGAAATATTCCTGCCCCCCCAGGGCCGACAGCGAACGGGCGCCGTGGCCGGCGTTGAAGCCCAGGCTGGCAAGATCGGACTCGGTGGAGATGTCCACCATCACCTGGGCATAGGCCAATTTGGCGGCGTCCAGCGAGGCATAGCGCGCCCTGGGATCGCCCGCGCCAGACCACAGCGCGCCGGCGATGCATGCCGCCACCACTACCAGCGAGGCGGCAAGCAGCGGGGCCAGCGGGCGATACTTGTTCTGCCGACGCAACAGGGTCGTCATGGTTGAAAGAAAGCCTCGGGTATGCCCACGTCAGGCTTAGCAAAGCCGGAAAATTCGCCAAGCGCAGCATCGCGTCAGGGTAAACGGCTTAACGAATCCAACTCGGCGACCATGCCGTCGCCGAAGTAATAAAGCAGCTCTGCGCGCGCGCCGTCATAGCAGCTCGGTCCGCCCCCTTCGCAGACGAGGCTCCCGTCGGCCGCCTCGTCGGACAATTGCAGCACGCCATGCTCGAAGGTTACGGGAAACAGGGTACTGACCAGCGGCTTGAGCTGGTGATAGTCGATGCCGTTTTCCAGGCACCAGGCATGGATCGCACAGCCGCGCCCCTGCCTGTTGCGAAAGATGCACCCGCCATCACGCACCGCCGTGCGCAGACAGGTGCCGGAGGGAAATTCACCGTCCTGCCGGACTGGTCCGGCAAACCAGTCTTCCACCGGCGCGCCCACCCGTTCCTTGAACGCCTGTGGCGCCGCCTTCAGCCGTTCCGCATTGGCCGCGTCGATGTCGACCCCGTGGCCGCAGCAGGCGTCATGGCAGAAGCCGCAATCCATGCAATGGGTGAAATAGCGTGTGACAAAGATGGAGGTGTCGACCGAATGAAGCATGGGCGCGCCAAGACGGCAGCCATAGGCGCGCGACAGTTTCACCACGCTCATGCCGCAGCCTCCACAATGGCCTGGATCAGGCTGTCGTAATCCATTCCAGCCTCCGCGGCGGCAGCGGCGAAGCCCGCATCGGGAGCGATGCCCGGATTGGCGTTGATCTCAAGGACCAGGGGCTCGCCCGCGTCGGTGACGCGGAAATCCACCCGCACGAATCCCGTCAGGCCGAACATGCCCCACACGCGCATACAGGCTTCACGCAGGCGCGCCGCAAGCGCGGGGTCTTCGCGCTCCACCCCGAACCGGCGCACGGTGCCGACCCAGCCTGCCGAACCCTCGTCCCATTTGGCTTCATACCCGACGATGCGCGGCTTTCGGTCCGGCCAGGCCTCAAAGCCCATTTCCGCCATCGGCAGGATTCGCACGCCATCGCCGTCCTGCAGCAGCGCGATGTTGAACTCGCGGCCATCGATGAATTCCTCGGCAAACCAGCCGCCGCCCCAGCGCGCGGCACAGGCCGCGGCGCGGGCGATTGCCGCATCGCGGCCCATCACCACGCAACCGTCATCCAGTCCCAGCGAGGCATCCTCCAGCGCCGACTTGACAATCCAGCGTCGCCCATCCAGCCCCGGCCAGTGCGGCGGCGTACTCCAGTCGGGCGTGGCAAGCCCCGCGCCGCGAAGCAGTTGCTTGGTACGCGGCTTGTCGTTGGTCAGGTCCATGGGGCCGGCCTCAACGCCCGTGAAGCACAGGCCGCGTTCGGCCAGCATGGCGGGGGCCTGCGGCGCCAGGCGCCCCAGCCCATCCACTCCTTCGACCAGGTTGAAGACGATGTCCGGCCCATGCGCCGCCAGCACATCGTCCAGCGTCTCGGCGCGGAAGGCGGCCCGGCTGGCCGTATGGCCCCTTCGGATCAGCGCATCGGCCACCGCGGCGGCGGCGATCATTGTATCCTGTTCCTCGGGCGGCGCGTCCACGGCAATGTCCGAATGCAGCACCAGGACCCGCATCATCGGCCTTTCAGTTCGGGATGCCGCTTCAGGAACGAATCCAGGAACACCCCGATCAGGTCGTTGTAGGACAGACCCGCATTTTCCGCGATGAAGCAGAAATCCGAATAGCCGGGCCGGAGGCCCGCCAGCGGGTTGACTTCGATGAAACAGGGCCGGCCTGCCACATCTTCGCGCACATCCACCCGCCCGCCGTCCCGGCAGCGCAGCACCCGCCAGGCATCCAGCGCCACCTTGCCCGCCGCGTTGGCCGCCGCGTCCGTGGCGCGCACGATATCCAGCTTGTCTTCCCAGTTCGCCTGCTTGTTCTCAAAGCCATAGCCGTGGCCGACATAGCCCGACTTCTGGACGATCTCCAGCACGCCCAGCACGCGGGCATCCGCGCCGGTGCCGGTCAGCCCCACGGTAAATTCGCGGCCGGGCAGGAATTCCTCCACCAGCACCGGCTGGCGGAAGCGTGCCAGCAGATGGCTGACGGTGCGCGCCAGATCCGCCGGGCCGTCGACGCGGGACATGGTTCCCACGCCCTTGCCCGAGCCTTCCGACAGCGGCTTGCAGAACAGGGGAAATACAAGGCCGATACCCTCGGCGTCCTGCACCTGTTCCACCACCACGAAATCGGCGACGGCCACGCCGGCATCGCGCACCACCCGCTTGGCCATCGCCTTGTCCAGCGACAGCGCCAGCGTCAGGGGGTCGGAGAAGACGTAAGGGATGTCGAAGGCTTCCAGCAGCGCCGGCGCCTGCGCCTCGCGCGCCACGCCCTTCAGCCCTTCGCAGAAATTGAACACCGCGTCCCAGCGCGCACCCGCCGCCAGCCGCGCGGTCAGCGCGTGGATGCCGCCGATGCGTTCGGGTTCATGACCATGATGGGCCAGCGCGCCGCAAATCGCCGCCACGGTTTCCTCGGCATCGAATTCGGCGGCATCTTCTTCGCTGAAGCCCAGCGCCAGATAGTCGGCGCGCAGGTCATAGGTGACGCCGATTTTCATGGGAAGCCGGTTTCCACGGAAAAATCGGGCGCATCAGCGGCCCAAGGTGCCCTGGGGATCGGGGTAGCGGTAGATATTACCCTCGAAATTGCGCAGCAACAGGAAATCGCCGTCACGTCCCATGACCGGATCGGGTGCCAGCTGGATCTTGCCGCCGCCGCCGGGGGCATCAATGCAGAAGATGGGCGTGGCATAACCGGTGGTGTGGCCGCGCAGGGCCGAGATGATCTCAAGTCCCTTCTCCACCGGAGTGCGGAAATGCGCCGAGCCCCGGATGGGATCGCACATGTAGAGATAGTAGGGCTTCACCCGGTTCCTGAGCAGACCGTGCATCAGCGATTTCATCACCGCGGCGTCATCGTTGATGCCCTTCAGGAGCACGGTCTGACTGCCCAGCGGAATGCCGGCATCGGCCAGCCGCGCCACCGCTTCCTGTGTCTCGGCCGTCAGTTCGGCGGGGTGGGTGAAATGAATGCTCATCCACAGGGGATGATGTTTCTTCAGGATGCGGGTCAGCGCCTTGGTGACGCGCTGGGGCGTGACCACCGGCATCTTGGTGCCGATGCGCAGGAACTCGATATGCCTGATGGCCCGCAGCCGGCCGAGCAGCCAGTCCAGCTTGTCGTCGCCCAGGGTCAAGGGATCGCCCCCCGACAGCAGCACGTCTCGGACCTCGGTGTGTTCTTCCAGGTACGCCAGCGCCTTTTCCCACTGGCGGGTCGAGAATTCATACTCTCCGCCGGGATTGCCCACCATCCGCGAGCGCGTGCAGTAGCGGCAATAGGTCGAGCAGGTGCCGGTGACCAGGAAAAGCACCCTGTCGGGATAGCGGTGCACCAGGCCGGGCACGACCGTGTCATGGTCCTCGCCCAGGGGGTCGTCCGCCTCGCCGGGCGTGAGCAGATATTCGTCCGGCGTCATCACATGGGTGCGGCGCAGGGCTTCGCCCGGATTGGCGCGCCCCATCAGCGAGGCGTAATAGGGGGTGATCCCCACGGGCAGCGGCCCGGTATGGCGGGCCACGGCCTCGCGCTCCTCCGGCGACAGCGCGAAGACGCGTTCCAGATCGTCCAGCGAGCGGATGCGGCTGCGCATCTGCCAGCGCCAGTCATTCCATTCCGACGGGCCGGTGCCGGGGTAGAAGCGGCGGTAGAAGGCACGCGAGGCCGGCGCGATGGGAAACAGATGGACCGGCTTGCGGGGTGCCTCGGGCGCGCGCACGGCCTGCGGCGCTTCATGCGGAACCGGCTTGACGATCTTCAGGGAGTCACGGCGACGCGCGACAGGCAGACCCATATGCGGATACCGCTCCCCGGTCCCTTCGCAGCGCGAACGCCCCTTGGCAGTTCATGATGCGCGCGTCAGGTCAGGCGATATTTCCAAGCCGCAGAATATTGTCAAGAGACAGACGGCTTCAGGGGGCGATCCGCCCGACTCGATAAACAGTCACGTGCACGGGCTTGCCGCGCGAATAGTTAAAGCCGCTCAGTGTTGCTTCGGCCTCGGCATCGTCCTGCAGCTCTGCCAGCCGTGCCAGGAAGGCGCCGCGCTCCCGGTCCTCGATCAGCGCGAGTCCACCGCGGGCCGCCGCGGCATCCGCGGCGCCCCGTCCGTCCGTCAGCACCACATCCTTGCCCAAGGCGAAGACCAGGCTTGGCTCCTGGAAGCCGGCCAGTGCCGGCGGCGGGTCACCCGGCCGCGCATGCTCGGCCACCAGTGGAGCCAACCGCGCGCTGACCCATATCCGCGAAAGGCCCGGTGCCACCTCTGCGGTCAGGCCCGGCACGAACACGAACAGCGCGGCCAGCGCCGCCGCCATCGCCAGGCCGTCCCTGCGGGTCAAAAACAGCACCAGCGCCACCAGCGACAGGATCGCACCGGTGCCCGCCAGCGCCAGCAGTCGCCAGTCCATGCCGCTGCCTGCGCCGTACAGGCGCGTCAGAATAATGGGCGCTGCCGCCAGGAGCGCCGCGCCAAGGACGAACTGAATTCCGCCGGCCCAGCGCGCGATCCTGGTGCCCGTCGATGACGGCTGCGGCTGGGCGAGCCACAGCGCCGCCAGGATGGCAAGCGGCGGATAGGCCGCCAGCACATAATGCGGCAGCTTGGTCGGCACCAGCTCCACCAACAGCCACCAGCCGCCAGCCCACACCAGCAGGAAACGGATCATGGGATCGGCGCGGCGCTGGACAGCCGCCACCAGCGCGGGCGCCACGAACAGGATGGTGGGCCAGAAGGTGATGGCCGAGAGCACCAGGAAATAGCCCGGCGGGGCGCCGTGGCTTTCCTGCCCGCCGGCAATCTTGGCGGCGAAGTCGTTGCCGAGCGCCTGCTGGAAGAAGGCACCGTGACTCTGGATGGCGATGGCCAGCAGCCAGGGCGCGACGAGCAGCGCGGCCAGCAGCGTGCCCGACGCAGGCCGCAGCTGCGCCAGCCAGCGCCATTGCCGGTCACGCCATTGCCGGTCCCAGGCCACCAGTCCTGCGACGGTCACGGCCGCCACGCCAAGAGGCACCGGACCCTTGATCAGGATGCCGGCGGCCATCGCCGCCCAGCCCGCCAGCACGAGCCGCGTGGGGACCGCGGGCGCGCCCTCCACACGCGCCGCCCGCCAGACGCGAATCAGGACACCCTGCATCGCGACCACACTGGCCAGCAGCACCGCGTCCGTGGTGGCGATGCTGGCCTCGCCCGTCAGCAGCACGGTCCCCAGCATCAGCACGCCGGCCAGGAATGCCGTCTCGGCCCCCGTCAGCGCCAGCGCGCACCAGACGGTCAGCCATGCCGCCGCGATCCCGCCAAACAGCGAGGGCAGGCGATAGGTCCAGATGTGATGGTCGTCTACCCCGGGGAACTTGTCGGCGATGCCGGTGGCCGCTGCCTGCAGCCAGTAGATTCCCACCGGCTTCTTGTAGCGCGGGACCTGGCCGAAGCGGATGTCCACCAGGTTGCCCGATTCCACCATCTGGCGCGAGGCCTGGGCAAAGCGGCTCTCGTCACGGTCCAGCGGCGGCAGGCTGAGGATTCCGGGCAGCCACAGAAGCAGCCCCAGCAGCGCCAGGACCCAAAAGGGGCGCCGGGCCAGGATCTGCAGTATTCGTGGCGCTTCGGTCATGGGGCCGGACTATGCGTGCCGGGACGAGGGTTGCAAGCCCGCCGCCGGACCGGTGGCGGTGGCCTGTGCGGCCCCTGGCCTGTATAAGGCGCCAGCATTTTTGGGGTCGGGCCCAAGCAACCCCTCGGGAGCCACGAATATTGACGACCACCGCCATCTCCGCGGTCATTCCGGTAAAGGACGAAGCGGGCAATGCCGCTCCCCTCGCCCGCGAGATTGCGGCCGCCCTGAAGCATGCCGGTCCGCACGAAATCATTTTCGTGGATGATGGTTCGGTCGACACGACCGCCGCCGAGCTTCTGGCCCTGAAGAGCGAGATCCCGGCCCTGCGCGTGCTGCGCCACGCCTGCAATCTGGGCCAGAGCCGCGGCATCCGCACGGGGGTCATGGCGGCGAAGGGTGAAATTATAGTCACCCTGGACGGCGACGGTCAGAACGATCCCGCCGACATTCCCAAGCTGCTGGAAGCACTCGCGGCCGATCCGGGGCTGGCGATGGTTTCAGGTGTGCGCGTGAAACGTCAGGATACCGCCAGCCGGCGTCTTGCCTCGCGCATCGGCAACCGCGTGCGAAGCCGGCTGCTGAACGACGGCGCGGCGGACACAGGCTGCGGGCTGAAGGCGTTCCGGCGGGATCTCTTCCTGGCCCTGCCCTATTTCGATCACATGCACCGGTATCTGATCGCCCTGATGCGGCGCGAGGGTTGGCGGGTGGACTTTGTGCCGGTCGGCCACCGGCCGCGCCTGCAGGGCAGGTCCAAATACACCAATCTCAGCCGGATGGTCGTCAGCCTGTCCGATCTGATGGGCGTGCGCTGGCTGCAGCGCCGTCATCGCGGCCCGGCCGGGACAGAGGAGCTTTAACCCATGGGCTTCATGGCGCACTGGTATCATGTGGCGACACAGAACCCGTATGACACCGTCTGGACGGGCATCGGCTTCCTGGGCCAGGCGGTCTTCGGGGTGCGCTTCCTGATCCAGTGGCTGCGCAGCGAACAGGAAGGCCGCAGCGTGATCCCCATCGCCTTCTGGTACTGCAGCCTGGTCGGCGGCCTGGCCAGCTTCAGTTATGTGGTCCACCAGGGCGCCTGGCCGCTGGTGATCGGCCAGGGCCTGCCGTTGCCCATCTATGCCCGCAATATCTGGCTGATCCACCGTGCCCACGCCAAGGTCTCGCCCGCCACCTGATCAGGCCTTGAGCGCGGCATTCGGCGGCGGTTCGCCCGCTATGATAGTCTCAAGCCCGCTTCGCGGAGGACAACATGCTGGGCCCGTTTCCGGTCATCGTGATCGTGGTCGTGCTTTACAATCTCACCCTGTTCGGGGGCGCGGCGGCCGGCCAGCACGACATGTCCGCGATCCTGGGACAGAGCTTTACCATCAGGATGTTCTCCGGCGACGGCTGGAAGGTGACGCTGGGCGATCTGTTCGTCTGCCTTTCGCTGATTCTGCTGTTCGTGGAGGTGCTGAAGGCGACGCGCAGCAACAGGCGCGAGATTCTCAACCATGCCCTCTCGATGCTGACCTTCACCGGCGCGCTGGCGGAATTCCTGGTGCTGAAGGGTTTCGCCACCTCGGTGTTTTTCCTCATCACCGCCATGTGCCTGTTCGACGTGGTGGCCGGCTATACGATCTCGATCATCACCGCCAAGCGTGACATGACCCTTCAGGGCGGGGAGTATCACCCCTGTGGGCGGGAATAACTGTTCCACCCCAGAATGTTAGGGTCTCGTGGCCGTCGGGGACGGGGCGCTTGCGGCGGGCCTCCGGGGCGTGTATGTCCCCTTCCCCAACCCAGCGTGGACAGGTGGCCGAGTGGTTGAAGGCGCACGCCTGGAAAGTGTGTAACGGTGAAAGCCGTTCGAGGGTTCGAATCCCTCTCTGTCCGCCATTAAATATTGAAATACCAAGATAATTTGGAGCATTTCCACCTCGCCCCCGTTTCGACCCCCGGTTTGCATTTGGACTTCGCGGCGAAGGACTGCAACCATTAGCGCCGGTTGATGAGACCGAGCGGCAAGATTGGGCTAATCGAGGCGTGCTTAATGGTTGCGCTCGTAATAATGGTTTTCACAGCGATCGTCACGGCTCCCTGATCCGATCAGCGTCAACCCGATATCAATGTGAGGCCATTAGACTTGTGCCGCTGAATCTCGCGCTCCGCGGGACTTTTCGTGGCCATCGCAACTCCGATGCCGGGACTGCACCGGCCTTCCACGGACTTTCCCGTAAAAACACCGACAGCATATGAGTTCGCAGTTTCCTCCCCCACGGCGCTCCCGTTTGGCAGACTCCTGCCGGGCGGCGGGTGCATCACAAGTGATCCGGACGGCCAAGCCGCCTTGGCCGGCCGCCCCCTACAGCGGCAAGCTCCAAAGCCAATGGGGGAACGCACGCGATGCAATAATGGCACCAAGAGCAATTCCGACGCCGTATGGAATCCCCTCACCCTTTCTGAGTATGCGCGACAGTTTCGATTTCTCCAGAATCGCCTTCGGCACGCCCGCGCGATTCAAACCCCAGCGCAACAGCAGAACCACCACCAAAAGAGCCAGCCCTGCAAACGCCAGGGCCAGCAACAGCGGCACCAATCCGGAAAGGCCCGCCCACAAGGCGATGACGGCAAGCAGTTTCACGTCGCCGGCGCCCATCTGGTTCAACCCGTATAGTAGCAGACCGACAAGAAGACTCAGCGTTCCGGCCGCAAAGTGATTGATCCAGGGAACAGGTACATGATTGACAACGGCGACCGCACAGGCGGCCCCAAACAGTATTAGAAGAATGACGACGATTGCATTGGGGATGCGAAAGGTGAATAGATCCGCCGCACCCGCCGCGACCACCGCGACCGTGAAAAGTGTCCAGATGAGCGACATGTCGCGATCGTCCCTCTACCGCATACTCATGTGGGAACCCGCGAATTCCGCCTTGCGTCGGAGCCATCGGCTAGCTTCTTGTCGAAGCTCTCAAGATCCGGCGCCAATATGAGTTCCACTTCGCCGAAATTATTGGATAATCCGACCATTCGCACCGGCACCGGCAACATCCGCGCCATCTCGGCAGCCGGCTTCTCGAGCCCGCGACTGTAATAGACCGTGGACTGGCCGCGATGGTCGCCCGGCAAATTGACCAAGTGTTTCACCGGAACACCATGCCCTGCGAAATAGTCCTGGAATCGGTGCGCCATGTTTTGGCGTCCGGTGCTGTTGGCGACCCGCACGGCGGGCCAGCTGTGCTGGGATACCGGCCTGGGCTGTGGAACGATCGGGGCATTCGTCACGTCCGTCTTTTTCGGACCCACGGACGCCGCTGTCGACACCGTGACGGCAAGCGGCCGGGGCGTCATGGCGACTTGCGCGGGATCAACCCGAAGAACCCACTGCTTGGGCGAGACCGCCTGAAGCGCTTCGGATCGCGGCTCGGCCCGGGCAGCCGCCGTCGGTGTACCGGCTTGGGGCCGTCCAGATGTGTCCGCGATATTATTCGCCACGACGGTCGACAGTTTTTTCGATGTATCACCCTCGGGCCGAGCCGCGAGGACATCCCTGGCGCGCGACATATAGCTCATCGCGGCGACCCTGTCGCCGTGCGAGAGATAAAAATAGCCCAGGTTATTAAGCGTTTCCGGCGAATTGGGATCAACCCCGATGGCCCTGTCGAGGAACAGGCGAGCGACGTCCTGGCGCCCGATCCGGTCATATGCGATCGCAAGCCCATTTATGGCGGGTATAGGATCGGTGTCCTTCTCCAATGCGCTGTTGAAGGCATCGATTGCCAAACCATAATCGCCCACCGCGATATAATGCTTGCCTCGATCATAATCGGACAATGCGAGCAGGCCTTTATCGACCTTCTTGCTGAACAACGCTTCGAGATTCCGGCTTGGCTCAGACGAGATCGCGCACCCTTGCGTGAGCACAATAGCCGACGCATTTAAGAACATCGCAACGACGATTTTGTTCATGTCAGTGCCCTCCCATATTCGCAAACACCCGCAGGATCATGAGGAGCGACGGCCCTGCCATGATCAGCATCGTCGGCGGAACGGTAAATGCCATGCTGCCAAGCGCGAGCTTCAATGGCATCAGATTAGCCCGTTCCTCTGCGCGCATCAGACGCTTGTTGCGCATGTCGGCAGCGTAAACCCGCAGCGCGTCGGCGACACTGACACCGAATTCGTCCGATTGCCGGAGGACGGTGGCAAAGGCGCGTATGTCGTTCACATTAAGCCGCGTGGCGAAATCACGAAAAACCGCGGTGCGATCGCGGCCGGCCCGCAACTCGTCGTTCAACAAGGACAATTCTTCATAAAGCACCTTGCTGATGGTTCCGATTTCGCGGGCGACTCGGCGGCACGCCTGATCGAAGCTCTGGCCCGCTTCAATGCACACCAGCAACATGTCCAAAACGTCCGGAAAAGCCTGCTCCGCCTCCTGGCGCCGCCGTTCGGCGCAGCGGTCGATCCACAGCGGCGGCACCACAAAACCGATGATGAACGGAAAAACGAGCAGTCCTAGCAAAATCGGCAACGGCAGCGGAATTTTGACGAATGCCGTTATCACCGCGCCTATGAAGGCAAAGACGAACGCGCAGATGGCTCTCATCAGATAGAAAACACGAATTGCCGACGGGCGCCGATACCCCGCCCTCACAAGGCGCAGCCTGATCGAAGCGCGCTCCGTTTCGTCTTGCGGTGTAACGAAGTCTGCTATCTTGCTGAGAAATTCGTCTTCGATGGAAGCACGCAGAGGTTTGCCCTGAACTCCAGCCGACTCCGGCGACAGGCCACCGGACGTCTGCGCCGAAGGACGCCATTGAGTCAACATATCATAGACGCCACTTACCAGCAGCACGACCGCTATGAACAGAATGAGCCCGCCGGCAAACATCAGAATTCGTAGATCGATAGTCCCAGCCATCCGCCTACCTCATATCTTCAAATCGGTCAGAAACCGCATGGCAAAGATATTGACCACGAGAAGAATCGCCGTGGTCACGGCGAGGCCCGTGAAATGCGGATAGTCCATGACTTGCGAATAATAGTCCGGCTTGACGATGAGGACCCCGCAGCCGATGACAAAGGGAAAGATCGACAGCAGCCAGGCGGAAATACGCCCCTCCGCAGTGATCGCCCGTGCCTTGCGAAACATGCGAAAACGGTCGCGAATGACAGTGGAAAGCTTTCCAAGCGACTCGACGAGATTTCCCCCGCTCTCCTCCTGAATCTGCACGGCAACGACGAGATAGCTCAGGTCGGTGACCGGCACACGGGCCTGCATTTCGCCCAACGCCTCAGGGATAGACATGCCATAACTCACCTTGTCGGCGGCAATCGCAAATTCTGGTCCGATCGGCGACGGTAGCTCGCGGGCGATGACGCCGATTGCGGAGCTCATCGGATGACCCACCTTCAGGCTCCGCACCGCCAGGTCGATCGCGTCAGGCAACTGCTCTTCGAACAGGCTGATGCGCTTGGCCCGCAGACGCATGAGCCCAAATATGACGGGCGCCACGCCGCACACCAGGCCAACAGGAATGGACAGAAGGACCAGATATGCAGGCATGATGAACGCGACCGCGCCGGCCGTTGCGAGCGCAATCCCGCCGCCGATCCACATCAACTCCGTCGGTGACCGCTTCGTGCCGGATTGCAAAATCAGCCGCTGGATGAAAACGAAAGACGGAACCAGATGTTGCCATGCCCAACTCCCGCGGCCGTTGGACAGCAGGATATCGATCCGCTGTGACTCCTGATATCGTGAAAGCGCCACCGCGCCCAGCCTGCGGTCGACCGCATCTTCATCGATACCTCGCGACTTCCGGGCGAAGCCGGCAAGTGCATCGACCAGAACTGCAACGCAGATGAAGAGGACAACGGAAATCGCGACTAACAGGATCGTTCGCATTTCGGTTTCACTAGCCTTCCCTGAACAGATCTATGGGCGCCTCAATTCCGAATTCATCGACGCGCCGCATGAACCTGGGCCGAATCCCCGTGGCGCGGTGCTCGCCAAGGACGTTGCCTTCGCGATCGACGCCGCTTCGCTGGAAACGAAACACCTCCTGGCAGGTGATGGTGTCGCCCTCCATTCCCGTGATTTCCTGAACGCTGACGACACGCCGGCGCCCGTCGCTCATGCGCTGAACCTGGATGATGATCTGGAGCGCGGACGCAACCTGTCCACGAAGCGATTTGAGCGGGATTTCGATGCCGGTCATCCCGACCATATGCTCAAGCCGGGTCAGTGCGTCGCGCGGACTGTTCGCGTGCACCGTAGTCATCGACCCGTCATGGCCGGTATTCATCGCCTGCAGCATGTCCAGCACTTCGGCGCCGCGCACCTCGCCGACGATAATTCTGTCCGGTCGCATGCGAAGCGCGTTTCTCACCAAGTCACGCTGTGTGACCTCGCCCCTGTTTTCCTGGTTCGCGGGACGCGATTCCATGCGTCCGACATGGGTCTGTTGCAGCTGAAGCTCGGCCGTGTCCTCGATCGTGATGATTCGTTCCTTGTTGTCGATGAAACTCGACAGCGCATTCAGCAGGGTCGTCTTTCCCGATCCCGTGCCGCCCGAAATCAGGATATTGATCCGGCACCGCGTGATCAGCTCGAACAGTATCGCGATCCGCTCGTCGACCGACCCGATATCGATGAGGCGACCCATCGTGTAGGGGATTTTCGAGAATTTTCGAATCGACAAAAGCGGCCCATCGACGGCGCAAGGGGGAACCAGAGCGTTCACGCGGCTCCCGTCCGGCAGGCGCGCATCCATCCAGGGCTGCGATTCATCAATGCGGCGGCCCACACCCCCGACGATCTTTTGAATGATGCGCAGAAGATGCCGCTCATCCTTGAAGCGCGCCGGAGTGGGCTCAAGCTTGCCTGCACGTTCGACAAACACCTGCTTGTGCGTGTTGACGAGGATGTCCGAAACGGTGGGGTCTTTCAGGAACGGCTCCAACGGGCCCAGCCCAAGAACTTCGTCGAGGACTTCTTCCGTGATTTGGCCGCGTTCGCTGGTATTGAGCGCAATGCCATCCGCCACCAGGATGTCGCGGATGATCGGGGACAGTTCCCTGCCCAGTTCTTCTCTGGAGATCTTGTCCAGAACGCTGAGGTTGAGCATTCCGAGAAGCTTTTCGTGAAGATGCACCTTGAGCTCGGTATGCCGCGAGGCCAACGCCTGCGTGCTCGCGGAAACCAGGTCTTCGACGGTCGGTCCCGGCGGCGCAACGACCATCAGTTTCGGCGCGGGCTTTTCAGGCTGAAAGTTTCTGAACATGCTTCCTCGCTATAAGTTTAGAAAGCCGAATTTTCGGGCATTCCTGGTGCTCTTTCGGCCCATGACGTCGATATCGATCATTTGCTCTATGGCGATTGAAAACCGGCTCTTCGCCTTCATTCGCACGGCCGGGGTGCCTTGATCCTGCGACAGAGAAATCAGTCGGTAATCGTCCGGGATCATGTGGTGCAGGGACCGCCCGATCGCCTCGGAGAATTGTGACGGGCTGATATCGACAGGGCTTTTCAAGGGCAGGTCGAAACGATTGACGACGACCTTGACAGGCAGGTGCGCAAGCCCCTCGCTACGCAGCAAGTCAAAGAATTTCCTGACCCTGTGCGCAGCCGGCACCGTCACGGGTGTCACCAGATAAATCACGGTTGCCGATCTGAGAAGCGTGTCCGTCCACGGCGCCAAGGCGACGGGCAGATCAACCACAATGTTCCTGTATCGGCTTTTTGCGACACGCAGAAGATCGGCAACGCCGGACGACGCCAGCGCAGCGAGGGGAACCGGCAAACCCGGCGATGTCAGGACACGCAAGCCTGACGGGTGCTGCACCAGCATGCCCTCCAGCAGTTCGGGATCGATCCTTCCGGGATCCTCGAGGAACTCGAGAATGGGCGATACGCGCGATAGGTCTAGAAAATTTGCCGAAGATCCAAACTGTATATCGAGATCCAGCAGACAGGTCTCCTGATGAGGGACAGCCTGTGACAGCGCGCATCCGATGTTGACAGCGAGCGTTGTCGCGCCCGCCCCGCCTGTCACATGCATGAAAACCAGCACGTTGGAGTCCGAACCAGGCGTTCTGTCGTGCGACCAATTTCCCGTTCCAAGCCGCGTGAACACCTCGCGCAGCTTGTCCGCCGTAACGGGCTTCTGGATGGCGGCATCGGCGCCGGCCCTTCTTGCCTGCTCCGTCGCATATTCACCGTCACGTTCCACAAGTGCGACGACGGGCGCGGGCGCGGCACCATGCCCCGCCTTCAACTTACGCAAGAAATCCAGATCCTCCGCCGCGGCGCCATCGGTGTCGACGAGCAACAGGTCGGGCGCGCCGTTAGCGGGCTGGCCGGCATCCAGCGGCCACAACACCCGGTCAACCGTCCGGACCTCGACATCGGCGGCCACATTGAGATTGGAAAGCAGCTCCGTATGGTCCTCGCCGGCACGCGCCAGCAGGACGGCACAAACGGGTTGCCCCACTCCCAGAGTGTCAGCCTTGCGCAAATCAAATTCCCCGCGCAGCGCCATAGACATTATTACACCCCCGCGCTCGATAGATCTTCGCCGGTCAGCGTCACCGACATGGCCGGAACCGTCGTCAAGGGCGAGGGCCCAAAAAAGGCTCCCAACAGATCCGCAAATCCGCTTACGAACGGAACATTCGAGATGGTAACCGTCACGGCAGGGACGATTGGCCCGCCGGCAAATCCGAGCCCCACATAGCTGTAGGTGATCTTTACGTTGCTCGCCCGCAGCGCCCCGAAAACCGCCTGCATCTTCGCGAGAACCGCGTTGAAAGCGACCGTGTTGCATCCGGCGCCCGAGCTGCCATCACATATAGCCGTGGCGAATGCCGCGCAGGGATCGTTGGCGCCCTGGGAGATATTGCATGACTGCCCGTAAATCCCCGCCGCATTCAACCCATTGACCCCCGCAGACGAGACACTTGTGGTCACCGGATCCCAGACCACGGCATAACGCGCGCCGATCTGTGCGGCCACCTCCGCCGTTTGCCACCAGAATATCGCGAGTGCGATTTCGATAATCATGAATGCGATCACGAAGAAGAAGCCAGATATGGCAACGAATTCGACAGTGGTGGTGCCTTTCTCCTCACGCGAAAATCCGCCGATCCACTCATAGCGCATCGCTTCAGTTCCCCATACAACGCGCCTGGGCGCTGGCGACAAGCGTGTATGCCGTGTTGATTCCCATATAGCCCAGCATGGCAAGGGTCAGGGGCACCTGCGCCTTGACCTGAACGACACTGCCGTCGGTATTGAAATTGGCCGAGGAGAAGGAGCCGGCGTTCGTGACGGACAGGGTTGCGCCTGCACTGGAATTCCAGGGAAAGTGATAATCCGTGCAGGCAACCGATGCGGCGCCTGACGTCGGCAGCTCTGCGCATTTGGCAAGGTTCTGCGCGTTGATCACATCCGCGCCGCTGGGTGCCTGGCACTGGGCGATGGGCACATGCGAGATGTAGCGCACCGCCGCCTCCACATCGGACGTTATGACCTCATAGGCAAACAGAGCGCGCCCGAATTCGAATGCGAAGACAAGCGCCGTGAACAGAACCGGCATCGCGATGATGAACTCCGCCGTCATGGAGCCATCCGTGTCACGGGCGAAAATCTGGGCGAAACGCAGGATTTTTCTCATTACCATCGCCCTATCGATAGAGAACCGGCACGACGTGGAGTACGCCGCTCTGATCGCTCGGTTTCACCGTGCCCAGCACCTCGCCATAGAGATTGTTGCTGCTGTTCGAGAAGCCGGTGACCTTTCCGGTGGCGTCTTCCTGCAGGCCCATGGGCTCTGTCATGAACATCTTGACGTAGGACGTCACCGGGATGCCGGTATAGGTGCCGGAGTTGGACGTGTTGCCATGAAGGCCGGTAGCATTGCAGTTGATCACCGCCATCATGAGCATGCGGCGGTCACGCGCCGGATTGTTCACGCCCGGTGTCGTGCAGACGGCGTTTCCGTTTTCCCCGTTCTTGATGTTGGGCACGAGGTTGTTGTCTATCTCGTACCTATAGACCGTGTAGCGACAGGCGTTGCCCGAGGTCTGGCACGCCGTCTGGATGGATGCCGGCATCGCCACGCCGGGATGGTTTGTCGCCCAGTAGTTCTGAATGTCGGCGTAAGACACACCGTTTCCGAAGCGCGTATTGCCGCCGGTGTCCGCCTTGATATTGGCGTCACGGGGAAGCGGAACGCTCGTCGTGGCTGGCTGATAATTGTTGGGGCAGGCATTCTTGCTTTGTCCGACAATGCCCTTGGTCACATTCGCCGACGGAGCAAACAGCGCGTTGCCGCTGTATTTGTTCGCCGACTGGATATAGATGTCGAAGCGTGTGTTGATGCCGTCGGACGTGGCTTGCGCCTGACCGGGCCGGACAGACACCTTGTCCTCGACGCATTGGGTAAGCGGATTGACCAGACCCAGCATGCACTCAAGAAAGCTCGTGCCGGACCCCTTGCAGCCAACTCCGCCGGCGTTGCTCGGCTGGTCGAGTAGGCCGAAGTCGCCGGGTGACCATGCCGCGCCGGTTCCACTGGCCTTCATGAGAATCTGCTGCCCGACAACCGGCGTGAACGGATAGCGCGTGTCGGTGTTGTTGAGCGGCTCACTGGGATTGCAGATCATCAGCGGAGTGATGTCGCAGGTAATCCTTTTGAACCCGGCGGTTGCCTGCATTTTCAGGGTCGCGGAGTTGGCAATGGCATTCGGGCCCAGAAAGAAATTCGCGATGGGCAGCACAAAATATGCGACCGTCATTGGTGTCGACGCGACGGCGACGAACTTGGCTGTTTTGTCGGCGCTGCTTGACGATGTGGGATCGTTGCAATTTGCGGGTGTCCAGACGCCGGCCTGATAGCTGCAAACGACGTAATTCGCGGCTTCATTGGCCGTTGGCGTCGGACCGGGGCCCGCGTCGAGATTTTTGAGGAAAATAAGATTGTAGATATCTAATGTACCGCCGCCGCTGGCGAAATTGTAGCTCGTCGAAACCAGCGGGCCGGCCGCGCCGCCCAGGGCCACGCGATAGGCGCGCTGAATGGCGCCGGTCTGGCCGTCAAGCTCGGCGGCGCTGGCCAGTGCAACCTGATCGACGTAGGAGACCATCTGGCCGCGCAACCCATAGACGCGGCCGATATCGATGGCCAGCGCGCCGATCCCGACAAGAATGACGAAAAAAAACAGCGTGAGAATGGTCATCACGCCGTCCACTTCCCGCAGAAAACGTGACGCGAACGACGGCAGTCCCTTCTTCAGCCCTTTCCGGTCCATAAAATCATGAAATCCTATTGTGCGACCCCCGCACCGCCACCGCCCATGCCCGCGCCACCGCCCATGCCTCCGCTGTTGCCGCCGCCGCTGCCGCCGGTGCTCAGCATGACATTTTCGGGTTTCTTGACCTGGTCCTTGGCATAGGCGTCCTGGGCAAGGGCCGCACGCTCGCCGTTCATCGCAGGGGCTTCGGCGCCCGTTGGCGCCTGGGGATTGACGAGCTGGGCGGCGATATTCCTGCGAACCGCTTCGCCGGCATGGGGCGACAGGGCCCCCTCGGCTTCGAAATCCGCGCTTGTGCAGGCGGCCAGCAACGGCAGCAGACAGGCGATGGTGCAGGCTGTGGTCTTTTTCATGGCAGCATATACCCGTGGTTCTGGTCTTCGCCGGTGCCGGCGGGATTGTTCCCCTCGTCCTCGACCTTGCCCTGGCCGAAGTGTTCGGACGGCGTCGGCAGGACCAAGTTGCTCAAGGGCGTCGCCAGATTCTTGGCAAGCGTGGGCTGGACCAGATGCGCCGTGATGATGACGACCAGATCGGTCTGGTCATTCTGGTAATTGGACGAACGGAACAGCGTGCCAAGGATCGGAATGTTGCCGAGCCAGGGGTACTGGCTGATTCCGTTGCTGAAATCGTTCTTCAGCAGACCGGCTATGGCAAAGCTCTGGCCGTCCCTCAGTTCGACAGTCGTCTTTGCGCGCCGCACCTTCAGGCCAGGCACGGTAAAGCCGTTGGCGGAGATGGCCGCGGTATTGTCGAGCGAACTGACCTCGGAATTCATCACCAGGTTGATATAGTCCGTGCCCGTGATGGTGGGGGTGAACCCCAGGCCCACGCCGAAATCCTTGTACTGGATCGTGACGGTCGGCGCGGCGCCATTGATCGACTGGACCACGGGAATAGGAAATTCGCCGCCCGCCAGAAAGCTTGCCGTGTCGCCCGAAAGCGCGACCAGATTGGGTTCGGCCAGCGTGCGCACGACGCCCTTCTTTTCCAGCGCGTTCAGGGTCGCCGACAGGTTGTATTGGCCGCTGTTGAAAATGCCGGAAATCGCGCCGAAAGTGCCGCCGGCCGCGGCGGCAGTGCCCATGATGGAGGAGACCGAACTGCCCCGGTTGTCGTTGTAGGCAAGGTTGGTGTTGATCCCCAGATCCTTCAGGGCGCTGCGCTCAACCTCGGCAAAGCGCATCTCCAGCAGAACCTGCTGGCTGCCGCCCACGCTCAACATGTTGGTGATCTTGCCGGGCGCGAAATGATCGGCGATCGTCATGATCTGATGCAGGTGGTCTCCGCTCGACACCTGGCCCGACAGGACGATGGAATCGCCGGCGGGCGTGACGGCGACATGCTCGTCCGGCACCAGTTCCTGCAACCTTTGCCGAAGATCGGAAACATCATAGGTGACGACGACATCGACCACGGCCAGCACCGTTCCGCCGTCGCCCCGGATGGTCAGGTTGGTGGTGCCGTATTTGCGGCCCAGCACATAGATCAGGTTGCGCGAAAGCGGCACCGCATCGGCAACATCCTTGCTGCCGACCGATATCTCCCGATAGCTGCGGTCCAGATGCAGCAGCCTGGACTTGTTGAGCGGCACGACGAGCTGGCCGGCGGTCTGCCCCGCCTGAATTTCCGTAAGGCTATCGGCCGTCGCTGCGGGAAGCGGCGCGGTGGCCGGTTCAGCGGCTGCAAATGCGGGCAGGCCGGCCAGAACCAGGTCCGCGGCAAGAAGGAAGGAACAGAGTCTCATCGTTCACCGTCCTAGTTCAGGGCGCTTATGGGGTGATTGACCACCGAACCGTCGCCATAGCGCACGCGCACCACCGGGCGCGGCGCGACGTGGTGCGCGGCCGGACGGGGATTGGTCAGTTCGCTCTCGTTCACGCGCAGAGCGGCGACCTTGTCGAGCGTGTCCATATTGCGCAACGACAGGCTCAGCGTGCCCGCCTGCTGCGCCAGGGCCAGCTTTTGCGCCTGTTGCGGCGTCACCTCGACCGTCGCGGTCTGGCCGACCACCGGCTTGTCGGCACTTTGATCGGCAAGCTGATTGATGCCCAGAACCGTGACGTCCTGCAGGATCACGTCCGTGACATAGTTCTGCTGGCCGCCACCAAGGTTGCGGGTCAGAAGAATGTCGACATGGTCGCCCGGAAGGATGAAGCCGGACACGCCGCTGACGGGGTCGATATGGATCGAAACAGCGCGCATGTCCTTGTCCACCCGCGCCGACATGATCGGCCGCGCCCCGAAGCCGGATATCTTGCTGTGCAGGACCGGTTCGCCCTGGACCAGGGCGGTCAGGACGATGCGGTCGGACGGGGACTGCGCGCCCTTGAAGATGTCAGCGATGTCGCTGAAGGCGCCGGCGGGCACCGACGCCTGTGGCCAGGCCACCGTCCGAAGAAAGCGCGCGCTGAGCTTGGTGCCAAAGGGCAGATCCTGCCCGGCCACGACCACGTTGGTCATTGGCACGCGGGGCGCCTGGCCGATATTGCGGATATAATAGTTCAGCAGCACGACCGCCACGACGGCCAGGATCACGCCCAGAACAAGACCGAAATAGTTACGCCGCATGAACCCCTCCGCCGAAGGCACCGCGGTCTTCGGACGCGGCCTGCCCTGCGAGAAACCCGTTCCAGCCGTGCCGCAGATTGGCACAGCCGGAACCGATAGGATGTCTGGTAGCAAGCCTCATGCCACCAGCAGTGCCGGCCGGCGCGGAGCCCGCGCGGGCCGGCTGTCCTTTACGGGACTGTGCAGCTCGTCGTGGTACCGCTATTCGCAGCCGCAGTAGACGCGCAGCTTGAAATGGCGGCGTCGACATTCTGCGCCGGCACAGCCAGCCCATTCATCATCAGCCAGCCCACGGTGATGGAGCCGATGACCAGCGCGCCGGCCAGGGCCACCCACTCCACCGTCACAAGACCGTCTTCCGAACGCAGGAAGCCGCGAAGGAAGCCGGTCGCTTCTGTTGCCAATTTGCGCATCTTTCACCTCTTTTATGCACTTGCGTTATTCACCCAGTCCAGCACATGCAGACCCCTGCATGGCCCCGGATTTCTATCCCATGGCGGCAACGTGCCGTTGCAGGTTTGAAGGCAGTACAAGTCCAACTAGACGGTACGAGGCTATTCAAAATCGCCCCACGAATTCGGTCCAATGCGAGACATGCAAGTCAATTCGGCGCCGGGCTGCCGATGGAAATCGAAACATCCTTAATTCGCAGCGCGCGCATAAGCTTGCAGCCGTCCGCAAGCCGCCGCTTCGGTTCCGGCAAAGGTGTCAAGGTTAAGATTGTGACTTGCCCGGCGCCGCGGTGACCCGAAAATCGGAATTTCCCATTCAAAATTCCTTGGATATTAGAGAGCGGCAGCTGCCATCTACTATAATTACTGGCATGGCTTACCCTTAAAATGGGCGAAATTGTCTACACGTCCGATCCCGGAAAGCTGGAAAACGGTTGGTTCTCGTCAAATGGCTTGGCGAAAAGACGCCAACCAAGCTCGTCACCCCCTAAATGCCATGCTGAATTATGGGTATGGTGTGCTTATCAGTCAGCTTCACGCCGACATCGTGGCGGCGGGTTTTGACCCCTCAATTGGCCTCGCTCAGTTCAGAGCTAGGAATCGCACTCCCTTGGTCTATGACCTTATCGAACCACTTCGGCCCGTAGTGGATCGGGAGGTACTCTCCTTTGCGCTGGCCCATACGTTTACGCCTGGTGATTTCACGATCAATCAATGGGGCGGGTGCAGGCTCAATCCGCAAATGGCAAAGAACCTCGTTTCTAATCTTTCTAAAATTGAAAGCCGGGAATATTTGTGGGATTTTACAGCGGGAATTCGAGATCAGATAAATCGGGGACGCTAATGTTCGCTATGAGGCCGGCCAAGGCACGCTATTGGCTTGGCATGGGTGTTTCAGCCTCATCCCAACTCGTGGGGATAAAATGAGCGATCTGCGCAGAACCCTATCTGTGATCGATCGATGCCGCCAAATAATCCCTAGTTGAAGGAGCGGTGATAAAGCCTATTTCATGACCCAAAACACTGATTGGTGTTGCACTGCGGTCAATCTGTTCGAGCACGATCAAATTTTGCCGGGGATCCGGCGCGAATAGCAGCTGCGCGGCGCGAGCGGTAACGGCAGGTACCGCATAGGATGTACCGGTAGCTTGTGCATATCCGCCTCCCATTTTGGCCACGTTTACATTTACGCCCAGCGCCGCAAACCGGGCGCCAGGGCTGGCATCGATTTCAGGACGCCGGTCTCTGTCCACCGAGGTCACCGCAACCACACCTGGATAGGCGGCAGGGTAGCTCAGAGGGGCCGCCGGCCCGCCGTTTCCCACCGCCGCAACCAGCATGTGTCCGGTACCGAGAAACGCTTTGACCGCTGCGGCCAAAAGCGCGTTGGGCGGGCCGGCAAGGCTGACATTCGTCACCGCAATTCTGTTCTGGGCAAGCCAATTCAACGCCTGGGCGATCTCTTCGGCGCTGCCGCCATCAACCGCGCCGCCGAATACATCGGCTGCGTAGAGATGGGCATCGGGTAGATAACCCGAGAACTCCGTGCTGCGTCCTACCAGCAGGGACGCGATGGCCGTTCCGTGCAGGGTGGGCTGGCCAGTACATCCCGGAACAAAGCATTTGGATTGAATGTCCACCGCTTCCAGTGCGCGATGGCGCTTGTCGAAAGCGCCATCGATCATGCCAAGCCGAATCTCGCGGTTACTGAGCGGGACCTGCGGCGCCGATTCAACCGAGGCAGGCACAACGGACGGCTTGCCACTGCCTGTCGGACTGTAGAGATGCGCGTAATCATAGATGCCAGCTGAATCGGCCCGGCGTAGCGCCGCCAGGCCATCGGCCGCCGACATGCCGTCCGGCGTGGCGAGCGTCGCGACGGACAACCCAAGTGATCCGAGTTGATCAATTTTTTCGAGATGAAAATGCAGCCTCTGAGCAATGGCGAGACTTGTCTGGCTGGGTGAGAGCGCGAGGATCCGATCCCGGATTACTGGATGGCCCGCCGTATCCTGGGCAACTGCTAGCGCCACGGCCTGTGTGTTGTTGGGGCGTCCGACAAGATCGTGGCCCGACTGCACAAGGTCGCGAATGACCTGGCCCGGCGCGGTTGCGGCAGCGCCATCCAGTGCATTGCCGGCCGCAACCGGCAGGGTCGCGACAGGAGGCAAAGTAACGGCTGGCGGCGGACCAACACTGCCAAGACCAGCGCCGACGCTTGGAGGTGGGCCGCCTATTGCACCCGCCACACTTGCGGGAATTCCGCCGACCACAGGAGGAACACCCGTGCCGACAGGCGGGCCGACGCCAAATCCCCCAATCCCGCCAGGAGGCCCGCCCAGGCCACGACCCTGCGCCAAATCGGGACCGGCTAGGCACACGGTCAATAGAGAGGCGACCACGAGACGTTTCATTGCTACCTTGCTTATTGAATTATCCTACAACGTTGGCCACAGGAAATTCATCGCAAAAGTAATTTTTCCGGCTTGGGAAGAAAAGCGTACAGCCGCCGTTATGTCAGCAAAAATGACATCTTCAGATCAGATTCGGGCCCAAGTATTGGTCGAATTGCCCCGTTTGCGCCGTTTTGCGATCGCGCTGACGGGGTCGGTGGCCGATGGCGATGACTTGGTTCAGGACACGGTTGAACGCGCTTTGAGAAACTTACATCGCTGGGAGCCAGGTACGCAGATGGACTGTTGGCTTTTCCGGATCGCTCGGAACCGCTTTATCGACGGCAAGCGAGCTGCGAAGCGGCAAAATCTGGTGCCGATGGAAGCCGCCGAGGGCTTAGCTGCTACGGCACTGGATGGTGCACGCGCGGCAGAGGCCAGAATGGAGTTGCACGCTGTTGATGCAGCACTTCAAACCTTGCCGGATGAGCAGCGCGAAGCTCTGGCGTTGGTGCTCATCGAGGGACTGCCCTATCGGCAAGCCGCCGACCTGCTGGGCATTCCCATCGGAACTTTGACCAGTCGAATCGGACGGGCCCGGCAGAGCCTCGCCCTGGCCCTGGGAGTCTGAGATGCACTTGGACAAGGACATTTTGAATCGGTTTATCGATGGCGAGCTGGCGCCAGCGGAAATGGTTCAGGTCGCCCAGCAGTTGGCCTCGGAGCCCGGTTGGAGCGCTTACCTGCGGTCCCAGGAAAAACTCAAGACGGTGCTTGCGGAGCGCTTTCGCCAGGTCGAAACAACTGTGCCGCAACGGCTTATCGATGCGGCCAAGAAAGCGCCTCTGTCGCCCTGGTGGACCGCCCAGATGCGCTTGCGGGAAATTCTGGCCATGCGCTGGCTGATACCTGCCGGCAGTTTGCTGGCGGCGAGTCTGTTCGTGCTGTGGTTCGCCGCACCCAGCGGCTTGCTCATGGAGGACGCATCGGGCCACATGATCGCAGGGGCACGGCTTGCCGAAACCCTCAATACGCAGTTGGCCTCAGCTGGAAATCCTTCAGCAACCACCCAAATCGGCATCAGTTTTCGCGATAGGACAGGCCACGATTGCCGGACGTTCGTCAGTGGATCGAATGCAGGCCTTGCCTGCCATCAGGACGATGCATGGCAAATTCAGGTTCTCGCATCCACAGCAAGAGAAGACCCAGGAGCCGCGTACCAAATGGCAGGTGCAGCCATGCCCCCAGCTGTCCGGGACCGAGTCCAGGCCATCATCGCCGGTTCCCCTTTCGACGCCGCCGCCGAACGCGCAGCCCGCGATAGGCATTGGTCCGGTCAATAAATAGAAAATTCACCGCACGCGGGAAGAAAATCTCGCAATCCACGTTAGTGCGTTATGACCGTTTCGGGTTCATCTGGCAGCTTTGGCAATCTGGCCGCCAATCACCGGGTTCAGGCGGTTTATTTGCATTAATAGGCAAGGCGGGGAGTTTTGATGTCAAAGAGTTTAGGGGCATTCTTCGTATTGACAGGTTTGCTGGGCCTGTCCGCCCATGCCCAAGCCGCTACAACCTGGAATTTCGCTACAGGGGTCGATTATTCCGCAGGCAAGTACGGCGCGGCATCGGACACGACCGTTTTCAGTCTGCCCTTCGCCGCCCGGGCACAAACAGGTCAGTTTCGACTGGATCTGACGGTCCCCTATCTATGGGAAAAGGGGCCAGGGGACTTTGCTGGCGGCGGCGTTGTAGTACCGAACGGAACAGTGACGAGCCGTTCTGGTGTGGGTGACGTAAATTTGGGTGCGGCCTGGCAATTGCACGCCGACGATTCGTCGTTTCCTGCATTTGAAATTGAAGGCAACCTGAAGGTGCCCACGGCGGGCACTGGGCTGGGTACCGGCAAGTTCGATTATGGCTTACAGGCCAACGTCAACCACACGTTCGGCCGCGTCATGCTTTTTGGCTCGCTTGGCTACCAATGGATGCATGACTTTCGCGGATACGACCTCAGAAATGGAGTGACCGCCTCCGTTGGCGCGAATTTCAAAATCGGAAACACCGTCAATGCTGGTCTGACCGCCAGTTATCGCCAACCCTATTATGCGCCTTTGGGCGAACAGGCCAGCGCATCGCCCTACCTGCTCTGGTCATTCGCTCCGAAATGGCGGATCAGCACATACCTGCTTACGGGGTTTTCCAAGGCGAGCCCGCGTATTGGCGGGGGAGTTCGCCTGATATTGCTCAGCAGTGGATGAAAACGGTCGGTCGTTCGTTCTGAATTGACCATGCAACGAAACGAGGTGTCGTCATGAAGTACTTTGCAGCATCGCTGATGGCCGCCAGTGCCCTGCTTCTGGTGAGCGATCCGGTATTCGCAGCTGGCCCGCCAATGGGGCTCACAATGGGCCCGCCTGCCAGCGTGACCATGGGGCCACCTGCCAGCGTAACCATGGGCCCGCCTGCCAGCGTGACCATGGGGCCACCGGCCAGCGTGACCATGGGCCCGCCTGCCGCAGCACTTGCACATATTCCTGACGGCGTGCCGCTTGGCCAGCCGGCTGTATTGCCCCAAGGCGCAGACGCTTCAACCGGAGTCACGATTGGTGGAGCGGTCAGCGCTTCGGCAGGTACCAATGCAGCAAATGCCAATGGCAATGCCGGGTTAAGCGGCGCTGCTAATATTCTGGGCAATTTGAACGCTGCCCATGCTTCGTCGGAGGGCATGGTGCACGCATCTGCCGATTCCGTCGTGGGTGAAATTGCCACGTACAAAAGTGCGATGAACGCAGCGCTTTCTGAGACTGACCAGGCCACCCAGACTTCTGACATCACAGCCGCACGCGAGCAGCTAGCATTGGCTACGAATAAGCAATTAACGGCCGATGCTGCCAGCCAGCTTGATGCTCAGTTGGGCATACAGGGGGCCGATCCCACACTCGGCACTTCGACCCCATAAATTGTGAGACTCTGGTGGCCGAGGAAACTCACCGCCTAATCCTCCGAACTGATTTTCAGTTCGGAGGATTTTTTATATGGGAACCAGAGAAATTCGAACGGGAGTGTAAAGTTGATGTTCTTTCTCTTTACCCCCCCCCCGGCTAGTCCGGGGCTTTTTTAATGGCCGATAGAGAGCGGTGAACGAAGCCTTGTTCGACAATATCGGCAGCATCCGATTTTGGGCGCGAGGGTCGGTAGCGGCAGCGTTCCGACACCGCGCGATCCGAGCGTCCGCGAGGACGAGGAACATGCCTTGGGCATGTTCCGAGCAATCCCTCTCTGTCCGCCATATTGCCCTGTATAGCCACACACTCTGGCTTCTCATCGAGCACGATCCTGTTCGGTTCGACAAATACGGCGCACT
>ERZ778023.1971-NODE-1971-length-28014-cov-52.343467_pt1 | contig 28014 bp, 19 predicted proteins | sample MGYA00375753_ERZ778023 | MGnify/ENA primary metagenome ERZ778023 (study PRJEB29350, sample SAMN05389822) | bioreactor metagenome | isolation source: Ammonium sulfate bioreactor | place: South Africa: University of Cape Town | collected 2014-04-04 ... | reverse complement strand
GTTGTTGTTGTTGTTGTTGTTGTTGTAGTTAATGCTTTTGGAAAAGAACAGACTTTTGCTCTCTTATCGTGTCTTCTTTTTCTTCGCACTTTTTTTTTCTGCTTTGGATATTAACGATTGATAGCAATAATTTGACTGGAACAGAAAGTTCGTTACTACGCATCTTTTGTCGATCAAAACAATGTTTTTTTGTTTTGTGTAAGCTTAATCAAGAGAAATAAATGCCTATTGAATGTTATTTGCTTACAAAAGAAGTAGAAGAAGAAGACGACAAAAAATGAATGTCATCATGTCACCTTGCATATCACCGAATTGTTCTAATCGTAGTCTTCGACTTTTCTACGTCTTTTCTTTTTTTCTTTCTCGTACGCATCACAATTTCTATCATCTTTATCCTACTGTAAAACAAACACATTTGTGCAGTTAGCTAGCAAAAGCGCATAACGATTCATTAGGTTATTGCGAACATTGTATACGAGCCCTGTTGGTATCTTCTGACATGAGATGAATGGTATGTAGAAGTAAAGAGAGAGAAAAAAACTAGAAATCACGTCATAGATTGACAACATATCGTTGGTCTGCTGTTTCCATAGCTGTTGTTATTGTCGCCTACTCCACCTCTTCTATGGCCCGAATAATGTGATGTGGAATAAGACAGATGAATCGTCATCAGCATAAGTTAGGATGGAAGAACGTCATTGTTTATCTGAGTATTAACATATAGGACGCAAAACGCAAAAGATATCGAAGTAGAACAGGAAAGACGAGAAGAAGAAGAAAACGCACGGGAAAAATAAGGTTTTTTTATGCATATGTATAGATGGATGGATGGATGGATGGATCGATGGAAAATGATAACGACGAATAACAGCCGTATTGTCAAGGCTAACCAAGAAAATCCATACCCGTTTGCTGACGCGCTTTTTTTCTCTATCGTCTTAGTTTTTTTTCTCTTGTCGATCTCGCGCATCACATATGCACAAGTAACAACAATAGTAGATAACTATATTTCTCGTCTTTCTACTTATATAAAGGACGCTTGATCGTAGGATATTTTCAATGTGTAAATCAATAATTGAGTCGAGTTCGTAACAATCTTTACGGGTTACTAGAAAGCGCTAGTTTTGTACATTCATTATCAAATCTAAATTTATTTTGTTATTATAAAATTTCAGATCTTTTTTTTTTTACTTTCTTTCTACTAAACCTATTTGAACAATGCCACAGTGGGGAGGCGGTGGTGAAAAATGTCCACGATGTCAAAAAACAGTCTATCCAGCTGAAAAACTTGCTGCTTGCAGTGCTTCATGGCACAAAGCTTGCTTCAAATGCAAAACATGTAAGTTCAAATCTTAGTGTTAAATCTATTTTCATTGATTTCAAATATAGGCAATACCATTTTAACATTGGCTTCATACAAAGATTTTCAACAAGATGTCTACTGCAAAAGTATGTTTTTAACATTTGAATTCCAATCGATGTTTTATATTTTATTTGAATAGGCTGCTATCAAGATAAACTTCATCCTCATGAACGTAATCGTAAACAATTAGAAGGCAAATTCAGCAAACAACCAGGTGCTGCTGCTGCTGCAGCTGCAGCCGAACCAGCAGCTGAAGCAGCCGCTGACGAAGAATAAATATCAAAAATATCTGCATACACATAAAAATCAAATTAAATTTCATTCGTAGAATAAATATACACGCAGTTTAGTTACTTTACTTCATAACAACAACAAGATATATATATTTACGTATATTATTTAATAAATCAATTCTTTTTCTCTCATATGAACGCACAAACAAGTCAAAAGACACACGCATACAGATTTATATTATTGTAATTTTTACATTTAATCACAAAATTTTTTCTTTTCTTTTTCTATTATCATCTCTGATCAGGAATAGTTTTTCCTACTGACAATATGCGCGAATGCATGTCTATCTACTAACCCTTCTTACTTATGTAAACCCGATTTTTCTTCAATCAAAAAAAACAAACAAAACAGTCATTTATCAAACTATTCGAATTCGTTTCACTCAATTGAAAAGAAACCACGTAAAAGAGATGTCGATCGAATTCAGGCGGTCTCAATTAAGTTGATAGCGTTAATAAAAGAAAATTATGCGATATTGTCAACAATATTCGACACTTACATCAGATAAGATAAAATAATTCTCTCATTTATCATCATTTCGAAAGTAAAATTAAACTATTGGGATCAGTTTAGACAAGATAAACAGTTGCTTTTAGTAAAACAAATTGGCATTTAATCTAATCTGATCTCAATCAAAATCAAATATTGCTGAATCATCATGCATCAACAAAATGTTGTTTTTTTTTTCTTCTTTCTTTACTCGTTGTGAATTCGTAATCGTGACAAAAACGAATTCATCGACATCGAGATAGGCACGGTAATTCGATCATTTCTTGATTCAAGGTAATATCATAAAACAAAATGAATAACTCAACCGTCAGAATATTCAGTCAAGCTTCTCATACACACAAAATAAAATGTTATCAGTGATATTATAAAACATTTCATAAAATTGTGCAAGATTTTCTGTCACGAAAATAATTAATCGTTTGTATACAGATTCGTGAATCACTATTTCGTATTTCGAATAGAAACTAATTAGAGCCATACATTTATCATCAAATATTGATTTGTATTTTATGAGATGAAGAGAAAAAAATCATTTCTATGTAAATATTTTGAGGGTGAGGGCATTTTCAAAGCATTCATTTCTTGGCTGATATTCATTAAAAATAATGGAAATAAAATAACAAAAACAAACAAAAAATAGATATGATAGAGAACAAAAAATTTTTTAACTATAAATCCATTCTTAATTTTTACAAATGAACAAAAATTCAAGTCGCTTAGAACACGGCTTGGCATTTATCGAGGAAATCACAGGAAAAATAGTCTAGCCTACGCCTCATAATTTGCTTTTTTTTGTTTTTTGTTCCCGAACTTTCTGACTCAACATTGCGTAAAATAATTTTCCCTGAGATAATCTCTGTAAATGCCTTGCCGTTGAATCTGTTTGACAGAAAATTCGAAGAAAAAAAAACGTGTGAAATTAGTCTTTGAGTTCTTCAAAAACCGGCCATGTTGTTTTTGTATCACTGCCGTAATGAGAATTCCACCAATCAATATCCGCTTTAGTACTATGAGATCCAATTGCTGTCTTAAATGATTCATTCAAGGCTGCCAAATTGTCGTCTTTATCGACGACTACACTTTGATGAAGTGCTAAAAAGAGATCTTTGTATTTGTCGAGACGTTTAGTTTCGAAGTTATGCGTTCGATCGAGTACTTCCTTCATACCATTTTCATAATTCGGTCTTGAATTGGTCATATCATTAATGTATTGTTGGTATTTACTTCTCGTCGCTTCAACTTGTTTTTTATGTGTACTAACACTTAATTTTAATTTACTTTTTTGATCATCTTCAGCACCACGATCCGAATTAACAATTTGTTCGGCTGCTTCGGCTTTTTTCATTTGACGATGTGCTTCGTGATATTCCTTTTTTGCTTTATTAATTTTGTCCAAAAGTTTAATCCATGATTTTTGTGCTTGTTCAAAATCATGTTCGAATTCTTTGACTTTCTTAATATGTAAAATCGATTTGCCATAATGTTCCTTTTTAAATGCTGTCATTTTATCGACAACATTCTCTTGTAAACGTTGAGCGATATTAGAATGAGCTTTGCCAATTGCAGTTGACGCTCGAATAGAATCGCTCCATGCTTTTTTATTTGTACCAAATTCTTTCGATTGACTGATCTCTTTGATACTTGCTTGAGCCCATTTATCCAATTCGTTTGCATAATTTCGTTCGATTCGTACTCGTTCATTGAAAATATCAATGAATAAGTCACAAGATTCATAGCCTCCTTTGCAACGGTCAATAGCTGCTTTGTATTGATAAGGTTCACAAAAACCTTTATCGTACCATGGATTAGATAAAGCACGTTCCGGTGTTGTTTGGCCTTGCGGTAAGATACACTGCACTATAATACAAAATTTCGGCGATTAATCGCCATTGAAACAAGTAGAACTTACTTTGTTTTTAATTAATTTTGTTCAAAGAATGTTATAAGACAAGTAGACGTGTAAGTAAATATCGAGATTGTCGATGTCGCAGAATACGATAACGCACGATGTCTTATAGGTCAGCAATAGAACAGTTCATAGAATTGAAAAAGAAAAGGTATTGTGACGACTGGTTATTACAATGAATATGCCATAGTTTTCGAGGAATATATATACGTTTTCTATAGATTTTTTTCTTTCGTTCTTTTCTCTACACGTCATAAGTGTAAAGAACGAAAGGAAGACGCAAGGGGGAGGAGGGAGATTGTACTATAATGGATTTTGTTTGTTGATGATATTCTCTTTCGTTTTTCTCTCTCTCTCTCTTTTTCTTTCTTCTCTCATATTGCCCCTCAAAAATACATAATTCGTCAGAAAAAAATCTCTAAATCGAGAAAGAAAAAACTTGTAGTACATATGTTTACGTCCAAAATTTGATTCATGCATATCGAGTCTTCGATAATCTTCAGTTTCTCTCTTTCATATATCATGGCGTATGAATTATGATGATTCACGAAGACATTTATGACGCATAAAGACACAAACTGATTCGTCCATCAAAATATTGTATTAATGTCTTTCTTGAAATCTCTATATTCCCATAGAAAACAAACTTTATATCGTTTGATACTCTTCTTGCCCTTTTCTTTTTCTTAACATCTGGCTTGTATTTACGACGATTAATCACCTACTCTTTAAACGAAAGATGATCATAAAAATAACAAATAACAGTGATTAATCCAGCCAAGAATTTTCGTTCTACGAAGGCGTTGAAGTGTAATATAAAAATATAAATCTTTTCGCTTCTTTTTTTCCGTTTAACCTTGAATAGAATCACGATCTGTTGCTTATTTTCAATTTCACCGGTTACATAAAAAAGAAATCATACTCAGACGTTTTCATTATTGACTTCTTAGTATGCGCGATTTCGATCAGAATTTCTATTCTTAACTCTTTTTTTTCTTCGTTATTAAAATTCAGACGAAAAAAAAACTTATCACGAATCATGCCGATTTTTGTTTCTGCGTAAAAGAATTCTAAGCAGAAAAGCAAATCTTTATTGCATAGCGTCATTTGATAGTCACGATGACGAAACTATAATGATGTTTAAACGTCGATCAAATTTTTGTATGTTTTCAACAGAAAAACAAATTCTTTCACAATCATAGAGCAATCTCACTAATTTCTAGTTTTTTGTCAAGGTCTAGCCAAATGACGACATTTTCGAATGTTTTTCAGTTTGTGTACAAAACGTCATTGAATGAAAAGTAATCACACGCTACGAAAAAACACAAGATGTCATTTTCTCACAGATTCTGATATTTTTTTTTCAAAAACGAATATTTAATGGAGTCGTTTTCCGGCAGAGATAATCGTGTGATTACTTATTGATTGATTTGATGAAAGCAGGCCTGGTTTTTCTCGAAAATTCTGCTTTTGTTTAATATAATAGTAAATGAGTTTTTTTTTTCAGTCGAAAACTATTTTTAATGACTTTTTATATTTGTCTTTCGTCATTGAATTCCGATGTCGAAATAAAAAGATGCATCTGTTGTCAATCACATTACGATTTCATCTAACAAAAGAAAGATAAAAGAAGAATGTAATGAAAAAAAAACAATTTTCGGTTTTTCTAATGTTTTAAACCGAAGCAATCGAATTGTAATAAATTACTCGCTTATCTATAAAAAAAAATCCATCAGTTTCGAATCTTGTCGAGCCTCAAGAATTAAGTTCAATCTATAAAATGTATACGGATTGTAGTGACGGTTTTGTTTACATTATTTTTCTGTTGACTACGATTATTGATAATCTTGCAATGCCGCCAAGGTCTGTTTGCATATAAAACGGCATTCAATGAAACAATAATAAATCGCTTATGATTAAAACCTCAATGTGTCACTTTTTGCACAAATCCAGAATATTTAAAGAAATGAACGTATTTAAATTATATTCGATTCTTTGGATTGCAACTGCAGTTTCGAATTACTGGTTATCAATTGTAATTCGATCGTCTTTTTTTAACCGTATGAGATAATCATATAGTCAATTACTGAATAACCTTGATGAGATTGATGAAAAAAAGAGATCTGATTTTCGTTGAACATCACTTGCTCTTCGTACGTAATTAAATTTTCAATGACGAAACTAAGAAAAATACATCTGTTCGTAATCACATCATTGTTTTAACTGACAAAGAAGCGCAGATAAAAGAAGCAAGAATCATTATCTCGTACTATTTATTCATTTATATTTTAAAAATGAAATAGAAAAAAATAACATCAAGACAAATAAAACAACTTATGCGTACTTAATATTTTAAATAAAAACATTCGATGTTTGATTTTCATCGAATCGAAGTTTATTCATTCTAGATTTTGTTTTTCCTCGTATTCTCGACATTTTCGATACGTTATCTGTTCTAATTATATGTCGAATGCTATTAAGTATTCTGTCATTTATCCATAAATGTTTATCATCATTGGTTATGTATTGAGGTAATCTATGATTTGATTTTCTCGTTAAGATATGTTTTCGAAGGCGATATAATAAATAATTAAGAATACAGATGACAAGAATAATCAAAGCACAAATACAAATGATTAGTATCGTATGAAAAAACACATTTTCTTCTTTGAGATTTCTTACGACAAATAATTTAGACATAGTTTCACAGTACAAAACGAAAAAAAAGACGATTTTCATAGCGCGTGATTTTTTTTAATGCAATACTTAAGTTTCTTTTCAAATCAATTCAGATATGCCCTGAAAGTGATCGTCTCTAATGTCAGCATCTTTTAACCTTGTCTATGTGAGCATAAGGATCAATATTTGATAAATACTTTCTCGAAATATGTCCGACATTGATTATAATGAATGTATAAGACCAACTGCTGTATCATTAGAATTTCTTTTCTATGAAAGTTCAATTTGTTGATCTTATTACCACCAATTATTATTCATCGAACCTAACTATCATCGTTTATCAAGGCAAAAGAAAGAAAATTTCCTTTCGAATTATGCATTTAAGTGTACATAAATTGTAGACTGTTCAAGGCTGAGATTTACATTTGAAATCAAAACTTGACGTTCTTTTTTTTCTCTCTAATAGTTTATATACTTTTCAAAATCAAATGATGCAACAGTTCTCATCGCTTTTGTGTTCTTGTCTATAAAGAGGATTTATTACAGATTAAACTGCGTTATTTAACTTTTCATAGTCATGTATTATACTTCTCCATCATCGATAATCACTATTCGGACACAATTCGAAAGGCAAAAAGGAGAAAAAAAAGGTGATTAAAGCTGACGTTATAATAATTAGTGAAATGCATCTGTTACACTTTTTTTTTCATTCTTTCATTTATGAAACAGAAATTGAATGACCATTATCAATAACCTAGGCGGAACATCGTCTATGAGAAGCTATTAAAAATGAATGAATGAAATGAAATCGACGGTTTTTTGTTCTCTCTCTCTCTCGTGTACAACGAAGAAAAAAAGAAAAGATTTTTGTACATTTTTATAAGCATGTTTCTTTTGTAGAATTTCTTAGCCTTGATTTTATTTGTTAGTAGCAGCGATCATGTATGTATAAAAAAAACTATATTATATAGGTGTACTTGAAGTTAGTAAACATTGATGTGTCAGTTCTTTTCTTTCTCTCTTGAAATCGTAAGACACGTCGAATACATCGAAGTAGTTTTATTTTACGGTTTCTTTTGTTAGTCTCTTGAGAGATATCAAACGTCACTAAAGACATGCAAAATGATCATCGATATGATCAGTTGCATTTTTGTTTTTAATATCGATTGAATATTTTCAATATTTTTGCACCTTAATTTCTTCGATATAAAACGAGTAATGAAGAGAAACTAGGCGTCATTTATTAATTTATCCTATATCACGTCAATATGATCATTTTTATTGAATGTGTAAGTTGATATATGTATGCATGATAGACGTAAGAAACTATCAAGGATATTACAATAGGAAGAACAAGCAAAAAACCAATTCTCTACTACTTATAAGATATCAATGGTGACGACGAACGTTACCTCTTCTAGTATATGAAAAAAGACAACCAAAGAAAAAAATTGCATATAATATTGTCCTTCTTTTTTTTCGTCTTATTCTGTGTGTAGTATATGTATAATGTACAGAATGCATTTTGCTAATGTCAAATTGAAAAGAGAAGAAAGAGAAAGGAAAGGAAGAAAGTGAAAGAGAGAATGAGTGAGAGTTTTAAAAGAGAGAGAGAAGACAAGAGAAGAGAAGAGAGACAACACAGTCGGGAGAATACTGAGATTGTGTGAAAAATCGAAAAATTCTTCGTCACTGATCACGGACTTGAGCTATTGCGAAGTACGCATGTTTATGTTTAACAATTTCAAGAAAACCAGATCAAATATCAATCTTTATTCGATAATACTACGAAAAATGCGTAACAACTACATATAGGTATGCACTTACGTGTTCGTTTCTTTTTTTCTCTTCTTTCATCATAGTTGTACAACTATGTATATAATCAATTGAATTATTTGCTTTTATCATTAGTTTTAAGCGAGACTTTTGTCATCATAAAGACTTACGTTCTCTTCTTATTCGCGACAAATCGTACTAGCATATGGCTTTGTCCGTTTTGCACAATTTAGTTTTTCTATGTACTATAGATAGAAAATAGAGAATTCTATTTCCTTGATGTTTAGTGGCTAAATATGAGTCAATCTAAAGAGCAATAATAGTTTGACATTTTTATGTACGATCAAGTTGTTATCTACTGATGTTTTTCTTTGATTTTCACAGTGCGAAACCAATGATTCACTATGACTCAAGATATATACCAATCAAGGAAAGCAATTGCATATATCTCATATCCTCGAGAATAATTCAAGAAGTAGTTTGTAGTATCGATATGTCATGATAGGGTATCTCATACGTTTGTTCTTTTTTCTCTCTTCTCGTGCTTCTTTCAAAGGTTTCTTCTTCTTTTATTTTTCACCCATTGAATCTAATCATTCAAAAGAACAAGAAATCTCGTCAATTCATTACACTAGTTCATTAAATCAAGGTAGATACTATTTTATTGTCGATCATTATATTATTCGATGATAATGATGATGTTGATGACAATGTATGTGTATCCGTGGATTGTCTCAAACAATTATTTCAAATATTAGTTTTAATATAAAAGAAGAATGTCTATACAATCCTCATAAAAAAAGAGAACGAACGGTGATAGACACATACGTATACAGTATTGCTTACATCATCCTCAATCAATATAAACAGGATCAAATCACGTTGCTCGTTTCAGCTTAATCTGCCTTCAAGCAGAATGAGACAACAAATCTTGCTTTCAATGGACAATAAACTAATTTGTTTTTCGAGAGTATATTTTTACTATTTCTCTTCTTTCTCTCTCTCTCTCTCTCACATCCTCTTCATCTCGATCAATGATATACACTTATTTCTGTTTTTTTATTTATAGTTGATGATTGACATTCATCTTACTAATAGAATTCAACATTTCGATGAGCCATTATCATTATTCGGCCATCATCATTATTATCATACTTATTCTAGTCAATAGTTTGACATTTGCTCGAACTATACCATCATCATCATCGTCATTTAAAGAAAAACTCCTTTCGAAAAAAGATGAAACGAATAAATTGAAAGATCTATCCTCATCAATTCATGATCGTTTGAAACCTTCTTCTCATGAAGACATACTTACAACTAATATTGATGAAGAAGATTCTTTATCACCATCATCATCATCATCATCGGATGGAACAGCAAATGTCGTTGTTTTAACCTCACTCTCAGGTATTTACATTTGGTGGCCAATTCTATTTGGTGGCGACGATTCCTTTCATTTGTTATTATCTCAAGAAGATGTTCCACGTTTTCATGATGTAACAGGTGATGAACATGGACATATCTATTTAACAGCTCCACATGAACGTACAGTCTATCGTTTACAATATTCCGATGGTTGGTGGATATCGAATTTTTCCAATCATTCAGTTATGAACTCAATTCGTAGTGAAATGCCTTTATTTGTTACTATTCATCATATTTCATCGATGCTCTATGTTTATGGTCATTCAGATATACAAATCATTGATTTACTTCAACGACCACGTACACGTGGCTCAGCACCATTTATGAAACGTTTACGTGAATTAAGTCCAAATCTACGTATTAGTGATTTCATTATTGATCAATTAACATCCGAAGGTTATATCATAGGCGATTCATATGGTTGGTGTACAATTATACGTTGTTCATTGAATGTTAATGAATGTGATTTTCTATTTAAAATCCCATCATCATACGATAATCGACCGTATCCATGTACAGCAACAATTGATTTCTCAAGTAAAATCATGTATTTAAGTTTAGAAGAGAAAATTCTCGGCGTTCATTTAAATCAACAAACCGATTATGATCGACGTTTTACGTTAACAGACAAACGTGGACCACGTTCAACATTAGGCTATGACGATATAATCACATATAATAATACAATTCTATATACTGATGTTCTTCGACCATTATTACACATCTGTACATCAATGAATACAAATCCTTGTTTAAATATTTCTCTTAGTTTCCCATCACAACGAACTATTCTTCCACTTCGGTTGAGTGTTATTCAAGTACCAAATTTTCGTCCACCTGCATACGATGATGAAGATGATAATGATTCATATGGAAATCAGTCTGATAATCATCTCGAACCATCATCATTACTTGCTCCTAATCAAACATCACATACTCAACCTTTAATTGCTGATGTAACAACAAATAGATCTTCAGAAAAACAACAAACTTATTTCGGTAATATTTGGGTACTTTTTTTGGGTATTTGCATTGGTTTACTTATTGCTGGTGTATCGTTTATGATCTATTATGTAACATTGAACAAAAATCGTCCTCATCTAAAACATCCGAATAGACCATCATCATCATCGTCGTCTTCATCTACAACAGCAGCATCACGACCAAACACTCGTTATCAAGCTTCACCATCAACAAGTGATGATACTCAAAGTCAATCGAGTTCGAAAACTCGTTCATCAAAAGCATTCTCAGCAGATTCATCACAGAGTCAACGTTTGATCGATGATCCGACCTATGCAAATCCAAATGGTTCAATTGAATGGACAACATCGTCAAGTTATCAGCCAGAAACCGTTCTTTAATTGTCAACTATTACAATGATTATTTTTCTATCATTATCGTGTGTTGTTTTATATGTTCATTGTCTTTTATTCTGTAGCTATTGAAAGAAAAAGAAGCAAAACAGTTATTTTATACTAGAATAATAAAACACTCGAAAAAAAACGAATTTTCAACGAGACAACCTTGAATTCACAATGTAAAAGAAAAACAAAACGAAAGGAATCTCTCTTTATTCTTATTATTATTATTTGTCTAATTACAAAGATTTCTTGTTTGTCTTTTGTGGAAACTCGGGTGATTTATAACAAGATCCAACTGTTGATTTCACCATGAAAACAGTACCAACAACTACTATCAAACCAAAGAGTAGTAGCATCGTCCAATTTATTTCAATGACATCAGACATAGTCGTCTCTTTATTTTTCTCGTTGTCTGGAAGAAGAAAAAAGAAAATTGATTTGAAAATAAGTTGTATGAATTCTTTTTTTTTCAATATCATGATTCTACAAGTTAGCACAAATATAAGGTAAGAAGAAGAAAAAAAACGAAAAAAAGCACATATGTAAAAGTTTGTTTTTGTTTCTGATGAGATTATTGAATAAATTGTACAAATCTATGCTGTTGGTCGAATCGAATGCGAAACTTTATAAAACTCGTTGAAATTTAATCGAAAACTCAATGAACGTAATGTAATATCTGGATGAGATTTGAGTTGTTGAAGAAATTTCAAAACTGCATCCTAAGAAAACAAAAGATTTTTCTTATACGTATTTCAATTTTCATGTTTGTTTTTCTCTCGTACTCGAAATGCTTTCTTGATAATCTGTAAATCACTTTTAATCGTCTTCAATTGTGGTTTAAAAACCGTATGAAATCGTCGAATTTCTGCTTCCTATATTAAAAAAGTAAATAAAATTTAAAAAAAACAACAACAATTGAAATCATCAATTACTGATTCAGCATTTTTCGAGAATGTTGCATATTTATCTTGTTTTTGTTCGTAAGGTTTTCTTGCTTGTAATTCATTATCCACAGATTGTATCAAACGTTGACAAATCGTACCAAAATTAAGAATTAAATCGAATATACAACGTAATTGTTTAGCTAATTCTTGACTGGTTTCATGACCATCAAGGTGAAGTCGTGTTAGAATTTTTAATAATGAATCATCGTGTGCTTCGAGAATTTGTTCGAGATCTTTGGCTTCAGCTAATTTATTTAGTAAATCACTCCATGAACATTCAAGCACTTCGAACATAATATAATAGTTAACACTTTGAACGAATTTTGTCATTTCATTTGACATCGTAAAACATATATGAATCATATCGGAGATTTCTAAATGAGAAATATATTTCGACAATTGAATATGTCTTTTGTTGCTTTTTTTTTACCAGGTATCGATGCAAATTGTCGAGATGATTTCATCAATTGTTTCCAAACACCACATGTCGTATATTCCATTCGTTTAACTCGCCATAAATGATTGAATATTCTCATATATCTCAATGAATTCTCCTCCGTAAATATTGTTTTCAAAGGCCCATCGAATTTATAATCTAAACAACAAACGTCCCACCCAAGTTCCGATGGTGAAACGTACATTAAACGTAGATCTAAACGTTTAATAATATCTTCATTTTCATATTGAGCATTTGTTACACGTATAGCTGCATCCATCAGTGATTGTAAATTATGATAGAATACTTGATTAGCTGGTTTATTTAGCTCATTTTCCATTAAATCCATAAGATATTTAATAAAATCACCTTGACCTAAGAGTAAATAACGTTTGATAGCTTTGAAATGATCCATCATTTGATATTTATCATCGAGAATTGAACGAAGATAACGTGTCGTTTCATTGTAAACCGAGATGATCATATCTTGAAATTCAGTTGAACTTTGCTGTTGAAATAAACTTTGTGCTACAAGAAATCGCAAAAAAAATCTATTTTCAAAAACAAAAGAAGACGAAAGTCGATCGTTACATGAAGCAGGCGTTTGAAGTGTTTGTAATATTGTTCGATCTTTGCAAACAACTCGAAGAAAGTTTATTGATTTTCCTGTAATCCAAATTTTTTTCGCTTGTTCCATATTAATAAATGTTGGAACCATTGGTACACGTAATGTATATTTATCGTACCAAAGTTTTTCTTCTCCAACCATTTTATCTGTTGAAACGAAAAATTCTTGATAAGGATCATTGATAATTCCATTACAAATCCATTCGACAATCATATCTCGAATTGGAATCGTACAATTGTAAAGTAAAGGATAGAGAATCGATTGTTGAAGTGGATCACCATGTTGACTGTGCATATAGAGAATGGAAAGAAGTTGTCCGCCTTTTCGACTTTGACAACTATCGGCTATAGCAGCTAAACATTTGAGACGTTGAATAGGTGTACACATCCAAACGTGAAGTTTTTTCAATGAAACCATTCCTGGAAGATTTTCTTGTTGTTCAATAACCGATATTAATCGATGATATTCTCTTAATTCACTCGATAGATTGGCTGCAAATGCTTGACCAACAAGACTTGTTGTTGGCGTATTAATAATCTTTCGAATTTTTTCATATAACCAACCGCATTCAAGAAATCGATTGATTAATGTTCGTGTACATCGATCGATATTTGAATCATTGGCTGATAAACGTGGTGTTTCAATACCTTGCATACCAAATAAAAGTTCACGTAATAAACGTGATTCATCAGTATCTCGTTTGATTAATGCCATTTCTTCGTTGTTATCATTCGGTGTTGTTGATGCCGATGTACGATCACCGTTTGTATAATGAAGAAGTTTTTGTAATGATTGAGACGATTTAATATGAGATGTATTATGTGATAGACCGTTTTCTTTTGTCGATGATGCACCTGGTTGCACGGAAAGAAGAGAAAATGATGGAATGTCAAAACTACTAGCAGATGATGCTGGAAGTGTTCGATTGAAGGATTCATGATGACGTTCAGTCGAAGCTGTATCAGCTAATGCATAGAGAAATTGTAATGTTTCAAGACGAACTTTTAACACTTTCTGTGAAAACAAAAAAAAACAGAAAGGAAATCAGTGAGTCAGATAAATAAAAGCAACTTACTAGTTTATTTAACTTTGCATAGACTTGTCCAAATCGAAGCATTTCTTGATTTCGACCATATTTTTGAACTAGAAAAAACAAGAAATCAATTCGAAACAAAGATTTTCATTCCATACAATGTTTCCAGATTTTATCCAGTAATCGTATATCGTCTTGATAAGTATTTCCATGTTCACTAAAATCAAATACATTTCAAATCAAACCAAAATCTAATTTTCAATTCATACGTATGCAATAAATGTGAAACTGTATTGACAGTTTTGTCTAAGATCTCTGAAAAAACAACAACGACAGAGACACAGATTTTTTTGTTAATTGAAATCATTGTTTTCTTCATTCATACCTGGCTTATTATCACAATAGCATAGACATAAATTTTTGATCAAAGCTAATTGCGTACCGGACATGGTTGCTAATAAAAAAGAACACTTTTAAGTAGAAACGAACTATATCGTCGTCTATATTATGTGAGAGACTTGACAAACACACTTCGATGATGAGTCATCGATGTTATTCATCGAGATCTACCAGATGTTTTCCTCGTAATTATTATTATTTTCTAATGCATATAAAATATATTAATTATGAATTCTATGTGTACGAAGCCATCTATAAATTAGATTTAGTATTTGATTGGCTCGTTTCGATCATGACTCATGTTTGATTGTTTGACGAACGCGCCATAATAAAAACTATGACGCTCTCGGCTTTCTTCTTCTCCTCTCTTCGATGCTGCCATTCTTCCACTTCTCTTCTCTCTCTCCGTCTCATAGTGAATCATTTTTATTTTTAGTATTTTTTTTTCTTCTTCTCAATAAATGACTCGAAGTTTTTCTCGACATCCTTTCATTTCGTATCAATTTTCTTTCTAGACAACAAAAAGTAAATCAACAATGTCGACAAATCCTAATCAATTTCTAGCTGTACCAGCTAAGAAACCATTTGATGTTAATATTTCAACACCGATCAAAAACTTCATAAAAGCTACATTTGGTGATAAAGAAGATTATTCGGCATCAGTCGATGGATTCAATTCACTTCGAGCTGAAGCCCTTCTTCGCAGTAATTACAAAGACGATTGTTCGAAATTACTTCGGTAAGAAAATTGTTTGTTTTTATTTGCTCAATCTTATGTTACATATTTAGATATTACGATCAAATTCATGCTATTGAATATAAATTACCGATAACAGAAAATCAAATTCGAATTTATTTCAAATGGCAAGATGCACTTGTTGGCGGAGGTAGTTTATTTGGTAGTAAACAGAAAACAAATGGTTCATGGAAATTAGCCTATGAAAAAGCTTGTGTTCTTTTCAATATCGGTCATGCTTATAGTGAATTAGCTTTAGCGCAAAATCTATCGATCGATGATCAAATGAAAACAGCTACGCGATATTTTCAATTGGCATCAGGCGCATTTTCATTTCTTAAAGATTATGTCAATGCGAATTCATTATCAGATTTATCTGTTGATTTTGAACCGGCCGTTTTAGCGTGCATTTCATGGTTAATGTTAGCACAAGCTGCTGAATTAATTTATTTGAAATCAGCTACTTTCAAAGGTAATCAAATAGAAATATTAATTATAATGAACATAGAAGAGAAAAAAACCCTCTAAATTTCTAGATGAAGTTGCGGCTAAAGTTGCTGCACATGCTGCTGATTGTTATAAAGAAGCGTACACATCGGCTAAAACTGAAAGTGCAAAGAAAGTTATTCCAGAAGTAAGTTTAACTTTTTTTTTAATATTTAAAAACAACAATAAAAGAATTGACTTCTAAATAGTTAGAAAATGTTATATGAGAAACATGTTGATTGACTTTGACTAAGTTATATAGACGTTAGAAGAAAAATAAAATAAAAAAAAACAACAATATGTTTTGTAGAATTTTGTCAATATTATCTATGTCAAACATTTACTTCTTCAATCGAAAACCGAATATCACGCGGGAAATCAAGCGCAAGCCGATCGTAAATATGGTTTGAAAGTTGTACGATATGATGTAAGTTTAAAATCTGAAATGTCGAAAAGCTTTTTTTTTTATCAAAAATATTTATTTAGCGTGCAAAAGATTTTGCTGATCAAGCTGTTAGCAAATGTACGGTTGCTGCATATACACCGACGCTTCGTGCCAATCAAGATGAAATAGCCAAAGCAGCAGCAGCCGCACATAAAGACAACGATTTTGTTTATCATGAACGTTTGCCAGACGTGAAAACATTGGACACAATTATAGCGCAACCAATAGCAAAACCATTACCTGTTGCTTTTCCGTTAACACCGGATTTTCGAGGTCAAAAGAAAAGAAAATGTAAATCATTGAAAGTTTGTTTTTTGTTGAAATGTTTTAGATTTATTTGCTTCGCTTGTTCCAATTGCATTGAACAATGCTTTGGCAACATTTAGTTCGAAACGAGCAGAAATTATGAATATCGAAATAAATCGTCTTCGAGAAGCAACCAATGTTTTAAATTCGTATGTTGAAATCGAATCGATAGAATTTATGTTTTTTTAAAATCTATATTAGATTCTTAGCATCGCTTAATTTACCAGCTGCTATCGAAGATCATGGTGGTCGACAAGTACCACCATCGGTTACGGAAAAATCTAATGAAATCAAACGACAAGGTGGAATCAATACATTAGACAAAATGGTCAATGATTTACCTGAATCATTACAACGAAATAAAGAAATTCTCGATGAAGTAAATCGAAATGAAATTCACTTCGTAGTTTAATTTACTTTGACTTTTTTCTTTCTACATAGACGAATCGTATGTTAGATGATGAAGAACGAGGTGATACAGAACTACGTACTCAATTCAAAGAACGTTGGACACGAACACCATCAACATCGTTAACTGTTCCATTACGTGAAGAAGCTAAAAAATATATGGATATCATTCAAAATGCAATTAATGCCGATAAGGTTGTTCAAGAAAAATTTCGTATGAATCGAGATTGTATTGTTCTACTTAGTCGACAATCGGTTTGTTTGTTCAATTGAATCTTTACTTTTATTCGAATTCAATGATATTTATTTTAGCATGAACTAGCTGATGAACTTCCTGCAGCTAATGCTGCCGGTGCATTGCGTGATTCATTTGCTGTACGCGAATTACAACGTTTAATGGAGACAGTTGCATCTGTCAAAGCTGAACGTGAAGTTATTGAATCTGAATTGAAAAATACCGATTCCGATGGTGTTCGCGCACGTTTAATCGGAGCATTTCAACAGGGCAATCATAATGATGAAAATAGTGTTGTTGTTCATGAAATCGAATCGATCTATACACCACTTCGACAACAAGTTAATGAAAGTGTTTCCAAACAAGAACACTTAATTGAAAATATTCGACGAGCTAATCAACAATTTCAAAATGAAAAACAAGGCAATGCATCATCGGAAATGCGAGAAGAAATGCTGAAGAATTTAGCACGAGCATACGATGCTTTTCAAGAACTATTGAGTAATTTAAAAGAAGGAACAAAGGTTAGTCGTCTTGATTGAATGGATTAAATCAAATATTTATTTTGTTTTTTTCTAAAATTAGTTCTATAATGATTTAACGCCATTATTACTCAAATTTCAAAATAAAGTCTCAGATTTTGTCTTTGCTCGTAAGACAGAAAAGGAAGATTTAATGAAAGATATTCAACGTGGCATCGTCGGCAGTGCTCCAGCACCAGCAGCAACACAACAAAGTGGTATGTTTCAATAGATTCGAACGAAAAAAACAAATAAATAAATAAATCATTACTCTAGGAAATAATCCATATGCATCAAGTGCTGTCCCACCGTACCCATCAGCACAACAACCATCTGCGCCACCAACAACAACTGGTAAGAAAATAGACAATCAATAAAAAGAAACTATTTTATCATTTGTAGACGGTTCATCATTACCATATCCAAATGCTTATATGCAACCATTCTTTCCAATGCCACCTGGTTATAATCCATATAATCCATTTTTCAATGCTACGGGTAAGTTTTCTTTGTTTTTCCTGTTTTGTATTATCAGAGAATATTGTAGGTGCGGCACCGCCATATCCAATGGGTGGAGTACCTCAGTATCCACAACAAGGTAATTAAATTATCAGAATCTAGTTTTTCTTTTTTTATCTAAAATAAATTCTTTCTTTCAGGTTTTGGCGTTGACAAACCACAAGCAAGTGGAAAGAAAAAATAGACGACTTACTGGTTCTTTGAATTTAAAATACTTTCTCTTTTTTTATATATATCTGTTGTTTAATTTTGTCTCGTATTATTGAATGAACATGCTTCTTCTTTGTCCCTTGCGCGCACTATACATTCGTACCTTATCCCAGCTATTTTTTTCTCTTTCCGGTGTTCTTGTCTCTTTCTCAGCAAACTAAAATCTAAAAGTATTCTACTGTGTTTCGTACGAATCTCTTAAGTTTATATATGTATACATAAGTATTACTATTGACTTTTTTCTCTTTGTTGTTGTTATTACCACTGTTCTTTTATTCTATTCTCATATATATATTCTTTTTCTGATCTAATTAAAGCATCCATTCAAATAGATAAAAGAAAAATCATTTTTCACAACTTAGTAAAACGATATATTTTGATTTTGATTCTCTTGTCAAGCAATTAAATATATCTGATGACACATGTACAAATACAAATCACACAATATTTAAAGTTAAAATCATGATTCTTTTTGTGGAACTATGCTCTGTGAGAATATTCACACGATAATATCAATAAAAAATGTTCGAATACAATTCGATTCATTCATTCGAAATAGTTAAGAATCTTGATATGCATAGTTTTCATCGACGTATATAATCATCGTCGAAAAACGACTATCTACCGATATTGTGCGACATCGTGTATTCTACGACACATAAACACCAAAGAAAAGGTTTAGAACGAAAAACAAATTGGTTTCACGCACGATACGAAAGAGTAAGAGTACTTATTTTCGTACTTTGTGCTTTCAGATACTTTTTCTTTACGCTAAACAAAAAAAAACGACTTGTTTTTCTTCTAGATTTGTAATTAAAATCTTATTCATATTTTCTACTGATCATGGTTGCTGCCGAATTAGCTACTCAAATTGTTGGTGAATTAAAAGCTTATTTACCACAAACAACTACCAAAAGTGTTTTAGTTGTTGTCAATGAAGTAGAAAAGTAAGTATAATTCGCATGAAAATAAGAAACCGTTGAATGTTTGGATGTTCTCATAGTCCAACACTCTATACAAATCTCGTATCGGATGCTCAACAATTAATTCTATTCACTGAATCCACTGATACATTTAAACAATTAGATGGTCAATTGGGAAGTTCACCAGTTTTAAACTGTGCAAATTTTAACAATGCCGAATTACAAAATAATTTGTATGTTGATTTCGATTAGAATTCTTTTCGATTGAATGTCGTTTGTTACGATAGATTCGATGTAGCTCTTCTTATCAAATCATTTAATCGATTGAGTATCGAAGAAAAACAAAAACTCTTAACGAATCTTTTACAAACTGTTAAAGTCGATGGTCAAGTTTTCGTTTACGAAAGTCAATGGTCCCAAAACACCGGTTAGTTTCGATCGTCGAATGTTTTACTGTTCTATTTTTGTTTCTTAAAGAAAATCATTCGGGTAATCCAGTCGATGTTATCAATTATTTTCATTCGGCTCGAACCACTGGTCAAGATAAATTCGGTTTCGAACTAGTTTATGCTCGGCCATTACGTACTTTTGTCGAAGTAAACAAAACAAATGTTCAATTCTCATGAGATCTTTTTCTCTCTAGCAAAAACAACAATCATTTCATTTATGTTATTTGTTTAAAAAAATTACTAAACAAGATGATCATTCGACTGTTCAAGATTTTCTTGATCAACAACAATATTCGAAAAATGGTGTTTTACGTTACGAGAAAATCTTTGGACCTGGTTTCGTCTCAACAGGCGGCATCGATACAACTAAAGTTCGTTGATAGAAAAAAAAAGCAAAAATTACAAAATATTATCTTTCGAATTCATCAGGAATTTGTTGAATCTCTCAATCTTCAAAGCAATCAAACCGTTTTAGATGTTGGTTGCGGTATTGGTGGCGGAGATATCTTTATGTCGAAAGTATAGACGCATTAAAAAAACACATTTTGATAATATCATCATTTTGTCTTTTAACAAAACAAAACAGACTTATGGTTGTTCGGTAATTGGTGTCGATTTGTCTACTAATATGGTCAGTATAGCTTATGAGCGATTAATGGGCCTGACAGCAAGTAAACTAAAGGTATAATTATATTTGTATTGATGATTATCGAAAAAAACATTTATTGTTTATATTCGAAGGTTTCATTTGAAATTGGAGATGTAATGCAACATGAATATAATGAGAATTCATTCGATGTTGTTTACAGTCGAGATACTATTTTACATATAACTGATAAGAAAACATTATTCGCTCGTCTTTATGTAGGAACATATTTATTAAATAAAAATTGATTTCGAATTTGTTTTTTTTTGTCTTTCTCTCAATAGAAATGGCTTAAGCCTGGTGGTCAATTATTTATCAGTGATTATGCATGTGCACCGAAAAATGAATGGTCAAAAGACTTTGAAGCTTATGTCGAACAACGACGATACACACTTTTAACTGTTCCTGATTATGGAAAAGTAGAAAACCGATTGATTGAAATCGACGAACAACTTATTTTTTATATAAAATAGGTTTTAGAAAGTGTTGGCTTCAAAGATGTTGTAGCTCAGGATGCAACAGATAAATTTGTTCAATGTTTGAAAAATGAATTAGTTCGAATTGAATCAAACAAAGACGAATTTATCAAAGTAAACAACAACAACAACAGCAAAAGCTTTTGCTTTATAATTTATTTCTCTTTTTAAGGAATTTTCGAGCGAAGATTATCACCATTTAGTTGAAGGCTGGGAAGCTAAACTCGAACGAACAGCCAAAGGTGATCAACGTTGGGGAGTTTTCCGAGCACGAAAATGAAAAATATCAAAAACAAAATCGAACGTCAACGAGCAATAGACAAATCAATTAATATTTTTTAGCTTATTCATAATTTTATCGAGAAAAAAAAGCTCATTTTTAACCTATTTTATACATTGTTTTGTTGAATTATTTGCTCGAGAAAATAAAATGAAAACAAAGTACACCGCTTGTTTTTATCGATTAAGGACAAATCATCACGTTTAGTTTTTTTTTCTTTTTCAGGGCATTTTTTGTTTTTTAACATAAATACGCGTACAGTGTAGACGTGTGAATAAATACATCTTGATTATCAACGATATATGAAGCCTCGAAAAAAGTAAACGTGATAACAAAAAACAACAACAGTCTCTAATCGCTGAAAGAGCATACATAGAAATACACATGCAGTTAAATTCGTATCGGATGTCATTTGACAGAGAAGAGAGATCATAAAATCAAATTTCAATGAAATGATAATCATATTCGTTAAGATACAGTTATAAATGTGAACGAAACGACAAAAAAAGAATTCGAATTTTTATCAGTTAGTCGTATATTGTTTTTCTCTTCGATGGTGGTGTAATCATCAATGTATTTGATGTTGAAAACGAAGTGTATCTTTCCAATTGACTTAACAATTTCCATTAGTTGTTCGTTTAGTTTCACATTGATATTGTCTGTAATTTAGTACACAAATTATTGATATACCTCTCATATGCTTCAATGAACAATCTATGCACATCGTATGCTTTCGTGTCGGTGTTGTTTCTTTTGTTGTTCAATGAACAAAAAATTTAAATCGTACTGCCGAAAAAACAACGAGAGAAAATTGATTTTCTAAAGTCCAAAAAGTTTGAGATTCATATTCATTTCTATGAAAATATCACTCAGAATTCTCGTTCAACAGAACAGATAGATTATACATAGTTAGAGATTTGCTTGAGGGGATTGAATTTGATGTTCAATATATCTCGATAATGAAAAGAAGAGAGACGAGAAGAAAAAGAAAAAGAAAAGAAGTGAAAAGAAAGTCAAGTGTACTTCTCTCGTCGTTCATATTGACTTTTAAACATCGGTCATCATTTTTTATTTCTTTTATACATGATTCAATAATTCACCTATACGTACATCATCGACAAACTCGTTCTTTTCTTTTCTTTTTCTTTGTTCTTTATTAATTATGCTCTTCATCGTGCTAATCTACACGTTGGTTTTCATTGAATTTTCTACGTGTTCTCAATGTCCATCGAGAGATTATTGTACGTGTTCATCGGATTTACGTATTGTTCGATGTGATAATCGTCGATTAACAAATGAAATTTTATTACAATTGAATAATCAATTGCCGAAAGCAACTGTTCTTTTGAATCTCTCGTCGAATTCATTGACATCTATTAAATCTCTATCAAATTTTCCATCTCTCGAAATTCTCGATTTAACATCGAATCAAATTCGTTCATTACCATCGAATCTCTTTTCAAGATTTCCAAAATTAATTTCTATCTATCTCGGACATAATCAACTTCAATCCTATCCGAAATCTTGGTCAACTATTCGACAAATTCATTTAACTCCTATTAGTCAATCTTATCAATCTCAAAATATCTATCGAAATGAACGATTGATCTTAAATTGCTCATCAAATTCAAAAGTATTCTGGACATTCAATCATCAATATTATCCGTCAACGATTATATCATCGTTTTCATCGTTAATATTTCTTTCGAATTTACATTCAAATCATTCAGGTTTATGGACATGTCATCAAGTCAATCGAACATATTCAATCTCTCTAAGTGTCTTAACAAATTCGTCGCCGTCATTTTGTCAATCAATCCATATGAATACATCAAAAGGCGATTTCTTTTGGCCACGTACAGCACAAAACCATAGAATTGAACTCAAATGTCCGTTCGGTTCGGCGGCTTGGTTTAGAAATTCAAAAGAATCACCTCGAGCTTGGTATACATGTTCATCCTACGGGCAATGGACAAATTTTGATAATTCACAATGTGCTTTTCAAACGAATCTATCTCAAATATTCGATTATTTTTCATTAAATCAAACGAATTTATTATTTAATCTTGTTAAATATCTATCGAAAATCGATGTCAAACAAATACAATTCGATGATATGATTTTATTAATCGATCTTATCGATGAACAACAAGAAAAATATCTTCATCAAGATCAAATTATGTTAATCTATCATTTAGCAGATTTTCTTCTACAAATTCAATCGAATTTTATTCCTACACAACAATATCAACTCGCTATGATCAGGTTGACAAATACGAAAATTTCATTCATCATTTGTATTTTCTTCTTCTTCGATAGATTAAGATTGATAATCGAACGTTTATTAGATTTGACTAATCAATCTTGGTTATTCATTGGCAAAGAATTAACTGCCATGACATTTCAATCACCTCCACCTTCAACATTATGTTTCGTGCCCAATCGATCATTGTTAACAATTATCTGTGATGCATATCATCAAACTGAAGTTTGACAGTTCTTTTTTTTTGTTTCAAACTATTTTTTCAATCGTTGATGTTTTTCGTTTAGTCACAATTGGTTACTATTGAATTTCCATCTGAATCAAATCACTATTCATTATATCGTGTGATTGTCTATCGACGAGCAATTGTATTCAATGAAAATCAAGTATATCCGGTCGTTTATATTCGATCAGGTCATTTGATTTTTGTGCTAATGTTGAAAATAAAATTTGTTGTTGCTGCTTTTTTTTTGTTCGTAGTTTCGAAAATGAATTCAACAAGAATTCGATTGACATTTCCTGATCAACTCGAACAAATGTCAATTGGTGTTCGACAATTTAATGAAACATTTTGGCAACGAAAATCATCGATGTGTCAAATTCAACGATTAGTAAATTGATATTTTCGATTTTGAATGCGTTGATTTTTTTTTCTTTTTTAAGAGAAAACTTTCGATTTCAGCTGATTGTCAACTAATTAATAATCGATCACTTGCAATCACATCGATTTCTAAATCAATTTCATCTCAAACTGTATTTCTCGATAATAAATATCCGCAATTAATCATTTGGATTTCGTCGATTATCTGTTCGATTGTTATTTGGATTTCGATTTGTTTTTATATTTATATGTACAAGTAAACATTGTTTTTTTTATTTTAATTTCTTCAATTCGAACAAAAGTATTTTCTTAAGATTTTGTGAAATATCTCGACAGATTTTTCATTGTTTGATTAATTATTGGTTAAATTTAGCGATTATTCTACCATTATTCGCATTTGGTATTCAATTGACTCAATATCTCTTCGTTTGTCAATTTATTGCGATTAGTTTGCAGTTTCTTTGTCTAACGACAATCATTTGGTTGACATTATTAACTTAGTAAAACGATGAATTTTTTGTTCTATAATGTTTCTTTTTCTTTCGTAAATTTTAGTTCGATTTGGCGAAGATGTTTGCCCGAACAAAATCTCGAACGAGTCACTCATTTCTATTCTCTAGCTTATGGTCTTGCATTAATGATTTGCGGATTGAATATTCTTATTTCTCGTGAACAAACAATGAATAATCAAATGTAAAAGAAACAAAACAAAAAAAGAAAGAAACATCATATTTTCTGTTTTGTTTAGATGTTTTCTAGCAAATTTTACTTCGATGTTAATCTTAATTATTCCATTGATAATATTTGTGTTTTTTCTATTAAATTTCCTTCTTTTTACTCGTTCGTATATGAAAAATCGATCTCATACAAATGAATGTTATATCTCGACAATATTCGTACAATTTCAATCGATTGATCAACTCACATCAATTCTATTTCAATTAATACTTTTAATATTCATCTTTCTCTCAGCATTAATCATGTACATTCGACCATTGAATTCATTTTCTCTGCGTTTCGAACAAATGATCTACAGTCATTTATATGGAGTTTTTGTTTCATGTCTTTCGTTTTATATATTGACATTTTATATTTTCCTACGTTGTCGATTTTATTCAAAACTAAAATCAAATGAAGATTATTTTTCCAAACAGTCTCTCTCAATTAATTCAATCGATGATAATCCATCACTAACTGAACCATTATCATTTTCACAACGACATTCAAGTGAAATCGAACAAGATACAATTATCAATGAGAATAATATGTATTCATCAGAACGATTAATTAATATAACATCGAAATATTATCTTTGCCATGAAAATATTATGAAAACAACATCTGTACCATTTCTACCGGCCGAAACAACTTCACAAAAGTATGATAAGATTGAATTTCAATCAAAAGATTGTTTCTTTTTGGTAATATATTTTTTGTAGAACAATTGATATCGAACCGTCAACGCATCATTCATTTTGCGAACGAACATCAAAGAATTCGATTAATATTCCGATTGAAATTACTTCGAAAGAAACTCAAATATCACCATTGATATTCTCGAAATCGTTTACTCATTGTCAAATATCATCGTCTCAAGCTATTATTCGTCCATTGCCAATTGTTCGTTTATCATTAAATAATTCAATAAAACTTTCTTCAACCGATGACGAACCTATTGGTAATCAATCATCGTCGAATGATAATGAAGTTTTATTTATTGATGAAGATGAAGAACGTAGTGTCTCACTACAAACATCATCCTGTACATTGTCGACAAAGAAAAATTCTCAAACACTATCGATCTCTTCGACATCATTATTTTCATTGACGAATGATGTTCAATCGAAACAAATTCTACTTCATGAAAGCAGTGTATAAAAACTGATCGATAGTCTTCGTTTTCCTTTTCTTTTTCTTCTTAGTTTGTAGTTATAAATTTTTGCAAATAAAATTTTTCATAATGATCAATTAAATGACTTCACTCTTCTTATTGACAAAATAAGTAATTTCCTTTTCTGTGAAATGTCTTTTACCTTGAGATAAATGAGCGTAGATCTTCTAAGGACAAACATTTGGTTTTCTAATCAAATTCATTTATCATCATGTTATTGAAATATTTTCTAATGCGAATTCATTTGAATCTTTAGCAAGACAGTCGAAAGTCAAGTAGAAAGAAAGAAACAAACAAGAACGTCAATGGCTACATCATCTGTATCACTGTCTATAGCAAAATTAATTGGCTTTGCATTAGGAGGTTCAACGATTTTTATTATTTTGCTTGCATTATTCGCCGGTGTACTTATAATCTCGATTATTCCTGTTTATATATCGCCAGCCAGTGGTGATATATCAGGAGATGGTAGTGAAAATTCGATTCATTTTCGTTTTTGTTCATAACTTCTTGTTATTTCTTTTTGTTTGAAGTGTATAGAATCAGTGGTTTAATAATACAAGCAAAATTTACAAATGTTGGACTCAATTTTACAGGTGGAAGTGTAATAAATCGTGGAACATTAGCTAATATTGTAAAATTTCTAATTGAACTTCACACATTCAATGGTTTATTTCTAGTGTACACAAGTACTTCGTCAACGAAATATTCGAGATTTTCATTCATGTATTATCACTGGTCTTGTTGCATTCGGTCCATCGAATATGACTGATTTGCCTATAGCACGAAAGCGTCGAGATATCAATGACGCGAATATCTATGAAATTGCGGATATATCTTTACTTTTTAAAAGTCCATGTGTATCATCCCGACGAATTTCAATGAATTTATTATCCCTTTATTTTTCACGTCGTCAAAATAGTTCATGTGTTGCACGACGTACTGCCGCTTGTCAAGCATTTGTACGTTCGACAGACGTATGGACTCCATTTCCAGCTGCTTACACTCAACTAGTTGTTGGAAATGGTAGTAATTGTGCTGCTATAGCAGTGACACGTGTTCGAAATCTTGCAACATATGATTATTTGGGTGTTGCTATTCGTTTTAATACGTCATCGTCATCATTAGGATCACAAGGATCATCACAAATCTTACAAAACAGTAAATCATTTCTTTTTTTTTGTTTATTATTCGATATTTACAAAAAAAAATAAATTTAGCTTTAACTGCACCGGGATATTGTTCATATGGTACGACTTTGAGTCCATCTCAGCAAGCAACTTATATGGCACAAAATTCAGACCTCAATATTCCGAACACATGCCCAACTGTTGGTTAAATACGTTTTCTTCTTCTTATTTTCAATCGTAATCTAACATTCATTTTTCTTCTCAATATTTAATTTACTAACACACTCTAAAAATATGTTCTTTTATTTTTACTTATCACTCTTAATTTTCATGCAAAATAAATTCTCATTCTATCAAACATATCAATCTAAATTACGTCATTTAATTCATCATTTTTCATTACCTTCTTACTTGCAAATAAAGTCATGCATATTTATTTTAATCGAAACAAGAAAAAGAAAATCTTTTTTTCTTTTATCTCAATTAAATATTGTTTCAGCTCATTTATTCCTGTCAAATTCATCTCTCTCTCTCTCTTTCTCTATGTTCATATAATCAGTTCGACTACGAAGAAAATAGAAACAGAATTAAAAAATGGAACTTTCTGAACAGACAATAACTCCCTATGTTTCTTATGTAACGCTCGGTAGTGTGATATTAATAGTTTGTCTTATGGTTCTATTCAAACTTGCAGCACGAGATCATCGATATCTATCCAATTCAGAACTA
>ERZ778023.1957-NODE-1957-length-28185-cov-38.447743_pt1 | contig 28185 bp, 27 predicted proteins | sample MGYA00375753_ERZ778023 | MGnify/ENA primary metagenome ERZ778023 (study PRJEB29350, sample SAMN05389822) | bioreactor metagenome | isolation source: Ammonium sulfate bioreactor | place: South Africa: University of Cape Town | collected 2014-04-04 ... | reverse complement strand
CGTAAAAAAGTTCGCCTTTTCAGTGTTTATACGCGTGAGAGAGCAGTGGTCATGAAAATGTTCATGTTTTCTTGGTTCTGCACGCGTCTAACGCTCAAAAACAGCATATTCTTAGCGTGTACATGCGTTTTTGACAAATCTTGTCTGCTTGGGTAGTATTCGTTATCTTCTTGGTCCTTCTGGAACTGCTATCGGGGGTAAAAGGTTATGATAGGAAGTTAATGATGCACCTAGAATTTGTCGAAATTAGTAGTTTAGGTGATTGGAAATCACGAAGATTATTAAGTGCCACATAAACTTGACTCAGTTTATCCAATAGTGAGATATTTTATTTTTTATAGCCCTCATTTGGTTTATCGAACGTTGATATTGTTGAGCGTGTTGGTATTATCTGATAAGCTATAATACATTTTGTTTTATTTGTTCAAAAGTGATCGTACGTGTATTATTTTAAAACTATGCACACTTATTAGTTTTCACAGTCCTACATTTGAGTATAAAATCTCATGTTTTCTTTCATTTCATTTGTATATTTACTCAAGTTATGAAACATCGAAGTCGCCTACAAACAGCAAATGTCAGTGTTATTAACGTACCTCGTTCATTCATCAATATACCGAAATCTTCATCAGTAATTCGACGTACATTTATCACCTTGTTTCTCTAACGTATTCTGAAGTGTATAGACCTTTACAAATGTGACTGTTCATCGTAGATTAAAAACACAAAATTCTACATCTTCTCAATCTAATGGTGCACAACAAAATTCAGCTTATACGAGACAAACAAAGTCTTCGTTCAAAACAAACTCAAATATAAAATTTATTTCCTCAAAGGATCGATATGAGACAACACAAAATCATCACAAACAAAAGAAAAAAACAAAAAAGTTTATTCATACATTTAGTAATAAAATATTTTAATTTCTATTTCGTCTAGACTGCCTTATATTTCTATGATTCTGTTTATATTACTTGTTCTTACTATTATTGCTGCTATTCTTTGTATTATTTTAATCAATTCAAATCAGAAAAAGAAAATTATAGCTAACGCAGAAAGTGTATTGCGATGGAATTCAACAGGAATAACTATAGCGGGTGTGACGAGTATTATTGGAACAGATAATATGCATTTAAATACGCCATTTGATTTGGCATTAGATTACCAAGGTACAATGTTTATTGCCGATCGAAACAATCATCGGATACAGAAATACGTAAGAGGTTCAATAAATGGAACGACCGTAGCTGGATTCGGAAATGGTACAAGTAGTACTTCGCTTTATGGTTTAAATCAACCGAGTCATATAATAGTCGATGATGAAGAAAATCTGTATATTTCCAATCATGGGACCCATAAAGTTCTATCATGGTCTCATAATGCCTTATCAGGAATTGTAGTTGCTGGCTTCGGTAAGAAGAAAAAAGATGGTTATTTGAGACATAGGAAATCATGAGATATTTGTTGTTAATATAGGTGGTGCAGGAAGTGGACTTAATCAACTTAACACACCTTATGGAATCGAATTTGACAAAATAACAAACACACTATATGTTGCAGATTATAACAATCATCGTATCATGGTATATGCAAAAAATGCAACAAGTGGTACTGTTGTTATTGGTGGTCAAGGTGCAGGCGTAAATAGGACACAACTGTATAATCCTGTAGGCATTTATCTAGATTATATTTCGAATAGTCTTCTTATCGCTAATCATGAAGCACATAATGTCGTTCGGTGGATACGATCTGAACGTGAATGGATATTGATGGCTGGTGATATAAATGGTGTCGCGAGTAACACATCAACGACTCTGAGTTGTGTGTTCGATATGATATTTGACCCTATGGGTAATATGTATGTTGCTGATCGGGATAATCGACGAATTCAACTGTTCATGTCAGGAGAATACGTTGGTCAAACAATTGGTGGTATAACAGGCGAACTTGGAAAAAATGCTAGTTTATTTAGGACTCCTCGGTGCGTAAAACTCGATAATCAATTAAATTTATATGTAGCTGATTCAGGTAACCATCGAATTCAAAAATTCCTCAGATATTAAAAGATTTTATTAAATATGATATACATTGTTCAAGTCATGATAAATTCCTAATTTGAATAAACTTTTGCTAGAAGTTTAGTTCTCGAAATAATTTTGATGCGATTCGAGTAAATATATTAATCTACATATTTCCTACCAAGTATCTCTTCGTAACATAATACGCATAAAATAGAAACGAGAAATCTACCTTTTTCAATTAAATAAAAGAAATGATATAAAAGTTTTCATTATCATATCTAACAACATAGAAATGTATATTTTTTAATTCGAAATTGAATCCCACCTCCGTAACAAATATCAATTTTCAAATTATGACTTCTGCGATCCAGCTAACAGGTCTTCCGCCAGCACAAACATGATAATAAATATGACTCAATAATTATTAACGATGGAGATATTTTTTATGTAAAAACTATGCACACTTATTGGTTTTCATCGTCCTATATTTGAGTATAAAATATCTTGCATTCATTCATTTTATTTGTATATTTACTCAAACCATGAAGCATCAGAGACGTCTACACACAGCAAATATTACTATTACTAACGTACCTCGTTCATCAATCGACAAGCGAAGGACTTTATCAGTAACTATTCATTTTCCACCTTATTTCTCTAATGAATTTTGAAGTGTAGACTTTTACAAATGTGACTGTTCATCGTAGATTAAAAACACAAAATTCAGCTTATACGAGACAAACAAAGTCTTCGCTGAAAACAAACTTAAACAAGAGCTTTATTTCCTCGAAAGATCACTTTGAGACAACACAAAATCATCACAAACAAAAGAAAAAAACAAAAAAGTTTGTTCATACATTTAGTAATAAAATATTTCAATTTCTATTTCGTCTAGACTGCCTTATATTTCTATTATTCTATTTGTACTACTTGTTCTTGCAGTCATTACTGTTGTGCTCTGTATTCTTTTAATTAATTCAAATCAGAAAAAGAGAATTATAGCTAACGCAGAAAGTGTATTGCGGTGGAATTCAACAGGAATAACGATAGCTGGTGTGACGACTGTTCCTGGAACAGATAATATGCATTTAAATACGCCAAGTGATCTTGCATTAGATTACAAAGGTATAATGTTTATTGCTGATCGAAACAATCATCGGATACAGAAATACGTAAGAGGTTCAATGAATGGAACAACCGTAGCTGGATTCGGTAATGGCACAAGCAGTACTTCGCTTTATGGTTTAAATCAACCGATTCATGTAATAGTCGATGATGAAGAAAATCTATATATTTCAAATCCTGGTAGTGCTCGAATTCTGTATTGGCCCCGCAATGCCTTATCAGGAATTGTCGTTGCTGGCTTCGGTAAGAAGAAAAAATGATTGTTCAAGAGAAAGATAATCATGGAATATCTGTTGTTAATATAGGTGGTAACGGAAATGCAAGTAATCAACTATCTTCACCTCATGGAATCGAATTTGACAAAATAACGAACACACTTTATATCGGGGATTATGGTAATCATCGTATCATGGTATACGCAAACAATGCAACAAATGGTATTGTTGCATTTGGTGGCCAGAATGCAGGTCTAAATCGGACACAACTGTATAATCCTGTGGGTATTTATCTAGATTATATTTCGAATAGTCTTCTTATCGCGAATTATGGAGTAAATAATGTTGTTCGCTGGATACGATCTGAACGACAATGGATATTAATGGCTGGTAATATAAATGGTATCGCGAGTAATTCATCAACTACTTTGCGAGGGGTTACGGATATGATATTTGATCCAATGGGTAATATGTATGTTGCTGATCGGAATAATCAACGGATTCAACTCTTCATGCCAGGAGAATCTATTGGTAAAACGATTGCTGACACGACATATGCATCTGGAATAAACGCTAGTGTATCTAGTGGTGCTTTCTGTGTGAAACTGGACAATCAATTAAATTTATATGTAGCTGATTCAAGGAACCATCGAATTCAAAAATTTCTAAGATATTAGAGAACTTCAGTTAGCGTCTGAGTATCATAAAGCGTGCAGAAGAAAAAAAAATGAAAAACTCATATTGTGGTATGAAATTTTGAGTTTTATGTGGATAGGATTTTCATCAGTTTATTTGTAGCACATTTGGGAATATGATCATTAAAATTTTTATTTTCCCTCTTCGATTTCATGCTGGTTACGACTACATGTTGGGACAGATAAACTGAAATCGAATGATATTCAAATAGTTTTGAAAGTAGAACAATATGTTGTAGTGAAATTGCCTCTCAAGATCGATCGAAGCAAAAACATGCTGATGGAGCTCAAGATTATTCCTCCTGAATATTAAATTATTCACTAATGGGATAAACACCTTGATAGAGAAAAATCTTCCTATTGCGGACACACTCGGGACCGATGAACTTAATTGTTGATGTCACTTTCTCGAGAAAGATTAATGAATGATGAAAATAATAATCATATTGATGTCTTGCAAATTAAATCAGCCAAACGTCAAAACGCAGCAGAATTTTCATCGATGTGAACTTTACAACTATAAGATTTAATTGCAAAATCTATTCTGTTCTTTTGAAATGATTTTGTTCTCTCTTTTGGCTTTTTAATGAACGCATTGTTTCATTGTTTGATACGAAGGCTGTCAAAAGATTTTTATATTGTTTTTTCATTTCGTACTCATCGTTCACCTATTCAGATATTTCATATGTACTATTCAATATTTATTTTTCTTTCTGCACTTTCTTCAATCTAACACAATGTGTACTGTCAAGATAGTATTTGGTCATTGATTTCTAGCGACGCAAAAATAATAATAGGCATTTCTCGGTTTTCATACTTCTACATTTTAATATAAAACTTCGCGTTTTTTTAATTCATTTTACCAATACAGTTGTTTCAGATATGAAGCATAGGAGACGTTTACATACAACACATGCTCATGTTATTAACGTGCCTCGTTCATCAATCAACAAGCACAAGTCTTTATCAGTAATTCTACATTTTACACCTTATTTCTCTCATGTATTCTAAAATATAGACTTTCACAAATGTGACCGTCCATCGTAGCTTCAAAACGAATTCAAACTCCAATAAGATACAAAATTATGTATATTCGCAATCAAATGATACAAATCAAAATTCCGCTTATACAACACAAACAAAGTCTTCGGTCGAAACAAACTCAAACATTCCATTTGTTTCATCAAAACATCACTATGAGACAACACAAGACTATCATAAACGAAAGAAAAAAACAACGAAGTTTGTTTACACATTTCTCATAAAATATTTTAATTCCGATTTTGTGCAGCTTCCCTTATATTCGTGCGATTCTCTCTGGATTGATTGTTCTTTCAATTATTGCCGTCGTTCTTCTTTGTCTTCTTTTAATTAAATCAAATCAGAAAAAGAAAATTAAACCTAACGAAGAAATCGGATTGCGATGGAATTCAACCGGGATAACGATAGCTGGTGTTTCGACTATTTCTGGAAGAGATAATACGCATTTAAACACGCCCGTTGATTTCGCATTAGATTACAAAAGTACAATATTTATTGCTGATCGATCAAATCATCGAATTCAAAAATATGTAAGAGGTTCAATGAATGGAACAACGGTAGCTGGATTCGGAAATGGTACAAGTGGTACTTTGCTTGATGGTTTAATATTACCGAATCATGTAATAGTGGATGATGAAGAAAATCTATATATTTCTAATCCTGGTAATGATCAAATTCTGTATTGGCCCTGTAATGCCTTATCAGGAGTTGTAGTTGCTGGCTTTGGTAAGAAGAAAAGTTAATTGTTTAAGAGAAAGATCTATTATAAATATAGGCGGCAGAGGAAATGCAAGTAATCAACTATCTGGACCTTATGGAATCGAATTTGACAAAATAACAAACATACTTTATATTGCAGATTTGAGGAATAATCGTATTATGACATATGAAAAAAATGCAATAAACGGTACTGTAGCATTTGGCGGTCAAGATGCAGGTGTAAACAAGACACAGTTATCTTCTCCTTTGGGTATTTATCTGGATTATCTGTCGAATAGTCTTCTTATTGCCAATCATGTAGCACATAATATTCTTCGGTGGATACGATCTGAACATGAATGGATATTGATGGCTGGAGATATAAATGGTGTCGCAAATAGTACACCATCTACTTTGCAACAGGCGACTGATATGGTATTGGATCCTATGGGTAATATGTATGTTGCTGATCGAAATAATTACCGAATTCAATTATTCATGTCAGGAGAATATGTTGGTCAAACAATTGCTGGTGTAGCAGGTGTATCTGGAATAAACGCTAGTTTACTTGGTAGTCCTTGGAGTTTGAAACTCGATAATCAACTAAATTTATATGTAGCAGATACAGGCAATCATCGAATTCAGAAATTTCTAAGATATTAAAAGACTTTGTTGTATGCGAAACAATATATTTGTGTGCGGAGAATACTTTTTGTTTCTTTAAATAAATAGATTAATATTAAAATCGTTACTCTCATCAGAGGGCAATATATGACAGATATGTTGCGATTGTGCAGAGGCACGGCATAAGGAGAAGTAGGGAATATAATAGATATTTGCTTTTTTCTGAGAGATATATGTAGGTCGTATAATAGAAAAAAGAACGAAAAACTAACTTGTGATATTATATTATGAGTTTTATTCAGATAGAACTTTCGTCAGTTTATTTGTCGCCTATCTGTAAATGGAGGATGATTCTTCGTTCATCCTTCAAATGAGCAATCATCGCAAAAAGTTCAAGTCTCTGATTAGTAGCATAAACAAATTCATTCCTCCTTCTGAACAAATACTATCAAGTTTTTCATGCCTTATTGGTGATTCCGCTTAACTTAGTTTTAAAGGAAAAACTAGATGATAACAGTAATGTGTCAGGATTTACTTCTATTGATTCAACATTCAATTTATCATTTGAAGATGAGTGACGAGTTCCTTTGATCTGTCTCTATTCTCTGTTCTTGAGGATATCATCAAATTTTTTATTCTTCACTTTCAATTACATATTTAAGCAACTAGATGTTAACTAATTTAATAGTAACGGGAATCAGCAAGTTGATTGTCGATATTTCTAACACGATCAAAATCCATTATTCATTGATGAACTTTTAAAGTTTCATTGACATTATCTGAATGAATGTGTGGTACATAGATTAAAGAAATCAATTCATTACTTTCAAAAACACATTATCGTCTTTTTCGTATCTTGTTACCGAATGAGTCTGTGACGATTTTAAAGGAAAAGAAAAGAATACTTTTCGACTTTTTAAACTTCATTTATTCACATGCTCTCTTCTCCTTTTTGTCATCCATACCCACGGCTATAAACATACGTATTTCTTCTTCATCTTACGGAATGTGCACTCTCAGGAAAGTATTTGGTATTCAGTTTTCAGCGACGCAAAGAATAATAATACGCACTTGTTGGTTTTCATACCTCTACATTTTAATATAAAAATTCGTGTTTGTTTCATTTCATCCATATACTTACTCAAGACATGAAGCGCCCGAAACGTCTACAAACAGCAAACGTGAGTGTTATTAACGTACTCCGGTCATCCATCACCAAACGGAGCACTTTAACAGTAACTATTCATTTTTCACTTTATTTCTCTAATCTGCTATCAAATGTAGGCATTCACAAATGTGACCGTTCATCGTAGGTTAAAGACAAATTCAATCACAAATAGTAGAAAAATTCATGCCTATTCCCAATCAAATGATACAAACCAAAATTCAGCTTATACGAGACAAACAAAGTCAAACATAAGATTTGTTTCCTCAAAGGATCGATATGAGACAACACAAAATCATCACAAACGAAAGAAAAAAACGAAGAAGTTTGTTGACACATTCGTTATAAAATATTCTAATTCCGATTTCCTGCAGCTTCCCTTATATTCGTGCGATTCTCTCTACATTGATTATTCTTACAATTATTGCTGTTCTTCTTTGTGTTCTTTTAATCAAGTTAAATCAAAAAAAGAAAATTATACCTAACAAAGAAAGCGTATTGCGTTGGAATTCAACAGGACTCACTATAGCTGGTATTTCGAATGTTGCTGGAACAGATAATATGCATTTAAATATGTCAAGTGATTTAGCATTAGATTACCAAGGTACAATATTTATTGCTGATCGATACAATCATCGAATTCAAAAATATGTAAGAGGTTCAATGAATGGAACCACGGTAGCTGGATTTGGAAATGGTACAAGTAGTAATTCGCTTTATGGTTTAGGTTCACCAGTTCATGTAATAGTTGATGATGAACAAAATCTGTACATTGCAGAGTCTGGAAACAATCGAGTTTCATGGTGGTCTCGTCATGCCTTATCAGGAGTTGTAGTTGCAGGGTTTGGTAAGAAAAATAGATGATTGTTTAAGAGAAAGATCATCATGGAATATTTGTTGTTAATATAGGTGGTGCAGGAAATGCAACTAATAAATTTTTGGGACCCCATGGGATTGAATTTGACAAAGTCACGAACATACTTTATATTGCGGATTATGGTAATCATCGTATCGTGACATATGCAAAAAATGCAACAAATGGTACGGTTGTATTTGATGGTCCAGGTCTAAATACGACACAGGTATCTTATCCTGTCGGTATTTATCTAGATCATTTATCGAACAGTCTTCTTATTGCTAATTTCGGAGCAAATAATGTTGTTCGCTGGGTAGAATCTGAATATCAATGGATATTAATGGCTGGCGATATAAACGGCATCGCCAATAGTACATCGACCACTTTGCGAGGACCGACGGATATGATATTGGATCCAATGGGTAATATGTATGTTGCTGATCGGGATAATCAACGAATTCAACTCTTCATGTCAGGGGAATATGTTGGTAAAACAATTGCTGGCACAACGGGTGTGTCTGGAACAAACGCTAGTTTATTGAAGTCTGCTTGGTGTGTTAAACTTGATAATCAATTAAATCTATATGTAGCTGATACAAACAATCATCGAATTCAAAAATTTTTGCGATATTAACAGACTTGATTTAATTTCGGAGAAATTGTTTATTGAATCTTGGTCGACGTTAAAATATTGCTCATATACTTATGATGACTTGTCTGCGGCTAATAAGTTCACTATTGTTTAGTATTAAGTATACGTTCAATAAATTAGAAAACAATATAAAAAAATACAAAAATAAATATACAAATAATCTGTTCTCGCATTATTTAATTGTTTTGATGAAATTATTCATGCTTACTTGCTTCATCTTTTTGTTGTTCTTGACATCACACGTAACGACTACATCGTTTTCAATTTCTTCATGATCTTTACTATCATCACTTTTTAAATAATCGATAGTAACTGGCTCAAAAGCATATCCAATAGTTGGAGATATTGTGTGCATTCTTTGGAAAAGCCTCAATAGCAGATGGTTTCAGCTGAGAACCTGCCGAATCAGCAAATAAAAGTTTTGGATAGCCATCATGTTAACCAAAGTTCAAATTATTCGTCCTGATTTCTCGGACAGACTATACAATTCCGTCTGGTTCATTATTTTCTATGTTCACTCAAGAAAATTGCATTCACTATGATACTCTTACAACAATTGCTTCATTTCTTCTTTTTTTTCGGACGTTATCGTCATTGAACAGCGAAATTTCTCATTTGAAAATAATATGCACTTCTTGGTTTTCATAGTTATATATTTGAATATAAAATTTTGTTTTTTTTTCATTTCGTCAATACAGTCATTTGAGGTATGAAGCATAGGAGAGGTTTACGTACAAGACATGTTCATGTTATTAACGTACCTTGGCCATCAATCGACAAACGAAGAACTTTATCGGTAACTTCTCATTTTCCGTTTTCTTTCTCGCATCTACTCTCAATTGTAGGCATTTACTAATGTGACCGTTCATCGTAGATTAAAGACAAATTCAAACACAAATAGTATACAAACTCATGCCTATTCCCAATCAAATAATACAAATCAAAATTCCGCTTATACAACACAAACGAAGTCTTCGTTCAAAACAAACTCAAACATCAGATTTATGTCCTCAAAAGATCACTATGAGACAACACAAGATCACCACAAACGAAAGAAAAAAACGAAGAAGTTTGTTGACACATTCGTTATAAAATATTCTAATTCCGATTTCCTGCAGCTTCCCTTATATTCGTGCGATTCTCTCTACATTGATTATTCTTACAATTATTGCTGTTCTTCTTTGTGTTCTTTTAATCAAGTCAAATCAAAAAAAGAAAATTATAGCTAACAAAGAAATTGGACTGCGTTGGAATTCAATAGGAATAACGATAGCTGGTGTTTCTAATATTTCTGGAGCAGATAATATGCATTTAAATACGCCAATTGATTTGGCATTAGATTACAAAGGTACAATGTTTATTGCTGATCGAAACAATCATCGGATACAGAAATATGTAAGAGGTTCAATGAATGGAACGACGGTAGCTGGATTCGGTAATGGTACAAGTGGTACCTCACTTTATGGTTTAGCAACTCCGAGTCATGTAATAGTCGATGATGAAGAAAATCTGTATATTTCCAATATTGGGACCCGTAAAGTTCTATCATGGTCTCGTAATGCCTTATCAGGAGTTGTAGTTGCTGGATTTGGTAAGAAAAAAGATAGTTGTTTCAGAGAGGTAATCATCAAATATCTGTTGTTAATATAGGTGGTGCAGGAGATGCAACTAATCAACTAAACTGGCCTTATGGAATTGAGCTGGACAAAATCACAAACACACTTTATATTGCAGATTATAGTAATCATCGTATCGTGGCATATCCCAAAAATGAAACAAATGGTACTGTTGTGTTTGGTGGTCAAGGTGCAGGTATAAATATGACGCAGCTATGTGCTCCTGTAGGTATTTATCTCGATTATATCACGAATAGTCTTCTTATCGCTAATCATGGAGCACATAATGTTCTTCGCTGGATACGAATGGAAGACCGATGGACATTGATGGCTGGCGATATAAACGGTGTCTCGAATAGCACATCAACTACTTTGCGAGCTGTAACCGATATGATACTTGATCCTATGGGTAATATGTATGTTGCTGATCGAAATAATCAACGAATTCAATTATTCATGTCGGGGGAATATGTTGGTCAAACAATTGCTGGTGTGACAGGCGAAGTTGGAATGAACGCTAGCTTATTTAGTAGTCCTTGGTGTGTTAAACTTGATAATCAATTAAATTTATATGTAGCTGATGCAGACAATCATCGAATTCAAAAATTCCTAAGATATTAGAGTACTTCAATTAACAGCTGGATAGGATAAAATTTGTTATTACGATAGTTTTTTTATGTAGTGAAATAAAATAGATTGATATCACTAACACCTTGATACAGGAAAATGTCCACTCACAAGTGTTACAGTATACAGATTTTAGAGTATTTTATTGGTGTCACTCAGCTTATCTCACTAATTATCGAGAAATTATACTTTCGGCGATATTTTTAAAAATTTATCATGCATGCACCGCACTTACATAAAAATTGATTCATTTAAGTGTAAATATTTCGATAACCTAATCAATGAATATAAAGAAAGGTAGAAATATTTTGAACAACATAGAAAGCATGAATTTCAATGTATTTGCTATCAATGTTGTTAGGCAATCTCATCTAGCCTTTTAACGACTATCGAAACTCATTCAGCAGTGTTCCAACACTTTCGAACTGATAAAAAGAAGACTTTGTTCAGTCTTCTTGATAACATCATATATAATAAATCTCCATCTCTTTTGGGCTTAGTTATAGTATTTTTTCACAGTCCCATCCTGTTGGGTATCTCATTAAGTCAACGATGATAATTCTTGGTGATTATGTGATATTGCGACAAGTTGAGAGTAAATCACCAAAAACGACGTATTTTTATCCATTTTTTATGTGTTTCTAGTTCAAATTAAAGGCTTCCAAAAAAAATACTAAACCTAAGCCCAAAACTCTTCCATACTAATCTGGAAACTTATGGTCGTACCTAAGTATTTTTCCTCGTGCTTCTTTTCAGTCCTACACAGTGTGCACTGTCAAGACAATATTTGGTCATTGATTTCTAGCGATGCAAAAAATAATAATCAGCACTTGTTGATTCTCATACCTCCACATTTTGAAATAAAATTTCGTGCTTTTTTTATTTCATTTGTATATTTACTTAAGCCATGAAACACCGGGGACGTCAACACACAGTAAATGTGCGTGTTACTAACTTACCTCGGTCATCACTAAAGATACGAAAATCTTCAAAAGTAATTCTACATTTTTTCATCTTATTTCTCTAACGTATTCTCAAATCTAGACATTTATAAATCTGGTTGTTCATCGTAGATCGAAAATACACTCAAACTTCAATAAAATACAAAATTCCGCCTCTACGAGACGAACAAACTCAAACATAAGATTTATTTCCTCAAAAGATCACTGTGAGACAACACAAGATCATCACAAACGAAAGAAAAAAATAAAGAAGTTTGTGCACACATTTCTAATAAAATACTTGAGTTTTTTATTTCGTCAAGACTGCCTTACATTTGTATGATTCTGTTTACACTACTTGTTCTTGGTATTATTGCTGTCATTCTTTGTATTCTTTTAATTAATTCAAATAAGAAAAAGAAAGTTATAGCTAACAAAGAAATTGTATTGCGATGGAATTCAACAGGAATATCGATAGCTGGTGTTTCGAATGTTTCTGGAACAGACAACATGCATCTGAATACACCATTTGATATGGCATTAGATTACAAAGATACAATGTTTATTGCCGATTATAACAATCATCGGATACAGAGATATGTAAGAGGTTCGATGAACGGAACGACTGTAGCAGGATTTGGAAATGGCACAAGTAGTACTTCCCTTTATGGTTTAGCATCTCCGAGTCATGTCATAGTCGATGATGAAGAAAATCTGTATATTTCCAATCATGGAGGCCATAGAGTTCTATCGTGGCCTCATAGTGCCTTATCAGGAGTTGTAGTTGCTGGCTTTGGTAAGAAAAAAAGACGGTTGTTTGCGACAGAGGAAATAATAAAATATCTGTTGTTAATATAGGTGGTGGAGGAAGTGGACTTGACCAATTTAGCACACCTTATGGAATCGAATTTGATAAAGTGACGAACACACTTTATATCGGTGATTATAACAATAATCGTATTATGGTATATCCAAAAAATGCACCAAATGGTATGGTTGCATTCGGTGGTCAAGGTTCAGGTGTAAATAGGACACAGTTATGGACTCCTGTAGGTATTTATCTCGATTATGTGTCAAATAGTCTTCTTATCGCTAATCATGGAGCACATAATGTTGTTCGCTGGATACGATCTGAACGCCAATGGATATTGATGGCTGGAGATATAAATGGTATTGCAAGTAACACATCAACTACTTTACGAGGGGTTACGGATATGATATTTGATCCAATGGGTAATATGTATGTTGCTGATCGAAATAATCACCGAATTCAATTATTCATGTCAGGGGAATATGTTGGTCAAACCATTGCCGGTGTGACAGGTGTATCTGGAATAAACGCTAGTTTATTGAATAATCCTTGGTGTGTGAAACTCGATAATCAATTGAATCTATATGTATTAGATACATACAATCATCGTGTTCAAAAGTTTTTACGGTATTAAGAGACCTTGTCCGCACCTAATAAGTTCACTATTGCTTGTTTAGTGAATGTTTAACAATAACCGTATTGAGCCGAGATGTTAATGGTTCGCCAAAGATTTGTCGACTTTTACTTTTATGCTATTTCGTAAATCATAACATATCTAGCTGATTTGTTTAAACTGCGACATTTCTCACATTAAAATAATATATGCATTTGCCAGTTTTCATAGCTCTACATTTGAAAATAAAATTTCTTTTTTTTTCATTCCATGAATACATTTCGACAAGGCATGAAGCACTGGAGACGTATACGCACAGCAAATATTACGGTTATTAACGTACCTCGTTCATCAATCAATAAACAGAAGACTTTATCGGTAACTGTTCATTTTTGACCTTGTTTCTCATGATGTATTCTCAAGTGTAGACCTTCAGAAATGTGAGTGTTCAACGTAGATTAAAGGCGAATTCAATCACAAATAGTAGAAACCAAAATTGTGCATATTCAAACAAAACACCGTCTTCGTTGAAAACAAACTCCACTATAAGATTTGTTTCATCAAACGATCATTTTGAGGCCACCCGAGATCACCACAAACGGAAGAAAAACACGAAGAAGTTTGTAAAAATATTTGTAATAACATACTTGAATTTCTATTTCGTCTATAGACTACCCTGTATTTCTATGAGTTTGTTTATACTACTTGTTCTTGCTATTATTGCTGTCATTCTTTGTATTCTTTTAATTAATTCAAATAAGAAAAAGAAAGTTATAGCTAACAAAGAAATTGTATTGCGATGGAATTCAACAGGAATATCGATAGCTGGTGTTTCGAATGTTTCTGGAACAGACAACATGCATCTGAATACACCATTTGATATGGCATTAGATTACAAAGATACAATGTTTATTGCCGATTATAACAATCATCGGATACAGAGATATGTAAGAGGTTCGATGAACGGAACGACTGTAGCAGGATTTGGAAATGGCACAAGTAGTACTTCCCTTTATGGTTTAGCATCTCCGAGTCATGTCATAGTCGATGATGAAGAAAATCTGTATATTACAAATTACGACAACAATCGAATTCTGTATTGGCCCCGAAATGCCTTATCAGGAATTGTAGTTGCTGGCTTTGGTAAGAAGAAAAGCTGATTGTTTAAGAAAAAGATAATCATGAAATACTTGCTGTTAATATAGGTGGTGGAGGAAGTGGAAGCAATCAACTAAGCCAACCTTATGGAATTGAGCTGGACAAAATTACGAACACACTTTATATTTCAGACGCTGGAAATCATCGTATCATGTTATATGCAAAAAATGCAACGTATGGTACCGTTGGTTTGGGTGGTCAAGGTCTAGGTGTAAATAGGACACAGTTATCTTATCCTGTCGGTATTTATCTAGATTATGTGTCGAATAGTCTTCTTATCGCGAATTATGAAGCAGATAATGTTGTCCGCTGGATACGATCTGAACGACTATGGATATTGATGGCTGGTGATATAAATGGTTTCGCTGGCGGTACATCAACTACTTTACGAGGGGTTACGGATATGATATTTGATCCTATGGGTAATATGTATGTTGCTGATCGAAATAATCACCGAGTTCAATTATTCATGTCAGGAGAATATGTTGGTAAAACAATTGCTGGTGTGACAGGTGTATTTGGAATAAACGCTAGTCTATTTAGTAGGCCTTGGTGTGTGAAACTTGATAATCAGTTAAATTTATATGTAGCTGATGCATACAATCATCGTGTTCAAAAGTTTCTACGGTATTAAAAGATTTTATCTCTTTACAGTTGGGTATTGTTTTTAGCAAAATCGTCATGAAGAAATCGTAAAGTGACTAATTCAACGTATCGAAATATCAGAAAATAGATATGCTGTGAAAAGGCAACATTCGACCGTAAGAGCACAAAAAAAATAAAACAGTGTATGTCGCTTGGATCATCATATGCATTTTGTAAATGTGAATTTATAATGTAACAGTGCGGATGTATCCATATTTCACTAAGAATTCGCATCTCAAAGGTTTTAATTGGATTTCGACGATTTTCATCTTCAAGAGATAATGAATATAGAAAAAAATAAATGTGGAGATATCGAATTGAATTCTGATTGTTATGTGTACTTCAACTGCCTTTTAGAGTCTAATTTACAAAAGGATTCTTCTATTCGAAGAAGTATCAGAAAGACAACATTTTGTAGGACAGTGATGGGAACGGTTCATGTTTTTTACCCTCTTCTGAAGGAACTTAATAATAGATTGTTCGGTTCATCTTTATTTTCAAGATGCAAAACATCATTAGTTATTATAGCCAGCATAAGAAAGTTCATAGGTGATGTTTCTTTGAAAATATTCATAAAAAATTCGTTTGTAATTTATAATCTGTCTGAATAAAATATTACTCTTGTAAACAAAGAAAACTATGTATTGTCTTGATAGACACATTGAGTAGTTCATACATATTCGAGTGTCTATCAAAAAATATAAAACATTCTTCTTTTTATAGACATCTTGAAGGTGCGAAATATATTTTTTTCTTTCCTTTCTCTATTCTGGAAAAATGAAATTGAACATAATATATTAGGAAAAAGAAATATACATCAATGTCGAACCGAACCGTTCCCATCACTATTAGAGGAAGCATATTTTTCACTATATTTTGACATCATATCGATTCCATAAGAAAAACTTGCAATTTACGAAGTCTTCGTAGTATTGAAAATCTGTTGTACGTAAAACATTTTTATCACTTTATATCTATCTATACTAGTTAATATCATTTCGTAGCTCGTCAACTTCTCTATCGAATGACGTGTAATAGTGTGAGTTTTGTCGCAGCTACCAGAAAATATTGACTTTTTGGGAAAAAAGTGATGTTTCAAGCTGAAAAATTAGAAAATCTTTGACGGATCAGGCCCATCTTCGAACTCGATAGAGCTATCTATGAGACGAAGCTATGTAGAAAATTTCATGGCAATAGAATCCTCCGTTCGAGAATTATCGTGTAAACCGACTACTGGAAAGACTTTAACAATGCTCTCATTAAGAAAAGATGTTAATGGTTCAGTAAGATTCATCGATAATAAAAATATTTAGCTGATTCTTCGACACGGTCACATTCAATATTTGAAAACAAAAATCACTTATCGGTTTTCATACCTCTATATTTTAATATAAAATTCGTGTTTTTTTTCATTTCATCAATACACTTATTCAAGTCATGAAGTACCAGAGACGTCTACGCTCAGCAAATGTTAGTGTTATTAATGTACCTCGTTCATCAATTAACAAGCAGAGGATTTTATCTGTAAATGTTTATTTTCCTTCTTATTTCTCTAGTTTATTCTCAACTCTAGACTTTTCCCAATGTGACTGTTCATCGTAGGTTAAAGACAAATTCAATCACAAATAGTAGAAAAGTTCACGCCTATTCCCAATCAAATAATACAAACCAAAATTCGGCTTATACGAGCGAAGCAAAATCATTGTTGAGAATAAACTCAAATATGAGATTTGTTTCATCAAAAGATCACTTTGAGACAACACAACATCATCATAAACGAAAGAAAAAAAAATCGAAGTTTGTTCATACATTTAGTAATAAAATATTTACATTTCTATTTCATCTAGACTGCCTTATATTTGTATGATTCTGTTTACACTACTTGTTCTTACTATTATTACTGCTATTCTTTGTATTCTTTTAATCAATTCAAATAAGAAAAAGAAAATTATAGCTAACAAAGAAAGTGTACTGCGATGGAATCCAACAGGAATAACGATAGCTGGTGTTTCCAATGTTTTTGGAACAGACAACATGCATCTGAAAACACCCGAAGATATGGCATTAGATTACAAAGGTACAATGTTTATTGCTGATTATAATAATCATCGGATACAGAAATATGTAAGAGGTTCGATGAATGGAACGACGGTAGCTGGATTTGGAAATGGCACAAGCAGTACCTCACTTTATGGTTTAGCATCTCCGGTTCATGTCATAGTCGATGATGAAGAAAATCTGTATATTTCCAATCATGGAGGCCATAGAGTTCTATCGTGGCCCCGGAATGCCTTATCAGGAGTTGTAGTTGCTGGCTTTGGTAAGAAAAAAAGATGGTTGTTCAAGAGAAAGATAATCATGGAATATCTGTTGTTAATATAGGTGGTGGAGGAAGCGGACTTAATCAACTTAACATACCTTATGGCATTGAGCTGGACAAAATCACGAATACACTTTATATTGCGGATTATGGCAATCATCGTATTATGGCATATGCAAAAAATGCGATAAATGGTACTGTTGCGTTTGGTGGTCAAGATGCAGGTATAAATAGAACACAGTTATGGGCTCCTGTCGGTATTTATGTGGATTATATTTCAAATAGTCTTATTATCGCGAATTATGCAGCACATAATGTTATTCGGTGGATACGATCTGAGCATGAATGGATATTGATGGCTGGTGACATAAATGGTAGTTGGAATAGTACATCAACTACTTTGCGAGGGGTTACGGATATGATATTGGATCCTATGGGTAATATGTATGTCGCTGATCGAAATAATCAACGAATTCAATTATTCATGTCGGGAGAATATGTTGGTCAAACAATTGCTGGTGTAACAGGTGTATTTGGAACAAATGCTAGTTTATTTAGTAGTCCTTGGTGCGTGAAACTTGATAGTCAATTAAATTTATATGTCGCTGATCGAAATAATCATCGAATTCAAAAATTTCTACGGTATTAAAAGACTTTCTTTTATCCAAAGGACGTTTTTCTTTGTTGGATGCAACGTTTTCTGAATCACTAGTAAATATAGAATTGAGTGTACGCTAATTTGTTGGAGGTTAAAATTGAAATAAGAAAAACATGACAGAGAGCTATAGCTATATCGTGTGTATTTTGAGAGCGGAAAACAATATTGCCATTGAAATAGCCTAGAAACTTTGGAATAAGCAATAGAAACTTAATGGTTTGCCGAATAAGTTATCGAGTAAACATCTGTCAGAGCTTGTATTGTGACTGATCTTTCTTGAATTGTCACTAGTCGATATTTTCAAGTTACGTATTGCGTCGTTTTATCAAGATTGCAATTCTAATTTTCCGTGTCTTAAAAACACTGTCTTTTATTTGCTGTCTTCTGAGTGAATAGAATATCTATTATATCTATTACATAGCTAAGAATTTGAATCATATATTTAACAGCTTCATCTTCACCCTCAATTGAAATATGAGATTCACTATCAGTAGTTTCAATAAAATAAGTATTGGTAATAATTGATTGCTATCGATTCTATATACGCTATTAGCAGCAGTTAGATGTGATGTTATTATATGCAAAGATGAAAAAGTTCTATAGTTACTAATGTCTCATCGATAACTTTGGAAAATACCAGAATATTGCATGTTGTACTGTAAGAATCCGGTTTTATATCTAGAAACATAATATATTTGAAGAACAAGCGATTATGAGAATATATCTTGCGACAATTATTCATCGTGTATTGATTACACTAAGTCATATAAGACAACGTTCTTCTACTATTGATTAATTGATAAATTGTAATTAATAAACAGAATTTATTGATCCAATGAGCAGATGATAACTATACGTATATATATACTGAAGTAAATATATATAAATCCACCTAAATTAAAAACACAATCGAAGAATAATTATTTATATTCCTGTTTACAATTTTAACCTGTTCTTTTTAAGTAAGTGACTTCTAATATAGTTGGGACATTTATCCCGTCGGGTGGTTAACGAGTTTTATCTTATTTCATGCATAATAATGCCATTTCAACAATTATTCAGTATGAACATATTTCTTATTCGAAGACAAATAAGCACTTGTCAGTTTTCATAGCTATATATTTTAATATAAAATTTCGTACTTCTTTCATTTCATCCATACATTTATTCAAGCCATGAGGCATCGGAGACGTCAACGTACAGCAAATGTTAGTGTTATTAACGTACCTCGTTCATCAATCAACAAGCGAAGGACTTTATCGGTAACTAATCATTTTCCATTTTATTTCTCTCATCTACTCTCAAATGTAGACATTCACAAATGTGACTATTCAACGTAGATTGGAGACAAATTCAACGACAAATAGTATACAAAGTCGTACCTATTCCCAATCAAATAATACAAATCAGAATTCCGCTTATACACGACAAACAAAGTCTTCGATCTAAACAAACTCAAACATGAGATTTGTTTCTTCAAAAGATCGATATGAAATAACACAAAATCATCATAAACAGAAGAAAAAAATAAAGAAGTTTGTTGACACATTTCTAATAAATTATTTTAATTTCTATTTCGTCTAGACTGCCTTATATTTGTATGATTCTGTTTACACTACTTGTTCTTACTATTATTGCTGCTATTCTTTGTATTCTTTTAATCAATTCAAATCAGAGAAAGAAAATTATATCTAACAAAGAAAGCATATTACGATGGAATTCAACAGGACTCACTGTAGCTGGTGTTTCGACTGTTTCTGGAACAGATAATATGCATTTAAATAGGCCACTTGATTTGGCATTAGATTATCAAGGTACAATGTTTATTGCTGATATAAACAATCATAGAATACAGAAATATGTAAGAGGTTCAAGGAATGGAACGACAGTAGCTGGATTTGGAAATGGTACAAGTAGTACTTCTCCTAATGGTTTAAATGTACCGGTTCATGTCATAGTGGATGATGAAGGAAATTTGTATATTACAAATCTTGGCAACTGTCAAATTCTGTATTGGCCCCGGAATGCCTTATCAGGAGTTGTAGTTGGTGGCTTTGGTAAGAAAAAAAGATGATTGTTTAAGAGAAAGATCTATTACAAATATAGGTGGTGGAGGAAGTGGAAGCAATCAACTATCCGAACCTTATGGAATTGAACTGGACAAAGTCACAAACACACTTTATATTGCAGATTATGGTAACCATCGTATTATGGCATATGCAAAAAATGCAACAAATGGTACTGTTGTATTTGGTGGTCAAGGTGCTGGTCGAAATAAAACACAGTTACGTTTACCTGTCGGTATTTATCTGGATTATATTTCAAATAGTCTTATTATTGCTAATTTTTGGCTGAGTAATGTTGTTCGGTGGACACGATCTAAGCATGAATGGATATTAATGGCTGGCAATATTAATGGGGTTGGAGGTAGTACACCATCTACTTTGCTACAGGCGACTGATATGGTATTGGATCCTATGGGTAATATGTATGTTGCTGATCGAAATAATTACCGAATTCAATTATTCATGTCAGGAGAATATGTTGGTCAAACAATTGCTGGTGTAGCAGGTGTATTTGGAACAAATGCTAGTTTATTTAATAATCCTTGGTGTGTGAAACTTGATAATCAATTAAATCTATATGTAGCTGATTCAAGTAATCATCGAATTCAAAAATTTCTAAGATATTAAAAGACTTCGTTGTATCTGAAATAATATATTTCTGCGGAGAATACTTTATCTTTCTTTCAATAAATAGATTAATATTAAAATCGTTACTCTGATTAGAGGGTAATAAGAATTGCTTGGATTATATGTTGCATTACGACAGACATGTCGCGATTGTGCAGAGGCATGGCATCACCATAGACTGCACATAAATGTGACAAAATCGAAAAAAAAGAGTCGACATGAGAGCTTTATTTCCGAAATGCTGAATGTGTACATCAAGAAAAGTAGAGAAAATACTGAAAATTTGCTTTTTTCTCAGAGATACAACGTATAATAGAAAAAAGAGCGAAAAACTAACTTGCGAAATTATATTATGAGTTTTATTTGGATAGAACTTTCGTCAGTTTATTTGTAGCATATTTGGAAATAGAATTATCAAAAAGTTTATTTTTCAGCGTAGATTTTATATTTGGATATTTTTGTGAATATAAAATGGTAGCTACTGGTTTATATTGTGTCATTCAAACTAACGGGTGTCCCATAAAGAATGACCATTTCGTAGAATTCGTATAATTCGCTGAGATATACAAACGTGTGTCAATAGTTTGTTTCAAATAGCTTTCATTGCTATTTGACAATTAATGTAACAGGTTGGACCAACTCTGACAACTTTCCAAAACAATAAATTTTCTTTTAAATATCCACATTACGAAAGTTCTACAGCATTCATTTGCTAATTTCATTCTTTTACTCTTACAGATCTACGGTAGCTTGATAGAACCCATCTCAGTTATCATCGTAGAGCACGATGTAATAGTCTCAAAACTCAGCTGTTTTGGCATTTGGAAAGTGCATGCTTGAAGGTGTCTTCACTTTTCATCTTGGGAAATTTTATTTTGAGATTTTACTCGGAAAACAAACCTGCCATTTTGTAGAGAAATGAAAGACGAATAAAACAAGTCGAGAAACAAGATCATTAAAGAGAAGTATAACTTCGAAAATTGCTACACAAAAAGTGGCCATTTTTTATGGTACACCGGTTAGAATGTTAACTACAGTAAAACCTTCCAATGCGGACAGTTATCTAATTTGAAGGATGAGGGTGAAATATGAACATTTGAGCAACTTTAAAAGTTCAGAAAAGATTACTCGATGATATTGATGACATGTGCATTGAAATTCATGTTTTCTATGTAATATCACCTTTTCTAAATTCATTGTTCTAAAAGCTTTAGCTTTCTTTATTTCTCAATTTCTGTATAATTATTCAAACAGATGAAATAGAATGTTATATATTGTGCAATCAGTATAGAACATAAAAAAAATATAAGAAGATAGTTCTAGACGAATCAATGTTTATATAATTTCGGGGCACATATGAGAGCTTTTTACTAAGAACTTTCTAAAAATATCGCCTAAATTATATTCCTTTCTGATGATTGATGATATAAGCTGCATGACTCCACTATAATGTTCTCGAATCTGTATACTGTGTAGGATTACATACGATTTGGACACAGTAACATTTGTTCTGCAAAAAAAACGAAACCTCTTCAAAATGTCCACAATAGAGAGGTAGTACTGCATCTACGTTTGTTTTCTTCATGACATTGAATATATGTCAGAATAAGTGGATGATGATTCGTTCATATCCTTCAAACCAATTATCGACAGCAAAAATTTAAGTTTCTGATTACTATAGCAACACTAACTTTTTGTTTTCTAAAGATCATCAAAATTTATTCCGACTTACCCATGACTATGGAGATATTTCCTATATTTACCACTTAATATCTATTTTTCTTTCTGTTCCTTTTCAGTCCTGCACAGTGTGTACTGTCAGGACAATATTTGGTCATTGATTTCTAGCGATGCAAAAAATAATAATAAGCACTTGTCAGTTTTCATAGCTATACATTTTAATATAAAATTTCGTACTTCTTTCATTTCATCAATACATTTATTCAAGCCATGAGGCATCGGAGACGTCAACGTATAGCAAATGTTAGTGTTATTAGAGTACCTCGTTCATCAATCGACAAACGAAGGACTTTATCGGTAACTTCATATTTTCCATTTTATTTCTCTCATCTACTCTCAAATGTAGACATTCAGAAATGTGACCGTTCATCGTAGATTAAAGACAAATTCAAACACAAATAGTATACAAAGTCGTACCTATTCTCAATCAAATAATACACAACAAAATTCCGCACCTACGAGACAAACAAAGTCTTCGTTGAAAACAAATTCAAATATGAGATTTATTTCTTCAAAAGATCGATATGAAACAACACAAGATCATCATAAACAAAGGAAAAAAACAAAGAAGTTTGCTCACACATTTCTAATAAAATATTTGAATTTCGATTTCGTGTAGGTTCCCCTATATTTGTTTCATTTTCTCTGCATTGATTATTCTTACAATTATTGCTGTTCTTCTTTGTGTTCTTTTAATTAATTCAAATCAAAAAAAGAAAATTATACCTAACAAAGAAAGCGTATTGCGATGGAATTCAACAGGACTCACTGTAGCTGGTGTTTCTAATGTTTCTGGAACAGATAATATGCATTTAAATATGCCGGTTGATTTGGCATTAGATTACAAAGGTACAATGTTTATTGCTGATTATAACAATCATCGGATACAGAAATATGTAAGAGGTTCGATGAATGGAACGACCGTAGCAGGATTTGGAAATGGTACAAGTAGTACTTCTCCTAATGGTCTAACATCTCCAATTCATGTAATAGTCGATGACGAAGAAAATCTATATATTCCCAATCTTGGCAACAATCGAATTCTATATTGGCCCCGCAATGCCTTATCCGGAATTGTAGTTGCTGGCTTCGGTAAGACAAATAGATAATTGTTCAAAAGAGAGATAATCATGGAATATATGTTGTTAATACAGGTGGACTAGGAAATGGACTTGATGAACTTTCCGGACCTTATGGGATTGAATTCGACAAAGTCATGAACATACTTTATATTGCAGATTACAACAATCATCGGATTATGGCATATGCAAAAAATGCAATAAATGGTACTGTTGTATTTGGTGGTCAAGGTGCTGGTCTAAATAAAACACAGTTGTATTTACCTGTCGGTATTTATCTAGACTATGTTTCAAATAGCCTTCTTATTGCTAATTGTGCAGCACATAATGTCATTCGGTGGGTACGATCTGAGCATGAATGGATATTAATGGCTGGCAATATTAATGGGGTTGGAAGTAGTACATCAACTACTTTGCAAGCGGTGACGGATATGATATTGGATCCTATGGGTAATATGTATGTTGCTGATCGAAACAATCACCGCATTCAATTATTCATGTCAGGAGAATATGTTGGTCAAACAATTGCTGGTGTAGCAGGTGTATTTGGAACAAATGCTAGTTTATTTAATAATCCTTGGTGTGTGAAACTTGATAATCAATTGAATTTGTATGTAGTTGATTCAGACAATCGTCGAATTCAAAAATTTCTAAGATATTAATAGACTTTATGGAAAGTGGTTTACATTGTTGAGGTGTTGATAAATCGAAAATTTGAACTAATTTTTGCTATAAATTCGGTTCTCTAAATAAGTTTGATACGATTTAAACAAATATATAAATCAGCGTGACATGATATGACTCACATAGAAATCTATTTTTTTCAATTAAATAAAAGAAATGTATATTTTTTAATTCAAAATTTAAAACAGATCTGTCCAACTCAATTGAATTGATTTGAATCGAGTGGAGGTTAAACAAATGATTATCGATGACTGCTTTGCGTATTAATTTGTACCCAATAAATTAAATCGAATTTAGTGCCTTTCTCTCTTCAACCTCTCAGCTCCATTACACATATCAATTTTCAAACAACGATTGCCGCCCTAACCTTTAATGTTGTTTTCTTCTGATCACTTACCACGGCTATCGAGCTATTTCGGCATTTCTACTGTTTGATATCTATTTTTCTCAATCTTATTCAACGTGTACTGTCAACACAGTATATGCTCATCAATTTCTATCCCTGCAAAAAATAATAATAACCACTTGTTGGTTTTCATACATCTATACCTTTATATAAAACTTCATGTTTGTTTCTTTTCGTCTATACATTTACTCAAGCTATGAAGCATCGGGGACGTCTACGCACAGCGAATATTAGTGTTATTAACTTACCTCGCTCATCAATCGACAAAGGAAGGACTTTATCAGTAACTATTCATTTTCCACTTTATTTCTCATATGTTCTCAAATATAGACATTCAGAAATGTGACTGTTCATCGTAGATTAAAAACACACTCAAATTTCAATCCTATACAAAATTCCGCTTATACGAGACAAACAAAGTCTTCGTTGGAAACAAATTTAAACATGAGCTTTATTTCATCAAAAGATTACTATGAGACAACACAAGATCATCACAAACAAAAGAAAAAAAAATCTAAGTTTGTTCACACATTTCTAACAAAATATTTCAGTTTCTATACCGTCTAGACTGCCTTATATTTCTATGATTCTGTTTACACTACTTGTTCTCACTATTATTGTTGTCGTTTTTTGTATTCTTTTAATTAATTCAAATCAAAAAAAGAAAATTATACCTAACAAAAAAAGTGTACTGCGATGGAATCCAACAGGAATAACGATAGCTGGTGTTTCGAGTGTTCCTGGAACAGATAATACACATTTAAATGCGTCCACTGATCTTGCATTAGATTACCAAGGTACAATATTTATTGCTGATCGATACAACAATCGAATACAGAAATATATAAGGGGTTCAACGAATGGAACAACGGTAGCTGGATTTGGAAACGATACAAGTAGTGTTTCTCCTAATGGCTTAAGCGAACCGATTCATGTAATAGTGGATGATGAAGAAAATTTGTATGTTACTAATTATGGCAACGATCGAATTGTGTATTGGCCTCGTAATGCCTTATCAGGAATTGTAGTTGCTGGGGTTGGTAAGAAAAAAAAGATGATTGTTTAAGAGAAAGATCATCATGAAATATTTGTTGTTAATATAGGTGGTAAAGGAAGTGGAAATAATCAATTTAGCAGCCCTCATGGAATTGAATTTGACAAATTAACAAACACACTTTATATTGCGGATTATTATAATCATCGTGTGATGGCATATGCAAAGAATGCAATAAATGGTACAGTTGCATTTGGTAATCAAAATGCAGGTCTAAATAGGACACAAATGTATAATCCTGTGGGTATTTATCTAGATTATTTATCGAACAGTCTTCTTATCGCTAATCATGGAGTAAATAATGTTGTTCGGTGGATACGATCTGAGCATGAATGGATATTAATGGCTGGCAATATTAATGGGGTTGGAGGTAGTACATCAACTACTTTGCGAGCGATGACGGATATGATATTGTATCCTATGGGTAATATGTATGTTGCTGATCGAAATAATCACCGCATTCAATTATTCATGGCAGGAGAATATGTTGGTAAAACAATTGCTGGTGTAACAGGTGTATTTGGAACAAATGCTAGTTTATTTAATAATCCTTGGTGTGTGAAACTTGATAATCAATTAAATCTATATATAGCTGATGCAAATAATCATCGAATTCAAAAATTTCTACGATATTAAAAGACTTTATTTCATCTAGGAGAAATTGTTTTTTGAAATTAACCCTTTCTGAATTATTTTGTCAATATAGTATTAAATGTTGGTTAATTTCTTGGAGGTGAAATTTGAAATAGAAATGGATGTTCTCAAGAGTAAAAAGAATTTTATGATATTTGTGTCAATAAAAAACATCCGCCATCATCTTTTTCAAAATAGAGTTTCACAAAAAAAAAAGTTTGATCATTTCTACCTTCTGTGCCTTCATTTTTTTCTATACAAATCATCACTGTTTTCAGTTAGTTTTTTTAGCTCAGTAGAATTTTTTTTTCTTTTCATCTTCTCTGTTGTGTACCTTCGTCTTGCTGGAACATTATACTCATACATCACATACATTTTCTTTTATCTCTCGAAATTATCATACAATTACATGATCCTTTTCTCTTCAATTTGTAACAAATTTTCGAAAGAAAAGGCTTCGTGAATATCTCTTACTCAAAATTATGGAATGCTCTAGAATTTACGTGTTCTATACGTTCGTAAGATCGTATAATATGTAATGATCTCTTAAATTCAGTATTAAATTCTGCGTACACTCACTTTTGGCCTGACACCTTTAACTTGACTAATAGTGAAAATCCTACACTTTTTCAACCCGTTAGTTTCCATGGAACAAGTCGATTTTAAAATTGTTCAAGAATGATCCAGAAACTCTTGAACCTTCTATAGGAATCAATGGTGTTACTATCTAGTGGGTATGTTCGCACTTGTTTTGATAAGCTATTTCAAATATATGAACACACACAACATTTTAATATAGATTCCATTCTGATAAATGAAAAAGTAAAATAAGCTCCCACACGTCATTCTGTATATCAACAAATTTTGGTTTTGAAAAATAAAATTTTCTTATCACCACCTGGGAAGATGTAACAAACGGTTTTTACATTGCGAGTAGACGTTTTTATCAAGGATTCATTAACTTATATGTTTATCAACAAGCACTTGTTAGTTTTCATACCTTTACACTTGTATATAAAAACTCAGATTTTTTTCATTTCATCAAAACATTTACTCAATCCATGCAACATCGAAGACGTCCGTATACAGCAAATGTTAGTGTTATTAGAGTACCTCGCTCATCAATCAACAAGCAAAGGACTTTATCGATAATGGTCCGTTTTTCACCTTATTTCTCTAACCTATTTGCTTATCTAGACATTTACAAATGTGTCTGTTCAACGTAGATTAAAAACGAATACACTCACAAATAGTATACGAAGTCATACATATTCCCTATCAAATACTACAAATCAAAATTCTGCATATTCAAACGAAGCAGTCCTCGTTGAAAACAAATTCAAATATGGAATTTATTTTCTCGAAAGATCATTATGAAACAACACAAAATCATCATAAACGGAAGAAAAAAATA
>ERZ778023.1951-NODE-1951-length-28284-cov-52.573984_pt1 | contig 28284 bp, 29 predicted proteins | sample MGYA00375753_ERZ778023 | MGnify/ENA primary metagenome ERZ778023 (study PRJEB29350, sample SAMN05389822) | bioreactor metagenome | isolation source: Ammonium sulfate bioreactor | place: South Africa: University of Cape Town | collected 2014-04-04 ... | reverse complement strand
CAAATCTCAACAGATGTCGTCAAATTATTTACTCGAAAAGCGAATCTCTTCAAGTACCACAATACTTTAAATATTATTTCATATTTGCACAAAAAAAAATATATCTTTTACGATCTTTTTATGCGGTCGTATAAAATCATTAGATGAATGTTACTTCCTTCCTTTTAAGTTTAATGATCAATTTACGTGAACAACTATAATTCTCTACATAAAAATAAAACACTTAAACTAAATAAATAATCATTTACCAATCTATAAATACCAAGAAATATTGAAAGATAATTATTCTCTTCTAAGCATCGATATGAAATCTATTTCGATTGTTTTATGTTTATTTGCTTTATCAATTCGAATTAATGCACGACCATCTCTATCTGAAGTTTGTTCCCGATTTCAGTGGAATCAATTTTAATTATACCGTTTATTTTGTTAAAAGGATGCTCAAACAACAAAAACAAATCCTGAAGAAAATCGTAAATTATTCAACATCTCGATTGTTCGTCTAGAACCTTTGAATGTTTCTATTTCAAATTGTAGGTGATTTATTCGAAGGTGATATGCGTTTTCCATCATCATCACAAACCGGTGTAAGCTAATTCATTTTCATTCAATAAAATCGATTGATTAGATTCGTTTAGCGTGGTGTTTTACGACGAGGAAACACTGTAGCATGGACAGGTGCAGTAGTTCCGTATGAAATCATTAGAAATGGATATGGAGATGATCAAGTTGATTTCATTCTTGCAACAATGGAAAAAATGCAACGTTTGATTTCAATAAATAACGTTGTTTGTGTTCAATTTCGACCTCGTATTTCCTCGGATGTTTATTATATTACCATCAGAAATGGTGATGGTTGTTCTTCTTATGTAAAATTAACTAACTAAGATTTTTTCTAAATCTATGTTTGAGTTGCATATTTTAGGTTGGACAAAATACAGGAATAACTATGGAACGAACAGTTACGTTACAACATCCCGGTTGTATTTATGAAGGAACTATTATGCACGAACTAATACATGCTTTAGGATTTTATCATGAACAATCTCGACCAGATCGAGATAGTTACATCCGAGTCAACTATTCAAATATTCAAACTGGTTCAATAATAATCTTTGCTTTCTTGAATAATTCAATTCATTTTGATTTCGTTATAGGAATGGAATATAATTTTGATAAATACAACAATAGTATAGTTAATATTCAAAATACTTCTTATGATTATGGATCTGTGATGCATTATAGCGCATATGCCTTTTCATCAAATGGTTATCCAACAATAATTCCATTACAAGCTAATGTAACAATTGGTCAACGTATCACAATGAGTTCGATTGATATTCAAGAAATTCGAATGTTTTATAATTGTTCATCAACTGGTTCAACATTTCCTCCAACAACAACACCTCGTTCGTTCATTTCACTTTCATTCATTTTAAAAATCTCATTTTTTTTTGTCTTCTATAGCTAATTTATATACAGTAAATACAACAATTTCATCATCATTGACATCGAATAGTTCAATCTTTAATCGTAATAGTGATTTAAATCGATATTATTTCGAAGGATTTCAAATTCGAGTTCGTTCGAATGGTTCTTATCGATTTCTAAGTATTAGTTCTGTTGATACTTATGGATATTTCTATCTTGGATCGTTTAATCCTGCATTGCCATATCAAAATCTGCTAATCAGTGATGATGATTCAGGTGGAAATGCTCAATTTCAATTTCGATATTTTCTGGAAACAAATCAAACATATATTTTGGTCTTTACAACGTATAGTCCGCTAGTTGCAACAAACTTTAGTTTAGTTGTATCTGGTTTAATATCAGTGAATATAACAAAAGTGAATTATAATTCGAGTTTTGTCAATGGAACAACTTTTTCATCAAGTACATCGACAAGTCCAACAACAAATCCAACGTTAACATCAGGATATTCGAGTGCATTGACAATAAATAGTCGAACGTATACTCGATATGGTTCATCTGGAATCTTTTATTATGAAGCAATTTTAATAACAACATCCGTTAGTGGAAATTATACAATTCAAAGCAATTCGACGATTGATGCTTATGGTTACTTATATTTAAATTCTTTTAATGCAAATGATATGATTACAAATATATTGGCTATTGATGATGATTCAGGAGAAAATGGACAATTTTTAATATCCTACACATTGCAAGCGAATGGTCGATATATCGTGATAATGACAACATATTTTCAGAATATAACCGCACCTTTCTCAATCATAGTTACAGGTCCAGCAATTGTTTCAATGAGCTATCTAGAAACTATCTCAACAACTTCAACAACAACGACGTCGGGCAGTTCGACTAGGTCAACTTCTCAAAGTTCAACAACACGTGACGGAGGTTTTTGGACTTTTCCACCAATTATCTGTAAGTCAAGAAAAATAAACAGATTTCTCATGAATTTTGAACGTATACTTTTAGCATCATCATCAAAACAATTCAAATTTGATATTATCATTTCCATTTTTATTGGATTATTCGTCAATTTTATTCTTACGAAATAACTTTCTATAACCTTCTTAGAAAAAAGACTAAAAAAATAATCAATTATTTTATTTTGATCATTCATGATTCATATAACCTACTTCCTTTTTTTTCTATCGCCGAAAAAAAGGTCTCTCTCTTAAATATAAAAGACTAATCATGCATAATTACTGATCCTAGCCTGCTGTGTCAATATTCAATGCGGTTAAATAAATATTTTTTACGAGTTTCTCACGTCATCATATCAAAGCATTATGAGTTTTACTTCCTCTGTTTTACGTGGAACTGTCGATTCACATGAATAATTATAATTCTCTATGTCAAAATAAAAGACCTAGACGATCAATTGATAATTATTTACTTGATCAATAAATACGAATGAATATCAACAGATTATTACTTTTTTCGAAAAACTTTCTCTGAAGAGTAGAGACTTCGTAGCTAATCGTCGACATGAAACCGATTTGGATTGTATTATGTGTATTTACTTTGTCAATACGAACCACCGCAAGACCATCTCTATCACAAGTTTGTTCTTACTTTTTGTCAAATAAATTTTAATTGAACTGTTGATTTTGTTCAAAGGATGATCCAACAATAAAAACAAATCCAGAAGAAAATCGTAAATTATTCAACATCTTGAATATCTACATGTTTCTCTTCTCTTTATTCTAGGTGATTTATTCGAAGGTGATATGCTTTTTCCAGCATCATCAGACACCAGTGTAAGTTAACTTATTTTCATATTATATCAAATAGATCGATTGGATTCATTTAGCGTGGCGTTTTACTACGAGGAAATACTGTAGCATGGACAGGTGGAGTAGTTCCATATGAAATCATTAGAAATGGATATGGAGATGATCAAGTTGATTTCATTCTTGCAACAATGGAAAAAATGCAACGTTTGATTTCAATAAATAACGTTGTTTGTGTTCAATTTCGACCTCGTATTTCCTCGGATGTTTATTATATTACCATCAGAAATGGTGATGGTTGTTCTTCTTATGTAAAATTAACTAACTAAGATTTTTTCTAAATCTATGTTTGAGTTGCATATTTTAGGTTGGACAAAATACAGGAATAACTATGGAACGAACAGTTACGTTACAACATCCTGGTTGTATTAATGAAGGAATTATTATGCACGAATTAATACATGCTTTAGGATTTTTTCATGAACAGTCTCGACCAGATCGAGATAGTTACATTCGAGTGAATTATTCAAATATAGAATCTGGTTTGATAATAATCTTTGTTTTTCTCGAATAATTGAATTCATTTTTGATTTCGTTATAGGAATGGAGTCTAATTTTGATAAATATAATAATAGTATAGTGAATACTCAGAATACTTCTTATGATTATGGATCTGTGATGCATTATGGTGCAAATGCCCTTTCATCAAATGGTTATCCAACAATAATTCCATTACAAGCTAATGTAACAATTGGTCAACGTATCACAATGAGTTCGATTGATATTCAAGAAATTCGAATGTTTTATAATTGTTCATCAACTGGTTCAACATTTCCTCCAACAACAACACCTCGTTCGTTCATTTCACTTTCATTCATTTTAAAAATCTCATTTTTTTTTGTCTTCTATAGCTAATTTATATACAGTAAATACAACAATTTCATCATCATTGACATCGAATAGTTCAATCTTTAATCGTAATAGTGATTTAAATCGATATTATTTCGAAGGATTTCAAATTCGAGTTCATTCGAATGGTTCTTATCGATTTCTAAGTGTTAGCTCTGTTGATACATATGGATATTTATACGCTGGATCATTTAATCCAGCAATGCCTTATGAAAATCTAATAATCCGTGATGATGATTCAGGTGGAAATAATCAATTTCAATTTCGATATTTCCTGGAAACAAATCAAACGTACTTTTTGATCTTTACCACATATGATTCATTAGTTACAGGAAGCTTTAATCTAATTGTGTCTGGTTTAACATCAGTGAATATAACAAAAGTGAATTATAATTCGAGTTTTGCTAATGGAACAACTTGTAAGTTGAGCTATGTTGGAGTTCGAATATTTTGGATTGAAATTTTGTTTAGTCTCATCAAGATATTCCAGTGCATTAACAAGAAATAGTGGAACGCTTCGTCTAAATAATTCAACGGCAATATTTTATTATGAAGCAATTTTAATAACAACATCCGTTAGTGGAAATTATACAATTCAAAGCAATTCGACGATTGATGCTTATGGTTACTTATATTTAAATTCTTTTAATGCAAATGATATGATTACAAATATATTGGCTATTGATGATGATTCAGGAGAAAATGGACAATTTTTAATATCCTACACATTGCAAGCGAATGGTCGATATATCGTGATAATGACAACATATTTTCAGAATATAACCGCACCTTTCTCAATCATAGTTACAGGTCCAGCAATTGTTTCGATGAATTACTCAGAAACGACCTCAACAACTTCGTCGACAACCTCAACAACTTCGTCGACAACCTCAATGGCAACGCAATCAACAACTTCGTCAACAACCTCAACAACTTCGTCGACAACCTCAATGGCAACGCAATCAACAACTTCGTCAACAACCTCAATGACAACGCAATCAACAACTTCGTCGACAACCTCAATGACAACGCAATCAACAACTCGATCTACTACTAGTAAGTTTTGACAAAATGATGAACTGAATATAAATTTTAAATGAAATATTTAATTTTAGCATCGTCATCATCTCTAATACAATTCAATATTGACATGATGATTTTACTTTTGATTGGATTATTTATCAATTTAATTTTCATGAAATAACCTTCGACTTTTTTTTTCATAGTAATAAACGATATCTAAAACAATGAAAAAGATTTTATCTATATTCGATGATAAGAAACAGAGAGAAAAAATACTTAATTGAAGCACGTCTTAGAGATAGACATTCTTTTTATTAAATAAAAAACGACAATAGACATGCCCGTAGAAGTTGGTCAAGAAGCTCCCGATTTTAGTTTATATAATACTGAACTCAAAGAAATTTCGTTAAAAGATTTAACATCGAAATCGAATGTTGTTCTTTTATTTTTCCCGTTAGCATTTACAGGTGTTTGTACGAAAGAATTATGTTCAACTCGTGATGATATTGCAAATTATGAACAATTAAATGCAACTGTTGTTGGAATTTCAGTCGATTCGGCATTTACTTTGGCAAAATTTCGTGAAGAACAACAACTTCCATTTGATCTCTTATCGGATTTTAATAAAGAAGTGTCACAAAAATATGATTCACTCTACGAACAATTTCCTAAATTTGGTCTTAAAGGTGTTACAAAACGAAGTGCTTTCGTTATCAATCAACAAGGAATTATTAAATATGCCGAAATTCTTCAAGATGCAAGCAAAGTTCCCGATTTCGACAAAATTATAGAAGCTTTACAAACGGTGAATCAATAAGAAATCTTTTTCTGTTTGATTGAGAGAAAAAAACAAGAAGAATAAAGTTTTTTTTTAGTTACTGAGTCATCGTCACGGTTGATTGACCAACGAAATCATATATACGTATTTATTTCAGAGAAAAAAAACGACAAAAAAAATGATGTTGCGCATATTGACTTTAATCTTTTGCTTGAGCTTGAGTAAACTTGTTTCATTAGAAGACAAAGAAATTCTGTTTAAAAATAGTTATGTAACATGTTATACAGATCGTTTAGTTATTGCTTATTACTATTTTCCATTTGGTGATAAAACAATTCAATATAAAAATATTCGTTCAATGAAATTACTTGGTAAAAATGATTTCAATTTTTTTCAAATTAAATCTTGGGGAATGGGTTTGTCGCCGATTTGGTGGCATTTAGATATGCACCGTGCTTGGCGTCAACATTTTATCATTTTCGATGCAAATCAATGGCCAAAAATAGGTTTAACTATGAATGATAATGATACTCTCACTGTTTATTATTTAATAAAAAAAACATTGATATAATCATTTATTAATCAGAAAAAGAAAGAAATTTTTAAAAATTAAGATTATGAATTATTGATATGAAAAGAGTTTCCCTCCTTGACATCTATGGTTTCTTGAGAATCAATTGAAATCTAAAGGATAACACTTGGACAGAACTGTATAAATATGCAAATCCACCGAATGATATAAATAGCGACGCATCTGGGTTTTATCAGTTCAAAGAGAATATTTTATGATTGTACAATCATCATTAGCCAATCAATTGATGCCTGTATAGAATCCAGATCCCTGGAAATGAAATATAAGTTGTAATCTAATCTATTCAGATTTATTTCGAATTGGAAAAGTCAATAGTATTCAAGATCAATTGATTCAAGTGATATTATACAAAATACAAAACGAAGAAAAAATTGAAACATTAGCTAAATTCGTTGCTTCAAAATTGTACGACAGTAAATGTTTGGCATGTCTTGAACATCAAATTAGATCTCCAATTGATAATTCATTGAATGCATCGAAAAAAAAATTCATCAAAGAAATTGTCGCTGAAATAGGTAAGAACTCATGCTTATTATTGATTTCATACTTTGATGCTAAATTTAGGCAAACTCATTAAAAAAGAAGGTGATATTAGCAACTCGTCATTTGTATTAACTCAAATTGATCTTTTTGGAATTGTTATTTGGTGGTAATTGTGATTTTTTCATTGTTATAAACATATTCACTTTGTTAAATTAAATGTTCATATAATCAATTACATGAAATAGACTATTCGAAAGTTATATTTGCAGAGATTTTCATTTCTTTAGATCTATTACTATACAAGATTCATTCAAAGGTTTGAACGTTGAAACAAAAGCTTTTTTATTCCTTTTTCTGAATTAATTCATTAAATTACTATTCTAAATGATTTTCGAATGGTGTTTGAAGGAATAAATGTTGCAAATATATTTGAAACTAATTCAAGAAAGAAAAAGGTGTTGTACAATAATAATATTTCTTTTGATGTTAAGTTCTTAATTAAAGTTGTCAACGGTTCAATAAAATCACACATTATTGTTCATGTCGATTTTCATTTTTATCATGTAGTAGACAAACATTTATGCGTTATTTATTAATCAGAAAAAGAAACAAACTTTTTCAAATTCAAATGATGAATTATGGAGGTGAAAAGAATTCGAAAGAAAAAGTTCGGTTTTAATAATGCAAAAGGAGTTTTTGTTTGAAAGACAACATGTATAAAAGCAGTTGTCAATTGACCTGAATGTTTAGCACATTGAATTAACCAATAAGTATACCATTGCAGAAATAACATAAACAGTGGAATTTTCGGTTGAACACAATTTAATGTTGGATCTTGAGTTCGTTGAAATGTTTTCATTTGACCAAATCGATCGGTTTGAATTAATTTTAATGTTGGTACAGCCCAATCATTTGTTGTTGATCCAAGCCAACATTCGTGACTAATTGCAGAAGCTTGTTGATTATAAATAAATGAAATATCTTCGAGAGAATAGTTGTTTGCAAAGATTTGATTTAATTGTTTGGCTTGTCGACAAGCATGAGTCATTCCTTGACCATTCTTAGGATTGAAGACACACATTGAATCACCAAGAAGAATGAAATTCTTTGGCCATTGTCTTCCTACGTGTTCGACATACTTTCGATAATCAAAAGCTTTTCGATACGGTAGAAGAGGACTTAATAATTTCGTTGATTTTAACATTGTATAATAATCTTGAGGAAGATGTTCTTTGACAAAATCTAAGAGATTTTCAAATGAATCACACGGTGGATATTCACCATTGACACAATAAACAGCAAAATTTGATAAAATTCCGAGAGAATTTTCTTCGGGATTTTCAATTTGTCGAACTGGAATCGTAAGAAAACCTTTATTAAAATGTGGAGCATGTGCAGCATTGCCTCCAATTAAAAATGAATCTAATGATGAATTTCCTGTTCGAAATCGTTCTCCAACAAATGAAACATAACCAGTTCCTGTATCCAATTGTTCGGTTGGAACGATTAAATTCAATTTCTCTTTTAACCATTTCAACGATGACGAATATCTTCCCGTACAATCGATAATAAAATCTCCATAGAATTCATCTTTTGATTTGGTTTGAACACCTTGAACAGTATTTGTCACTGGATCAGTTAGTAATTGTGTTACTTTTGTATTGGTTATCCATTGAATTTGTTGTTGAGTGGATAAATGTCGTCGTAGAACAATTTCTAAAGTAAAACGATCAATGCAAAACCACGAAAGATCTTCAGTGAGATGTTTATTTAATAAAACATCACCGATAACAAATCGAAATTCGTTGTTCAATGATGATATTCTTGCACCGTAATTACGAATTAAATCATCTTTTAGTTTTGGAAATAAATCGAAAAGAATTCGAGCGCCTTCACCTTGTAGAACATGAATTTGAAATGATTGAGTCGTACCTGATCGACCTAATTCACTCGAATTTTTCAAATGACAACGATAATTAATTAATTGTTCGTTTGTTGATCTCATGAGAACGTCATTGAGAACATCGTCATGTTCGATAATTGTTATTTTTTGAAAATATTTCGTTAGATAAGCAGCTGTCGTCATTCCAGCGATGCTTCCACCCATTATAATTGCATGATCATATTTTTGAGTTTGATTCTTCACTTTTCTCTGTTTGAATTTGAACAAACAAAATAAAGTGATGAAGGAAAGTAGTATGAGATAGAATAACATTTTCGAATGGAAAGACAATGGGATGGACGCGTGGTTTTATAAAAAAAAGAGAAATCTGACGATATGTTTGTCTCGTTTATTCATTGGATAGATATTTTGTCTTCGAAAGATCAGACCATCATCGTCAGTTCTATTTATTCGAAAAATAAACACGAAAAGAACAGAACACAAAAGAAACAAACGCGAATATTTCTCAGTTTTTTTCTTTTAAAAATCTTCCTAAAGCCCAAATTGGAAAAATATTTCTATAATTCGTATAACTAATCATACAATTTCCATTGAAAACACCTGAAATCGCTTGTTGTTTCCAATCTCCATTGTTCAATTGTTGTTTGAGAAGAAATCGAATGCCTTTTTCAATGTGCGAACGATCAGCTTTCGCTGCGATCAACGAAAGAAGTGCCCAAGATGTGTTTATCACTTGTGAATGTTCATGTTGAATGTACGTTTTTTTGACACAACTTAAATAAGATTCTCCCCAACCGCCATCGCCATTTTGTTTTGAAATTAAAAATTGAACGGCTTTTGTAATTGTGGTCGAGTGAATCGATTCGCCTGAAGCGATGAGAGCATCAATGGCAAACCAAGTTCCATAAGTAAAACAAACGGCCCAACTTCCGTACCAACTTCCATCGGATCGTTGTTTACTATTAATGAATTGAATTCCACGTTGAATAGCCAATTGAATGTCTCGAGTTCGATAGTTTAAACTTTGTTTCTTCGATTGAAATTTGATTAAAGCTTGAACAGAAGCAGATGTACATTCGGTATATGAATAATCAATCATAATATCTTTGAAGACTTCAGCGGGATTTAACCATTCGATCCAAGGATTTGATCGTTGAAGTTCGTACGATGCCCAGCCACCATCTCCGTTTTGAGTACTGAGAAGAAAATCAATTGCATATTCTAAACGTTCGTTTGTAATCAATCGAGGACAATCAATTAAATGTTCTTCGAGTAATAATGTTGATTTAATACCTTCAGCTGTACAATCTGTTATTGGCCAACCGTGATCACGTGTTGAAAATGGCCAACCACCTTTCGATTGATGTCGATAATATTTATCTAAATCACGAACATCTTCTAAGACTTGACTCATTTCTAAATAATAATACGCTGATTTCAATGTTTGACAATAGATTTGTGTGAGTCCTGTTTCAAGAATCGCTTGAATAGAAAAGGCAGTGTCCCACAATTGAGATCCATTGTAACCTTGAACTTTCATTCCATCTTCACTCAACCAAAGATAATCGTTGACTCGATTTAAATGATTTCGAAATTGTTGACTTTCACGTCCTTTTGCAAACCAAATTGATAACATATTGATGAATTTATTCACTGGACCAATATCAATGAAATTCGTATGTTCATCTTCAGCTTCGATATAACTCAATAGAAATTCATTTGCTTTTCTTCGTAAATAATCACTATGAATCAATTCATATGTATTCGTTAAACAATGAACAAATTTTAAAACAAATGTTTGCGGTGAATATAAATCCAACGAACTAATTGAATTTCGATATTGATTAAATTGAATGTTTTCATATTTGTCAACATATAATTCTCTTCGCAATTGTTCAATCAATGGAGTTATTTGTCCAGTAATTTTATTTGAATAAACATAACTCATCGGAAGATAAACCATTCGACAATGACACCAATATCGAGATGGATGAATAGACAACCATTCGGGTAATAACCATAATTCGGGAAACAGTGAATTGACACCTTCCCACGGCATAACACCTAACACACATAACCAAAATTTGGCCCAACTTGGCGCAAACATTGCACCACCTTCCATTTGAATGAATCCATAAGCATTTTGAATAGTTTCATGTTGAAATGAAAGTCCTAATAATCGCAATGAAACATAACAAAGAACAGTGGCAAACATTGTGGATTTATTTTCAATATGTGTTCCCCAACCACCATCGGATAATTGATGATTTAACAGATATTTTATCATTTCTTGTTTTTGTTCATTGGTAAAGTCAAATTGAGTTACATAAGCAGTGATAACAGCGCCGGGTAATAAAAACATGGGTCCACCATAATCACCTGGCCAATGACCATCTTCAACTTGTAAACATTTGTAATAATTAATTGCTTTTGATACACTTTTAACGACAGTTGAAGAGAATTCGTCATCGGCAAACGAAGGAATTTGTAAATTGTCATCGTTTGTTGTCAATGATTGTAGAATTGAATTTCGAAAGATTTTATCTTGACTATTTGGATTGAGTTTGTCATATTCAAAATCAATTGAAGAATCTTGTTCGATTTCATCTGTTAAATATTTCCAAATTTGTTGACCACGATCACAAATTAATCGCCAAGCCATTTCGTTGTTTTACACATTCTTTCATCTCTCCTTGTTGACCTTTTTATAAGATAAAATCTGTCATCACGCCATTATCATTTCATTTTATTCAACTATTTCAAACAAATGACAATCTCTATGAAATATGCAGAAGACTTTGTAGTAAAGGTGCAAGTTCATCGGTTAGATTGAAACAAACAAATTCACATTGAAAAAAATCGAAAAGTTTTTCAACAACAAATTGAATTCGAAATATTGATGATAAAATTCGAAGAAATTTTCTTGTTGCTTGACTTTCTCCTTGTTGATCAACTAAATATTTCCAAAGAATATTTGTATAATTCGATTGAATTCGATAGATATTCAACGGATCTTGAAGTGATCGAGAATTTTTATGCATTAACAAATCAGGTGAAAATAATAAAATTAAGATTAATAAAGATAAAATAGTAAAATCTTGATCAGTGCTCTCAGTTATAAAACGAACTGTAGTCAAAAATAAGATATGAAGGCCATCGGACTCAAAACATAATCGATAGAATTCGAATCGTTTCGATGATACTTCAAAAGCTTCATTTAAAAGACGATTATTGAATCGATCATAATAAAAACAAACAAATATTGGAAATAAATACAATAGATTCGATTTAAATAATACAAAACGATCGTCACCATTTAAATTTTGAAATTCATTGATTTGTCGAAATAAATTGACAAAACAGAGAATTCGTTCGTCTGCAATATACGACCAATGAATGATTGCTGATCGATGATCATAAATATTCAATGGATGATATTCAATGACTTCTCGTTTTAAACAATTCATAGTTATCGATTGAATATATTCAATTAACATACGATCTTCGATTGATAAATATTTATTTTCCATTAATAACTAGTCGATTGAAAGTTTTTTAAATTCTTTTGAAAAATAATAAAAATGAATTTGTTACTTGATCAAGATCATTTTCTAAATTGATTGTTGTTGAATTATTGACAAGAAAATTAGCTTTTATCCAATCTTTTCTCATTCCCATTTCGAAACATTTTTTCAGTCGACATTTTTGACATTTCTTTCGAACATCAGGCGCAAGTGAACATTGATCATCGCCATTTAAACAACGAAGTTTATTCTAAAATCAAAAACGAAAATGATTTTCACAAATCTTGAAAATTCATCACGAACTAAATCTTGATTTGAATTTCGACGAAAGAATATTTTACACGAGCCACATGAAAAGACATTATAATTATTTCCAATTCCATTTCCACCACAAATGACACAACAAATATTCGATGTTTTCTTTTTTACTTTCGATTGAATTCGATCTTGTTCGTCGATCTTATTCATCAAATCAACGATTTCAATATGCGATCGTTCACCAAATTGAAATCGTTCAATTAGTGTCACATCATCAGTTAGAATTAGTAATTTCGTATTAGAAGACATTGATTTTCAACTAAATCGATGTTTACATTGTAAATAAACTGAAAGCACACGTAGATATTTATGCATCATCGATTTCTTCGTCATGTCGAAAAGTACGAATCGTACTATGATAATCACCCGTGACACAAAATATGAAAGGATGAAGGTTATTTTTTTTATTAAGAAATAGATTTTTATGGAATATGCAAAATACTTTGCATGAGAGGATCTACTCGATCGACAGTTTCATTTGTCAAATAATGACAACGGAAAAAATCGAGAAATTTTTTTGTTATTAATTGAATTTGAAAAATTCCGTGTAGAATTCGAATAAACTGTTGATAAGTTTTGAATTCTCCTTGTTTTTGTATTAAATATTTATGAAGAATTTCAACGTAATACGATTGAGTTCGATAAACATCGATCGATTGATGAAGTGATGGTTCGTTTTCATTCATTGATATTCCTTGAGAAAATAGAATTATTAATAAAAGAAGAGACAAAATAATCGGATCTTCTTCGGTTATTTCGAGTAAACAACAAACTAAATTCAAAAATGAATTTCGAAGTCCATCGCTTTCGAAACATAGAACATAAAATTGAATTCGTTTCATGATAATATCGGTCGTTTTTTCCATCGCATAAATAAAATCTCGATATTTTAAATTAAATTTTGCACATTTTGTTAGTGAAAATAAAGATAAAAGATTGTATTTAATTAGAATAAATCGATCGTCATTATTCAATTGATTGAATTGTTCAATTTGCTGAACAAAACGAATAACTTTTAAAATAGTTGCATTGCCAATTTGTGACCAAAGAATGAGAGCTGATTTTTGATCTGCAACATTCAATTTCGAATAATCAATCAAATCGTCTTCTTCTCGAAATATTTGTAAATACGATTTTCGAATATTCTCAATTAATAACCATTCATGTTCATTTAATGTTGCCGAATTTTTCTTTTCGAAATATTTTTTAAATCGAATTTGTTTTTGTTGTTGACTCAAAACGAAATCTTTTCTCATTCCCACTGTTAAACATCGTTCGAATCGACATTTTGCACATTTTCGATGAACTTCATGTGAAACCGAACAATCACCTCGACCAGTTATACAAATTGAACTTCGATTGATATTACGATAGAAAAATGATTTACACGATGCACAAGACAGAACATCATAATTATATCCAATAGCTCGATCACCACAAATACGACAAACCATTTCCTTAGATTTTTTACAAAGTTTGACTCGTTTAGATAAATGAGAAAGAAATGGAATATTCGATGTATTGGAATTCGAATCCGATGTTATGATGATCATTGTCGTTGCTGTTTCAGTCGCCATTTGTCCTTTTTTTTTCTCACTTTGTAAATATTCGCGTCTACAGATAAAATCAAAAAAAGAAAAATGAGTCAGAAAAAAGCACGTTGTTTTTTTTTTCTTTATTCAACAAAAATGAAGACGCGGGGTTTTTTATGTCGAAGAATTTAAACAATATGCAGAACAGTTTGCATAAGTGGAGCTAATTGATCGATTTGATTTGTTTGTATGATTTGAGAATGAAAAGTTTGTTGAAAGAGTTGATTTAAATTTTGAATTTGAAATATTCCTCGAATTAATCGACTAAATGTATTGATCGATCGAATTTCTCCGTGTTTATTTATTAAATATTTGCAAAGAGTATTCGTAAAATGACATTGAATTTGAAAGATTGATAATTGATCTTGGAATAATGGAACATTGACTTCGGCGGACAGATTTTGAGAAAATAGAAGAATAAGAAGAAGAAACGAAACAATAATCGGATCGTTTTCAGTGATTTGCCAAAGGAAATGAATGATGCTTCGAAATTGAATTGATAAATGTTGAGAATTAAAACAAAATTGATAAAAACGAGTTCGTCTTTCGGCATGATCAATATCTTCATATTGAAATCGACCATTCGTTGAATTGTAATAGAAACTTTTCAGAATTGGATACATTATCGAAAGATTATATTTTATTATTAGAAATCGATCTTCATTATTTAACTTTTCGAATTGTTCAATTTGACGAAAATATTGAATTAAATTTAAAATTCCTTTTTCAACTAAATGCGACCAAAATACGATTGCAGACAAACGATCAGTCAAACTCTCTCGATACTCATCGGTTAAATCATTTTGAAAATTCAATAAAAATGATGAACAAACACGTTCAATTGTTAATTTATCTTCGATTGATAATAGGAATTCATTCGTTGGACAATTTCGATTTAATTGGAGAAGTTTTCGTTGTTCGATTAGACTTTTTCGTCGTTGTTTTTCTTCGTCATTTAGAAGGAGATCTTTTTTCATTCCCAATGAAAAACATTTTGCAAGTCGACATTTTTTACATTTACGACGGATTTTATGAGAAATTGAACATTGATTATTGCCTGATGAACATCGAAGTGAAGTCTAATCAAATCAAAAATGATGAATTGACAACAAATTACTTTTCAACAAAACAAACTAAATGTTGATTTGCATTTCGATGAAAGAAAACTTTACAACAAGCACAAGAAAGAACATCATAATTGTATCCAATAGCTCGATTGCCACAGATTAAACATTTCTTTTCGTCAATTGGCTTTTTAATTGATTTCGATTTCGTTATTTCATCATTTGTTGAATTCTAAAACAACGATTTTCTTTTTTGGAATTCGTTTCGTGGACAAAAACAAACTTGTTGAACGAATTGAGTAAGAAATGATAAATTCTGTTGAAGAAGATTTAAATCGGGAGTGATGATGATTATTTTTGTGTCATTCGACATATTAGTTTGGCTTTTTTTTCAACAAGAGTGAATCTTATCTTTTCAACAACAAGAAAAAACAACCAAAGCAAAGTCCTTTTTATTCTTTCTAATCTTTGAGAAAGAGAGAGAGAGAGAGAGAAAAAAAACAAACAAATCAAAATCTCGTGAATATTCTATATTCGTTGCGTGATTCAATTCTACGAAAACGTTCAAGTGGAATTGTTGATCTTGCATCACAATTTTTGTTCTTTGAATAAGATTGAAATTGTCTTGATTGTATATATACGTATGTATGTATGATGTAAGAAGAATATACACTATTAGTTCAAATTCCAGAGTGACCGGTTCTGTCATCGAGGCCTGAAGAATGAAAAGAAGACCAAACGAAATATATATATATCGATGAACTGGCCAGAATCTCATTCAAAAATGTCGTGTCAACCGAAATTATTACTGTTTCGAATTAGTTTGATCATTGTACTTTATTTTTTGCAAGGTGTTATTCTCGGATTTATTTCGTCAGTTCCGATTTTCTTAGCCTCGCATCACGCATCATGGACACAACAAGGTACATTCAATTGGGTTCAATATCCGTTTAGTTTGAAAATTCTTTGGGCACCAATCATTGATTCGATTTATATTCGTCGATTTGGTCGTCCATTGACATGGCTCATTCCAATTCAATTCTTCATCGGTCTTATTCTTTTAATTCTTTCGTTTTACATTCAAGATCTCATTGATAATCTTCAATTGAATATTTTGACCATAGTTTTATTTATTCTTTGTTTTCTCATTGCAAGTCAAGACATTGCTGTTGACGGTTGGTCAATAGCTTTATTCAATGATATCAATCCTCAATGGGCATCGACATGTCAAATTATTGGACAAATGACAGGTGTTTGTGTTGGTTCATCACTTTTAATGATCTTTGAATCGACTGAATTTTCGAATGAATATATTCGTCGTGTATTTTCATTTGCATATCAATCGTATGGTCTGATGTCGTTGGGACAATTTACATTTATTTGGGGAATTCTATTTGTTGTTGTGAGTGTGATTATGATTGGATTTATCTTGGCTAAGAATGTTTGTCGAACGAAGAAAATCGAAGATGAAACTCATTCAAGTTTACCATTACTTCAAACATATTTGTCAATTTATAAATTATTACGAAAACGTTGTATTCTTCAGTTATGTTTTCTTTTGTTTACACATCATATTGGTTTTGCTGCAACAGTGAAAATGACTGAATTAACATTAGTTGAGTAGGTGTTATTTTTTGTTTTTGAAATCGTATTTGTGATGTTGATTTGTGTTTTAGATACGGTGTAAGTCGTCATACTCTTGCGTTGATCAGTTTGTCATTGTTAATTGTGAATTTAATTATTCCAATAATCTTTCGTAAAACTCGTCGTCCATTGATTTGGTTGAGTCGAGGATATATTCCTCGTTTATTCGTCGGTGTTCTCTTGGCGATTTACATTTATTTTACATCGAAAATCATTGGAACACCGTATTTTTATCCAATATTAATTTGTTTATTCTGTTTGAACGAAATCTTCGTTAGTACGATGACACTTTCCATTGCTGGAGCTTCTGCTAAAGTTAGCGAAGTGTCGATAGCTGGTACTTATATGACATTGTTATTGACAATATCGAATTTAGGTCGAAGTGTTTCATCTTCAATCGCTCTTTATACAGCTGATTATCTGCCTAAATTACACGCGTATTCAATTGAAGTTCTCATTTGTTTTCTTCTTGGTCTCATTTGGATTTCGTTAACCTATCGATTATTTCGACGTTTAGATGAATTACCAAGTGAACAATGGTCGTTGAATTTCAAATGTCCTTCTTCGTCGTTATCATCGGTAACCAGTTCGCATCCGATTATTCTCGAAGGCAGTGTCAATGTCATTTCATATAGTTTTTAATCATCACAAAACAAACAAAAAAAAAACTTTGTCTCGTTCTATGAACAATTTTTGTGTTTAATAAATTAAGAAATATGAAGAATAGTTTGAAAAAGTGGAGCTAATTGATCGGCTGAATTCGCTGACATTTGTTCGTTAAAATAATCGACAGCTATTTTAGCTAAAGATTTCGTTTGAAATATTCCTCGAAGTAAATTATTCCATGTTCGAATCGATTCGAGTTCGCCTTGTTTATTAACGAGATATTTCCAAAGAATTTCAGTGTAATAACATTGAATTTGAAAGATAGTCGATGGATCATTGAACGATTGTTCATTTTCATTCGTTAGAATTCGTTGAGAAAATAGTAAAATAATGAAAATAAGTCCAATTAAAATCGGATCTTGTTTTGTTGTTTCAACAAAAAGCAGAACAAGCTGTGCGTATGTTGAACTGAGATCAATCGTATTCGGATCGAAACATAAATTATAGAATTCAATTGCTTTTTTTGTTTCTTCGTCATTTTGAGAATCGAATGAATTGAAAATCGGATGAAAATAATAAGCTTTTAAGATTGGATACAAACAACTAACATTATATTTGATTAAAATAAAACGATCGTCGTTATTTAAACGTTCGAAATGTTCAATTCGTCGGAAATATTCAATAAAATTCATAACAACAGATTCAACAATGTGCGACCAGTAGATTAACGCAGAAATGTGATTATTTACATTTTCAACGTGAGTTTTGGTGAAATCAGTTTGAAAAACGGAGACAAATGTTGATTGAAGATTTTCAATGAGAATCCAATCTTCAATTGAGAATTGATCTTCGAAGAAATCGAAATAAAATCGATCGATTGTTGATGAATTTCGTTTTTGTTCGATTAGATTCTTTCGTCGTTGTTTTTCTTTTTCCGAAAGAAGAAAATCTTTTCTCATTCCAGCAGAAAAACATTTTGTTAATCGACATTTTTGACATTTTCGACGAATTTCATGAGAAATTATACATCGATCATCACCTCGTAAACATCGAACTTTCGCCTAAGCAAAGCAAAAGATTATTCGACAATAAACAACGATTTTCAATAAACTAACGAAATCTTGATTTGCATTTCGATAGAAAAAAGCTTTACATGAAGTACACGATAGAACATCATAATTATATCCAATTGCATAATCACCACAGATGGCACACATTTTTTCATTGCATTTTTTCATTGATTTTGATCCTTTCGATTCATCGTCTCGATCACAATCGAGAGCACGTTTTACATTTTGATCATTTCGGCAATTCTAAAAGTTTGTTTTTAGTCAATTTTAATCGAATTTTGAAGAAACAAACTTGTGGATTAAATAATTGAGCAAGAAATGCTAAATTAAATCGATTTTGATCGTCACCATCATCTAAATCAATAATTTGTGTTTGCAGATTTTCATTTGTTTGGAATTGTTGAATAATCTCGGAATTTGAAGTTATAATAATCATTTTCGTGTCGTCACTCATCATGAAATAGTAAAACGAAATGAGAACAGAAAAAACATGTTTTTACTTTGAAAATATTCGCCAATGAAAAGAACGAGAACAAACGAAATGTACCGCTTCATGGTTATTTTGATTGACGAACAAAAAATGAGTCATATTCTTTCACTTTTCAAAACAACAATAGTTTTGTACAGAAAAAAAACAGAAAATTTTATTTGAAAAGAAAAGAAAAAGCATTAGGAAAAATGCAAAACACTTTGCATTAGCGGTTCTAATTGATGAATAGCATCCAAAGACGTATATTGATCTTGGAAAAACGTTCGAAAATCTTTTGTTTGATTTTGAACTTCCAAAACAACCGAAAACAATCGATAGATATGTGTTTGCGATTGTTTTTCTCCGTATTTATAGATAAAATATTTATAAAGTAAAGTTGTATATTGAATTTGTGTTCGATGAACCGAAAGAGGATCGCTCAATGTCGGTTCATCGGGATTCAATGATAAACCTGGAGAAAACAAGAGAATAATAAATAGAAGTGATAAGATAATTGGATCTTGTTCAGTGATATCAATTAATTGACCGATAAACTTGATGAATGTTTCACGAATATTTGTTGAAACTCGACATAAATCAAAGAATTGTCGATGTTTTTCGGCTTCGTCACTCAATTCAAATGATGAACAATCATTTGTTCGTTTGAAATAGAAACATTTCGATAATGGATAAATTGAAAATAAATTATATTTTATCAATGTAAAACGATCGTCACTCGAAAGATTCTCGAATTGTTCGATTTGTCGAAAGAAATTGATCGATCTCATTGAAACTTCATTGGCAAATTGAGACCAAGTTAATAACGCTGATTGACGATCGGATAAATCGACATTACTCGTCGTTTCATCACGTTTTATTTGAAAGATTGATAAAAAAAGAGATTCTATCTTTTGAATTAATATCCAATCGTTCAATGCTAAACCATTCGATGACATTTTCTCAGGTTGTTCATTGATTTCTTCGATTTCCATTAATAACTAAAAAAAACAGTTTTCAATTCAAATGAAAAAATGAATTTTGTAAATGAACTTGATCGATTTGATTTTGATCTTCAGTTGTCAATGGAATGTCGATTTGATTGTTTGTTGAATTTCGTTGTGAATCGGCTCGTTGTTTTCTTCGATTTCGTTCTTCGTCATTCAAAAGAAAACTTCGTTTCATTCCAGCGGACAAACATCGTTCTAATCGACATTTGGCACACTTTCGACGAACATCATGACCAACTGAACATTGACCATCGCCTCCTAAACATCGAATTTCATTCTAAACAAATTCAAATCAATTTCAAAATTAATTTCTCATCGAAAACAAACCAAATCTTGATTGGCATTTCGTCGAAAGAAAGCTTTACACGATGCACAAGACAGAACATCGTAGTTATAGCCAATAGCTCGATCATCGCAAATAGCACAGATCATTTCGTTCGATTTTTTACAAGATTTTGCTGGTTTATCTTCGTTGTTTTGAGGATAATCGAGAGCTCGTTTATACAATTGATCGTTTGTTGAATTCTAAATAAAAAATTCCAAACGATCTTTTTTTGTATTTTGACTTTCGAAAAACCAACCGGTTGAAATAGTTGAGCAAATGTTAAATTCATAAAATCACTATTTTCTAATTTCTCATTATGAAAAATGAAAACTTTCGTCAATTGACTTTGTTTGAATCGAAATTGTTCGATTATCTCGGGATCGGATGTAACTATGATCATTTTCGTTTGTTCACTCATTTCTGTTTTCTCTTTTTTTTCTTTTGTCTACAAATAAACAAATCACTCAAAACATTGAGCTTTTTTTTTCTTGAATGAACATAAATTGAGACTAATTTTATTCTAAAATTCGGCAAAAACACCAAAAAAAAAAAGGTTCAGTTAATATGTAAAACACTCTGCATGAGCGGCGCAATTTGATCGAGATCGTCGAGCGATTGAAATTGATCTCGAAAGAAATCGCGAAGGTCTTTGGAAACAATTTGAATTTTCAAAATCAAATTGATCAATTGAATAAAATAGATTTGCGTTGGTTGTTCGCCCCATTCGTTGAACAAATGATTCCAAAGAAGTTTCGTGTGAAACGATTGAGCTTGATGAACAGCCAACGGATCTTTTAATGGAGGTTCATTTTCATTCATTGATAAACACGGAGAAAATATCAAAACTGTCAACAGAAGTGATAAAATCGTTGGATCTTGTTTGGTTATTTCAACAAGAGAAGCAACTAAATCAATGAATTTGCCTCGCATATTCGACGAATCACCGGACAACGCAAAGAATCGTCGATGTCGTTCGGCTTCTTCACTTGAATCCAATGAACAACAATCGTTCGTTGTTTTATAATGAAAACATTTCGATAATGGGAAAACAACGAGAAGATTGTATTTTATGAGAATAAATCGATCGTCACTGTGCAAACTCTCGAATTGATTTATTTGTCGAAAGAAATTTATAAATCGAACAGCGATTTGACTCGCGTATTGAGACCAGGAGATCAACGCTGTTGACAGATTGGTTACATCTATCGCTTGACCACACGATTCAAACATTTGAGAATCGAAAATCGACACGAATTTCGTTCGAAGTTCGTCGATCAAAAGATTTTCATTGACTTGATCGATATCCATTAGCAATTGATCGAGTTCAGATGAAGATTCCGAGGTCATTGACAAACGTTGAGATGTTTCAAACCGATTTAATTCGAGACGAGATTTGCGCCGTTGTTTTTCTTCTTCACTTAAAATAAAATCTTTTCTCATTCCAACGGCAAAACATCGTTCTAATCGACATTTCGCACACTTTCGACGAACATCATGACCGACCGAACACGAACTATTTCCTGTTAAACAACGAAGTTTCATCTAAACAAATTATTTAAAATTAGAAAGAAAATACAACGAATCTTTTTGAATTGTCAACGAACTGAATTTTGATTTGCATTTCGACGAAAGAAAGCTTTGCACGATGCACAAGATAAAGCATCGTAATTATAACCAATGGCTCGATCGCCACAGACTAAACAAACGAATTCGCTCGATTTCTTCACATTTTTTAATGATTTTATTTGATGTTGATCTTCAGCATCGAATAATTCGAAAGAACGTTTCGATATTTGTTCGAATTTTGGATTCTAAAATCGAAGAACAGTTGAAGTATTTCAACTGAAAATATGTGAAAATAAAACCTGATTGAGAAAAGATAAATCCATTTGATGATTATCCAAATCAAAGATTTGTGTGTGTTTATTGGCATTTAATTGAAATTTATTAATAAGATCTTCGTTCGTCGTTATAATGATCATTTTCGTTTGGCCAGGCATCGTTTTTTTCTTTTCTTTTTTGACTCGAATACTAAAAAAAGAAAAATATTTATGTGAAAAATGAGTCATTTGCCAACTCGACTAGTTGTCATATCGTAAAATGAGTCATCATTGCAGCAACTTATGATGAAATCCGTTTCCTCGTTTAGCATCAAAAAGAAAAACAACAACCCTCCCTTAACTTATTTTCAATTCAATTGGTTTATTGAAACCCTCTTCGGTTATTTGTTGTAGAGGTCACTTCGAATAAATGCTCTCACCTATTCGCTTTCATTTTATCTCAAAAGAAACTCGTTCGTTTGATGAGCGAAACACACATCGATTAAATTCAAAATGAGGATGACGAGGCAAAAAAAAAACAAGTTGACGTCATTGTGTTACGTTTTTATTTTCTAGTCTTCGCCTATCGATTGATTTTAATTTAGATAAATGCCACCTACGAAAGAGAAAGATGATCAATCGATTGTTGATCTCGTTGACAAATATATCAACGAAAATGATGTGATGATATTCTCCAAATCTTGGTGTCCTTATTGTAGAAAAGTTCGCAGTTTTTCCGAAAACAAACATCGAATTCATTCGTTCTTTTCTTTTTTTTTTGTTCAGATTAAAGATGCATTGAATTCGGCTGAGATTGAATTTTATTCCATTGAAATAGATAAAATTCGTGAGACATTTTTCATTTGACAAACGAACACAAACAAAACAAATGAGATTTTGAATATTTTAGCTGAAGGAGAATCAATTGACGAAGTTCTTTTGAATAAAACAGGTCAAGAAACAGTTCCAAATATATTTATCAAACAAGAACATATTGGTAATTGATTGTTTGGAGAAAAACGAAAGAATTGTTTTGATATGTTGTGATTTTGAATGAAGGTGGTTGTGATGATACACTTGCAGCATTGAGATCAGGTCGAGTCGAGAAACTTCTTCATCCGGATCAATCAAATCGAAAACAACAGAAATTAGATGAACATCAATTGGATTCGTATGATTACGATTTAATTGTTGTTGGAGGAGGTTCAGGTGGTCTTGCTTGTTCAAAAGTTTGTTCATTCTTTGTCTTATGTCTTATCTGTGTGTGTGTGTTTTTTTTTGTTAGGAAGCTCGAGCACTTGATCAAAAAGTTTGCGTCTTAGATTTCGTTGAGCCAACGCCCATTGGAACAACTTGGGGTTTGTTCTGTTTGTTGATTTGATGTTGTAATTTTGAATTGAAATGTTTGATTGTAGGACTTGGTGGAACATGTGTCAATGTTGGCGTAAGTAGATTGTTTCGTTCGATTTCACTTTTCTAAATGTTTGTATTGAAGTGTATTCCAAAAAAATTAATGCATCAAGCAGCATTAATTGGCGAATATGCTCATGATTCGACTGATTATGGTTGGGCACAACTTCAACAAGGTTTTCTATTTCAATATCTCGTTTTAGAAAAAAAGAAAAGTAATGAATTTGTTTATTGAAATGAATAATAGCTCGTCAACATAATTGGTCGAAAATGATTGAATCGATTCAATCGTATATTCAATCGTTGAATTTCAAATATCGAACTGATCTTCGTTCGAAAGGTGTTGTCTATGAAAATTCTTATGGACAATTTGTTTCACCACATCGATTAAAAGTTCGTTGGTCAATTTCTCAATTTGTCATTTCATTTTCTCTGTTAGTTAACCGATAAAAAAGGTAAAACAAAAGAAATCACAGGCAAAAACGTGGTTATTGCTGTTGGTGGACGACCGAAATATCCCGATGTTGAAGGTGACAGACAATATGGAATTACTAGGTTCACAACAATATTTATTTCGTTTTCAATTGACAAATTGACAAAATTGTATTTTGTAGTGATGATTTATTTTCATTGAAATACGATCCAGGCAAGACAATAGTTATTGGTGCATCGTATGTTGCACTTGAATGCGCTGGATTTCTACATGGAATTGGCCGAGATGTTCAAATATTTGTTCGTTCGATACTTTTGCGAGGTTTTGACCAACAGATGGCATCGAGAATTGGAGATTATATGAATAAAATTGGAATTCTCTTTCGTTATCAAACAATTCCAACGCGAATCGAATGTTTAGAAGAAGGCAAACCGGGCAAATTACGTGTTCATTATAAACAAACATTACCATCGGGAGAAATTCAAGATTCTTACGAAGATTGTAATACAGTTCTATTTGCTATTGGACGTCAAGCTTGTACGAACAAACTTCAACTAGAAAATATCGGTTTACAATTAAATAAATCGAATGGTTTTAAAATAAAAACAAACGAAGAACAATCCATTGATATTCCTTGGTTATATGCTATTGGCGATTGTATTGATGAACAAACAATGCCGCCTGGACAAGCTCTAGAATTGACACCTGTTGCTATTCAAGCGGGACAATTGTTAGCAAGACGATTGTTTAATCAATCGAAGATTCTAATGAATTATTATAATGTTCCAACAACAGTTTTTACACCGATTGAATATGGAGCTATTGGATACAGTGAAGAAGATGCGTTAGCGAAGTTCGGTGAAGAGAATATCGAAGTTTTTCATTCGGAATTCGTTCCGTTGGAATGGTCAATTTGTGAACATAGAGAAAAGGTGAAAACAATGTCGTATTCGAAATTAATTATCGATAAGAAAACAAATCGTGTCATTGGTCTTCATGTTTTATCACCGAATGCAGGTGAAATAACACAAGGTTATGCCGTTGCCATGAGACTCGGTGCAACGAAAAATGATTTTGATATGACTGTTGGTATTCATCCAACTTGTTCAGAAGTAATTCGAATTTTGTCTTTGAAATTATTTTTCGTTGAACGATTGATTATCTTTAATTTAGAATTTAACAACATTAGTTGTTACTAAATCATCAGGTCAATCGGCAGAACAAGAAGGATGCTGAGGTTAAAGTTCCCCTGGCTAAACTCTAGACCAGGGCTTGCAATTAAATTTAACAATTTTGAATGATTTGTTTCCTTTTCTAATGAAGAATTTGTTGTCAAAGCTCGTTTAATTAAGAGAAGCTTCGAATTCTGATTGTCTTATCATTTTTTTGTTATTTTTAATTTACAATTTTTTCTACGAACGTTTTTTTTGTAGTTAGCTTATTTAACAAAACTTTACATGCTTTTTTTTTCTAAAATAAATATAACAAAATCTCTCCATCATTTGAATAATTCTTATAAATACGTTTCTCGCCATTTCATTTCGTTTTTATCTTTCGTAATAGTGTTTTCACGAGAAAGGCCATGACCGCACTGTCCTTAATCTAGGCTCCATGTTATACAAATAAATAAATGCACGGTATTTATATTAAATTCAGTTTTTAGAAAAAAGAATTGGATTCACATTATATTTTTCTCTAATTTTGGAAGGTGCTTTCTCCTGTTTTATCCAACAACAATGTCTGCTACAAAAAAAGTAGATATATCGGATCCTGACGGAATAAAAAGGAATCCTAACTAACAGATTCCGGTTCGGATTGAATCACCTGGGATATAGATTCATTCAGGTGAATGACGGTGAACGTATCATACAACTATGTATTGAAATTACGTCGAATGGTGTTAATAATGAGTTCTAAAATGTCGATGATCTGATTGAGCGAATTTGCTCTGTATGTTAAACTTTTTTGTAGAAAATATCGATCAAACAAATTCTTGATGATATAAACATTAATTAAAAGAAAAGTGTATGTTTTTGTGCACTTTATAATAATAAATAAAAGAAAAACAAAAGGAATTGTTTTAGTAAATATGCATAACACTTTGCATAATTGGTGCTATTTTATCCACAGATGTTGTATTTAAACATTGACGATGAATAAATTGTCGCATTTGTTCAGCAACTGACTGAATTCGAAAGATCATCGTTATTAATTGAGTCCATCGTTGGATCGCTTGAGTTTCGTTTGTTTGATTTAATAAATAATTCCAAAGAATTTTCGTGTAAAACGATTGAGCTTGATAAACAGACAAATAATCATTTAAGATTGGCTCATTTTCACTCATCGATAAACCACGAGAAAATATTAAAATAATTAATAAAAGTGAAATTAAGATTGGATCTTGTTTAGTAACTTCAACTAAAGATAAAACCATGTTAACCAACGCATCACGTAGACTCATCGGTTGATTGCATAATAAAAAGAATTGTCGATGTTTCATCGCTTCATCATTTGTACCTGGAGAACAACAATCACTTGCAGGATTATAATGAAAACATTTTAAAGTCATTACTAAAGGAAATATATTATATTTTATTAAAACTAATCGATCATCGACATTTAAACGTTCAAATTGTTCAATTTGACGAAAGAAATTTATAAATCGAAGTGCTATATTATCAACAAATTGCGAATAAGTGATTAATGCTGATGTTCGATCAGATAAATCCAAAATATCTGTTACTTGAGAGGGTGAAGCATTGAATATTGTTAAAAATGATAAATGAACATTTTCAATTATTGACCGATCATCAACTTGTAATGCTCGAATACAATTATCTGTTTGTCCTTCATTGAAATCACTATTTTCAACTAAGATTTCTTCTTCTGTTTTCTTTTCAATATCCATTAAAAACTAAATTAAATCTATTTTTTATTAATCATTTAAATTCAAATCAAAATCTCACTTGATCAATTTCATCAGCAGTTGGAGTTGTAGCTGAGACTCGTGTTGCTAAATTTCTGTTTAATTCGAGTCTTTGTTTTCGTCGTTGTTTTTGTTCGTCGGAAAGAATAAAATCTTTTCTCATTCCCATGGTAAAACATCGTTCTAATCGACATTTTCGACATCGATGTGGCGCTCCATGATTAACTGAACATTGACCATTACCAGTTACACAAATCATTTTATCCTTTGTTTTTTTTTTAAATCAAAAAATCAAATTATTTTTAAAGAGAAAAACAAATCAATAGAAACGAACTAGATTTTGATTTGCATTTCTTCGAAAGAAAACTTTACATGATCCACATGTTAAAACATCATAATTAAATCCAAGAGCATTTCCACCACAAACAGCACAAATAGAATCACTCGATTTGTTTGACATTTTTACAATTTTCGATGGAGATTCATCTACTTTGGAATCCAAAGCACGCTTATAAACTTGATCTACTACTGAATTCTAAATAAAAATCGATTTTTATTTTTTTAAAATCTTTCAAAACAACGTACAGGTTCGGTTAATTGTTCTAAAAATGGTAAACTTCTGATAACATTTCGATCGTCTTCATTGATTAGAATTGGTTTATCATCATTTAAATGAATAATATATGTATCAGGAATTTTATTCGACGAGAAATGTCGAATAACATCTTCATTTGATGTTAAAATCAACATTTTTATTTGATGCGACATCTTCTATTGAAAAAATAAATAATAAACTAGCGAATTATTTTCTTCTTTCAATCAAAATAACAGAAATACACGTTTTTATTTTTCTATTCAACAGGAAAAAGAAAAACAAACGGTCAAGGCCCAACATTTTTCTTTTCTCTTTCTTCTATATATTCATAGACAGTAAAAGTGCATTTGCATACATGCCAAAGGGTTACACATACAAAATACATCTGAAAGACAAAAAATGATTTTGATATGACTGTTGGTATTCATCCAACTTGTTCAAAAGTAATTCGAATTTTGTTTTTGAAATTATTTTTCCTTCAATGATTGATTAGCTCGTTCAATTTAAAGAGACGCTTCGAAGTCCGATTGTCTCATCATTTCTTTTTGTTATTTTTAATTCAATTTTTTTTG
>ERZ778023.1945-NODE-1945-length-28446-cov-54.685851_pt1 | contig 28446 bp, 40 predicted proteins | sample MGYA00375753_ERZ778023 | MGnify/ENA primary metagenome ERZ778023 (study PRJEB29350, sample SAMN05389822) | bioreactor metagenome | isolation source: Ammonium sulfate bioreactor | place: South Africa: University of Cape Town | collected 2014-04-04 ... | reverse complement strand
CAGCACCAGTAACAGTTTGTTGAGCAGCACCACCAAAAGTTGCTCCACCTGTGAAACCACCGGTTGCTTGATAGCCAAAACCTTGTTGTTGTTGTTGTTGTTGTTGTTGTTGATAGCCACCATAGGCACCACCTCGTGGTGGTACACGAATAGTTCGTTTGACAACTTGAGGTGGTCCAGCTGGTTCAACGACAGTTCGTTCTTGAACACGTGGCGGTGGTGTTGTTGGAATTTCTGTGATTTCTTCTACGACTTCAGCACCTGTTCGTTGAACATAACTAAATTTCGGAATAGAAGATTCTTTATCATTCTCAAGTAATTAACAACTATGTGTCTTCACTTACACGCGTTCGAGTGTATCAGGTTCAGGTGTTGGTAAACGACGACGAACTTGTCGTACTTGTCCTGATGGTTGATCAGGTAATCGAATAACTTGTCGACGAAAACGACCTTGTCGTCGTTCCCCACTAACACTGCTGCCCAACGAACCAGCACTGCCTTCGAATCCAGCTGAGATTTCAGTTGAATGTTGTTGATATGCGCCTGTACCGATTGGACCTTCGGCGCGGAGACCTCCTGCAGCACCGGCGCCTGATATCGAACTTTTTGAACTAGCTGATGAACTACTACGTTGGATACGTCGTTCGGCTTGGGCATTCAATGGTGCTTCTTGATATTGAGTTGTTGTTTCCGATTGTTGTTGTTGTTGTTGTTGTTGTTGTTGTTGTTGTTGCTGTTGTTGTTGAACACCTTCGTTTTGTGCAGTTCGATTTGTTTGAGCCGATTGTATCGATTGAGTATCGGCTGCGGGATTACGAGAAAATTCTGCTTGCATTTTACAGATGAAAACTCAAAAATATTATCTTTCTAAAAGAAAAAGGGCAAAAACGAGCAAAAAATAAGAAAGATAGTGGTTCGGTACAGAAAAAAAAGTAAATTGAAGATTGATAGATCGATAGAAGAATGTCTATTACCTGTATGATGGTTGTGGTTAGTAATAGTAGTTGCAACTCAACCACTGTACAATACAAGCTATTAGTGATGTTTAAGAGAAATGACGAACAAGAGAAAGAAAAATATAGATATATTTCTATAGAGAAGAGAAAAAAAAGGACGTTGAAGGCCATCGATATCCAGTAAAAGAGAGAAATTGAAGAGAAGCTCGAACATTGATATCCTATGCGTGCCTAGTCAAGGAGAACAAAATAAATAAATAAATATGAAAATATCTCTCGTTACCTGTTTCGAGATATTTTTTCTTTTCGACGGTGCGTTTGCAATAAAACCACCGATCGATCAATGATAAAAAAAAAGAGCAAAATAAAGTAAAAACAAGTGTTTGAAGAGACGGCAAACTGTAGAAATAATTTAATGATCATGGACCGTAATAATTATGATATTGATGGAAATTTTTGATAAATGAAGATCGAATAGATATGTTTCTTGTTTAGAAAAAAATAATGAATTAGTTAGCTACTGAAAGAAGTGTCAAATATTCTATCTTTTAAAATAATAAAATCAAACGACTAAAGATGTAAAAATACAAGTCTCTCTCTTTCTCACAACCATTGCCATCTATCGAAAGAAAAAAAGAAATAGAAAGGATTCAACATATTTTTTAATTCGTTATTTCATTCAACCATCACTATAAACAGACAGATTGTCCCATAAAAAAAGAACACTTCGTTTTCTTTTCTTTTTAAATCAAAACGTAAATATATCTAGCCTTTTCGAATTCAATGTCAAATGATAATCCATTCGAATTGATTGATTCTCTTCGCAAATATTTCGACAAGGAATTTTTCTATTTTTTTTTTTTGAAATTGTAATTCATAGATATAAATGATGCTTGGGAATGGCTGAAAATACATCAGTAACAACATATCAATATCCGACTGATCAATCGAATGTAAAACATATCTTTTCGGATAGTCTACGTGAAGATGACGAAGATGATGAGAATAATCAATCGTCATATCCATTAATTCAACCACCACCACCACCACCACCACAACAACCATCGATTCTCTATAATTTTAATAACGGACATCAACATGTTCCGCCGCCTGTATCAACTTCATCACATCAAGCACAATTCGATATATTTGCTGAAGATGATGACGATGGCGAACAAACATCATCATTAATACTCAATCTCCCACCGCCAACGCCTGTGCCTATTCAACGAGTGTCATCGGAAGATGAATATAATTTTTGTTCGAAACGTAAACGTGCAAAATTCATTGGTCCTTATCTATTTGGTGATGTTATTGGTCAAGGTTCGTATGCCAAAGTCAAAGAATGTCTTGATCGTCGAAATCTTTGTCGACGTGCGGTTAAAATTATGCAACGTCATCGTTTACGTAAAACACCACATGGAGAGAAAATGGCCGCAACCGAGATACGCATTTTACAAAAGTTAAATCATCCAAATATAATCAAGCTTTACGATTTTATTCGCAATGACGAAAAACAAAAACTTTATCTTTTTATTGATTTATGTGTTGTGTCATTACAAGAAATGCTCGATCTAACTGAACAAGAAAAACAATTAAGCATCAAAAAATACTTTCCGGTTTGGCAAGCACACGGATATTTTGTTCAGTTAATAGCAGGTTTAGAATATTTACATTCGAAATTTATTATACATAATGATATTAAGTAAGTCAATGAAGGACAAAACAAAGAAACGAAACAAGTCATTGTTTAGACCTGGTAATTTGCTGGTTACAGTTGATCATCAACTGAAAATTACAGATTTTGGCACAGCCGAACAACTCGATACGTAAAACTAAATCTGAGATTTTGAAATCGGAGAATTAATTTCATTGTTTGTGTTTAGATTTAGTCCAGATGATACTATGAAACGTAGTCAAGGTTAGTTAACTTCAATTGATATTTGTTTATTTATTTATTTGCATGAATAGGTACTCCTTCATTCCAATGTCCCGAAATAGCCAATGGTCACGATACATACAACGGTTTTTCGATTGATATTTGGTCGTGCGGTGTTACTCTTTACAATTTAGTTACGGGTCTTCTCCCATTCGAAGCTGAAAATGTCTATCAACTTTATAAGACCATAGGCAAAGGTATCTATCGAATGCCTAACGATATCGAACCTCATTTACAATCATTAATTCATGGTCTTTTAAATATCGATAAAACACAACGTTTTACAATCGAACAAATCAAACATCACGATTGGTTTCGACGACGACCGCCACGCACATTCGATTATTTACCATTTCCATCAGCTGCTCTACGGCGTTTTCAAACGTTTACATTCGATGATTATCTAACTGAATTACATCAGTTACCCAATGATGAACAACAACAAATGGATGGATCAATATCGATTCCTAGTTCGCCTTATGAAACGCCGAAAGAACGAATTGATTCATCTCGACATCGTCGTTCTCGTCGACGGAATTTATTCAATTGTACTTGTACACGAACAAGAAGTGGAGAGAATCTAAATGAAGTATCAACCTCTTCAACTCCACGACAAACTCATCGCATATGTTCATTATCTTGATGATAGGTTCTTTGTTTGTTTGTTTGTTTTTTTATATTTTTGATCGCGTTCTGCTGTTTTTTTTTCTACTGATCAATAGTAGATTAGATACGAAAGAAAAAGTGAAATTCAACCAAATCAATTGTCTATTGACTAGGTCTTACATTCCCTTATTTCTCACACGTTACATGCACGTTAAGAACAGTTGTTTGTTTTTGTTGCTGTTGTTCTTCTTCTACTTCTTCGTTTTCTTTTTCTTGTTTTTTTGGACGCTTGTTGATGCAACAAATTAGCAATGATAGACAAAAGCGATCGATCAGTTGATAAACAAATCAAATCGCTCTTATTTTCTTCGTTTTTTTTGTATGTGTGTACGTGATAACAGCAGCTCGAGCTGTTTGATGAAATTTGTTTTTGCTGATTAGTTAAATATCCTCTTTTGTTTGTTTGTCTGTCCATTTATTGAATTCTTTCTTCTTCCTCTTCTTCTTCTACTACTACTATTATTATTATTATTATTATCACTATTCTTTCTTCTTGTTTTTATACACATGTGAAATCTAGAATATTTGCTATCTCAACAAAAAAGAAATTAAAGAAAAACAAAGAACAACTTTGGAGAATTAGTTTTTGAAATATTTGCTTTTATTTCTATTAAATATCTAAATGAGAAGATTTGTTGTTTAAAATGCCCTTTTTTGAACTATCAATGACGTAGAACCGAGTTCATTCCATCAGATTAATTTTTAAGAATAAGACCACGCGCTTGTTGAGGATCGGTTACATTCGGTATGTATTCACCATTTTCAAGTCTCTCAGCAAATGTCGACAAATAATTGGCAAAACCTGAAAGAATGTTCGTATGCATGTGTATGTGTGTTGGTATGAGTTTTGTATTCAGATAGTATCTTACTTCCATATTTAACATCTCGTGTTGGACTATGAAATTTCCATTCGATGACTGGTGTTTCTTCATTTCCATTGTCGCCACTTGATTCGACATAACGTAGATCGTGATCAGATGTTGTCGATTCGAGTAATGGAATCATAAATGATGGTTTGAAATCGATGAGACGATATTTTCGAACATTTTGTTTTTGTTCATCGTTCCATTCGAGAATTTCTTTCAATGACAACCAACGCCATGAGCCGAATAAACCTTTCGATTGACTTGATTCACCATTATGATAGAGATAAGCTTCTCGAACTGATGGCGGAAATTTCGCACCGAGAAGTTCTTCGACTTGATCGAGTTCATTCGAAGATGATATTGGCGGATTCAATTGTCGAAGTACATTCGGTGCGTTCGTTGCTAGCCAAGATTCGATACGAATAAATGAGTCCGAAACACTCATTCTATAAGAAAAACAAACCGTGTTGAAATCATCTCGAATGAATCGAGAATAAAAAAAAAGAGGAAATCTGATTGATTTTTATTCGAAAAAGGCAAAAATTACAAAAAAATAAAATAAATACTTTTACAAGAAAAAAGAAAGATAATCTCAAGATTTCGAATAAATTAAACGCGGATTATCGTCAAATTTTTGATTGATTGGCTCTGTATCATCGTCATCACTGTCTCGACGAGTTCGATAGCAAATGTAATGTTGAATAATAAAAATAACATCGAAAAATATCGAAAATAAACCGAGACCAAGTTTCGTCGGCGAACCAAATATCGACGACCAATCATCATAATTTTGTGCTAAAAAGAACATTTGAATTAAACTCAATAAACCACCTGTAAAATCCAATAGAATATTTCCAATCGACCAGCCCACAGTCGATTTTCGTCTGTAATTCATCCACGCCTGTGGACAATATTTAATGATCGTAATTGCTAATTTAACATACGAGATAAAATACAATAAATCCAATGTTGATAAACGTGAAGAAAGTGCAACAATTGATGATATCAACAGAAAGACAAGCATGACAGCAGCAATCACACGAGCAACATAGGATACTCGTTGATTGCCTCGTTCGTAGACTAAACATTGAATGACTGTGACTACAGTTGCTAAAACAGCATGAGCACTAAAAATGACCTTTAAAAGAAAATTCACAAGAAAAAGTTTGATGTCGTTTGGAGAAAATCGAAATTTCATACGAACATCATTCAATAGAACCGGCAGAACACCGTGAGGATACCGTTCGTGATATTGATGTTGAATATCAGCTGATGCATACATGGATACATTGTACACGGTATAACACGAATGACCGAGTAGATTCAATGCAAGAAAATCGAAATTCAACCCGATGACACTCCGTCGACGAAAATTCTCGTAGATTTGAGGATAAAATGAAATTGACCAAGCAGCAAAATAAATCCATCCGACTACTTGAATGAGAATATTCAGCGCATTACTACGTGCAATATCCAAAAGAATATAATCAACATTGGCTGAAACATTTATCTGTGATGATTGAACTGCTAGAACAAGATGTCCTTCGAGTTTACCAACGATATGGAAATTTTCACTAGTTTTATTATCGTCAAGAGTGATGTTCGGTATGAGTTCAATATGCTCAGACTCAGGGATTATTTTACCATCGTAAATAAATTGAAAAACAATTGGCTCACTAATACTCGTATTGACAAGCTGAGCATTAACTGTATAATTATCGCCAATTATTAAACTAATATAGGTATCATTGAAACGAATCACTGATCTATCATCGGATCGAACCGAAATAATAATAAAACACAAGCAAAACGAAAGGATCGCAGATAAGTGCATGACTTTTATCTAAAATATTTAGAAAACAACTTGAACTTAAAAATAAAACGGAAAAAAAAATGCTTCATCATCTATTACAATGACAAAAAGAATTTGCATATCTACGTTGTTGGACCAAGTGAAATGGTGCGACCTTGTCGAAGTTGCTAAATTTTCGTCTTATCATATTTATTTCGTTTTCGATTTTGATTGTGAAGATGATGTTGAATGAATCAGTATAACAGACGGCATCCATCTGTCGCCACATGTTACATTTATTATTCGATAAAAACTAAGTTCAATAAAAAAAGAATATTCGCCGATTTTTTTCTTTCGAAAAAAAATTCGTAAAAAAGTGAAAAAAAATTTTTTTTCCTAAGATAAACTCGATCTCATTGATTGTCACGATCCATCTATCGGAGTGTCAATTCAATTCATCCATCCATCCATCCAAGATTCTTTTTCTCACATTTTATGATAATGATTCGATAGCTTTTTATTTGTTTTTTTTTATCCGAATAAAAACGATGAAATGATTTTTGCTTTTTATCTTCGTCTGATTTTCAATTGCGTCGCATTGATATTTATCTCTTCGAAAAAGAAACGCCTACGCACTCGTTCTTTTTTTTTATTTTGCTATTGAATTTGTTTACTTGCGGTTGTCGATTTAATAAATATTTATTTTCTCGTTGAAGATTTTTTCGTTTTTATTCAATCGAAACAAAACAAGAAATTTTTCCGTATTTTTTTGGTTTGATTCAAATTTTAACATGTCGTATCTTCATTTGGCATCGACGGCCAATTCGTCGACATCATCAACACCATCATCATATTTACATGTAAATAGTAATGGAGCTGTTTCGACTGTTTCATCAACGTTGAATTCAAATTCATCGTCATTATTTGGAACAGTTGGCGGAGGAAAACAATGGACAACAATTGGACAAACACCATCGTCCTCCTCCTCCTCATCGTCAACAACAACGACTCTTGCACAGCAATTACTAAAACAACAACAACAACAACAATTGTTGAATAATCAACAGAATAGTCTATTGAATTCATCGTCATCATCGTCCCAATTCGATAATATTCTAGGATTAACTATGGCATCAGCATTAGCATCATCAACGCAGACACAAATGGAAAAAAATGTAAATCTGTTCTCGAATAAAGGTCCACCTTGTGTAAAAATCTGTTTTTTTCTCCTATTAGTTCGAATTACAGCAAGAAGATTTTCCTCCACTACCGCATCGAAGTAATTCTCATGAGCCAGCATCTTCATCTACAAATAACATTCAACCACTTTATCAAACTCAATATTCAACATCATCAATACCGAATGGATATAATTCATCTCAACAACAGCAACAACAACATTCACAATCCCAATCTCCTGTGTCATTTAAAACTTCGATTGATACGTTGAGTAATCTAATTAGTCGACATCAAGCTACGAATAATAATAATACGAAAATACCAACAACACCATCGAATAATTCTCAATCGATATCGAATTCTGCAACAACAACGAACATCAACGGTCTACCATCATCGACGATTACAGATCAATACGGTCTTGTTGGTCTTTTACAAACGATTCAACAGGCTGAGAAAAATCCTGAATCATCATCATTACTTAACTATGATCTGACAACACTTGGATTGAGTAAACATTTCGAATCTCTATGTCAATTATCTTTTTGATATTTGTTTTTTATTTTCTTAGGTATGGAAAACTCCAATGATTTATATCCGTCATTTTTATCTCCATTTTCCGATAGTCAAGCACGTCCATATGAAATCGACTATCAAGTACCTTTAGAATATCAAATGGGAATGCAAATCCGTGACAAATTGCCTCCACTTAATTTCAATACATTAAATGAAGATACAGTATTTTTTCTATTCTATTTATTCGGTAATGATCAGGTGCAATTATTATCTGCTGCTGAATTATATCGACGAGATTGGCGATATCATAAAGAAGAACGTTTATGGTTAACAAGAATAAAAAATGTGATGCCAGATCATAAATTTGACACATATGAAACAGGTGTTTATTGCGTATTTGATGTTCCACTCTGGAGAAAAATTCATAAAAGCATGCGAATTGATTATGATAAATTAGATGGTAAAAAAAAGCAAACGAAAAATTTCATATGACAAAAAAAACTGTTTTTAGTAAATCCTGTGGCTAAACAACAAGATCTATTCGCATCGAAATTATTTCAACAACAATCATCTGTTCAACAGCAACAGCAACAACAACAATCGTATGCGCCTGGTTCGTCCTATACGAACAATTCATCGAGATAATGTGTTTCAGCCTATATTTTTTATGAATGTATATATATAATAAGAACACTGTGGAAAGTCTGCATATGTCCAACAGCAAAATTTGCAGCTTGAAACAAGAAAAAAAACGAACGTCGAACAAAATCAGCAAGCGTTTGTTTCTTTTTTTATTTCTCATCAATTGTGTCTTGTCGTTGTCATACATAGATTGTATACGAGTGATGTTATTTCAAAGTTCTTTCCTTTTCTTTCTTTCTTTTCTCACACAACGTTATACTCTTCTTCAGTTTTTTTTTCTTTGGTTCAAACATGATATCGCCATTCAACAACAACAACAACAACCTTTAACTCTTCCACATTTACTTTTTACTTTTTTCCCTTTTTATAATATAAACACCACTATGTGAAAAACATAACAAAATGACGTTTCGTGAACATTGAGAATTTCTATTCATGTCGAAATAATTCGACCAACGAATGTCGTTTGAATTCATTCTGTTCCAATTGACTGAACACGAATTTATCTTGATCATGTGATAAATTTCATCGTAAAGTCACACAATCGACTGATCAATGTCTGTCTCGAGATGCAACATAGACAATATCAATCATTTGCTTTTGTTTTTTTTCTCTCTGCTCATTCACCATCGTAATAGTTTCAACGAAAATTTTTTTCCCATAGCATATCATTCCAAACATTTTCAAGATTCTACTTTGTTGCCTGGCGACATCTAAATTCTTCATCGACACGTAACATGAGTAATCAGTCAGTCATATACGTGTAAATCGTATTGGAATATGGCTCATATAATTGCACTAGCAACTAGTCAATAAACAACAATCAATTTTGCTTTGCTTTGTTTTGTTTTTCTTACTCATTTATTAGAATTCGTCAATTGAAAATCGATTTGCACGTATGTATAATTGATTCTAATAGTGATTCACAAAATAATCAAAGTAAAATCGATCGTCTATAATATTACGTCCGTAGAATGATTACCAAAAAAGGGAGAAGACGAAGAAAAAAAACAACATATGCACACATTTATTTTAGATATTTCCTAAAGCAAATATGCTGAATCAATTGCATAGTTTTTTTTTTGGCTTTATTAATAGATAATCTAGTATTTTTATCTTGAAAACTTCGAGTATTTTAGATCGGTTTTACGTAAGAAGAAAGAAAACGAAGGTGAGAGCAAAGTCCAAAGCACTGAGAAGACACTCAAACAGAGTGCGTTTTACGGATTGTACTCATCGTCTAGAATCTAGCGCGAAACATTAAAAAAAACAAACAAATAAACTTGCCAATGTGTTCTCATGAACACTGAATGTATGCAGGTTATTCCGTAATCGAATCAATATTTGATCGGTTGACACGTATGAAAACATGGGCGTCAAATGAGTTCGAATTTATTTTATTTATTTAGCAAACAAAATTGATTTGAAAAGAGAAAAGAAAACGTAGCTTTCTTGCTTGCTTGTTAGATATCTATTTATTTTATCTTTATTTTTTTTCAAATCATGACTCCATAGAAAAAAAAACAAAGCCTTGGATACGTCGTTTCTTTTTTATTCGTGTACTTTTTATTCTCTCTCTTTATCTCTGCACGGGGCATATGACGCATTCACTACGAACATACACACATACATCGAACATTTCGAATTTAAGGTCAAAATTTCCGTACATTTTCTTTTCTTCGAATGTTTCGGAAATGAAAAAATTCATTAGCCAGATGTTTTTCTTGGAGATAATCTCAATCATATTCGTATATATATATGATTTCATTTCGTCTTGAATCTGTCTACTAATCAGTCGTACGGATAGAGTATAGATGATAGATGAGGCGATGACAAATCAATGCACATACAACGAAGGTAATCATTTTAGACATGATATTGATAATCATAGGTTGCATTTTCTTTTTCTTTTCTTCGTTCTTTTTTTTGCAATTTCGTGTCTATCGTCTAAAACAAAAAGAATAATTCTTTCTTTCTCCTAATCCAAACTTGTACAATGTGTAACTATTATTCTCATATTACATCTTTCTTTTTTTAAATTTCGATATCATATGAAATGGGTATAATCCTCAGTCGAGCCGAAGGAAATAGTCGATCGTACGATGATGATGATGTAAGATTCAGCGTCATCGTACGCATAGTGCAACAACATCCAATTGGATAGTTCGTGTGCGTCATTATTATTGACGTGGCACGTGTATATATAGTCGCAGAACTATTCTATTTCTTATTTTTGTTTCGTTAATATTTGCTCGAATGTTTTTTTTCTCTTTTTTTTTGTTCTTCAAGTTGAATATTCAAAGGTGAGATGAAAAACGAACGAATAAAAAGTTAGAGGGTAGTTGATGTTCGCCTTTTTTGGGGTGTTGTTGTCTTTGGGTTAATTCACGATTGACTACGATGAAGAGACTGGAATGATTAATCACATATGCTTGAAAACTATTCATTGTCGATTTTCCCCAATAGTTAACATTCAGAAAATGTCATACTAGTAGGTTTTATTCTGTGCAAGACACTAATGTTCTTCGTATGTTTATGTTTCAATAGTGTCTATTATCGATTCATCAATACGATCGAGAGAGAGAAACAGAGGAAAAAACATAAATATAGATTTCGAATACGCTAATTTTCATAGGAAAACAAAAAACTGACAACGACGCCTCCGTTTTATCTATCATTCTCTTCTTCGTTGTTGTCTTCTAGAATATATATATATGTGTGTTTACTGTTCGAGTTCAAAGTTCGTAGTATAGGCTATAGAGTTAGTAAAAATAGAATCTTCTTGCCGTTCTACCTAATTATCTTTCCTACGCATTACATTCGATGTTCTAAGTGCATGTACCGATTCGTCGATAAATAGACTATAAGTACAATTGAAAAGAATTCTTTTTCTAGGATTCATTTGAAAATAATCAAATTGATTAGTTTGAATTAATTTTTCTTTGCTCTCAATTGACAATTATCAGTCAGTAATTGAGATGTCTGTGCGGTTTTTGAGAGCAGAGAGAAAGAGCAAGAAAAAAACGAGAGAGGAAAAACTGAGAAAGAGAGAGAGAAAAGAGAAAATACACGTACACGAGCCGTCGTGCTGGTATTACTACTTGATTTAGCTATCAACAGAAACAGCAACAACATCAATGACATTGCTATTTCTTCTTATTTGAATCATTTTTTTTCTTTTTCTCGCAATGAATGACTTGAGTGATTCTTTTTTTTCTTCTTCTCTGCTTCACTTTTTTTTTTGTAAAATACTTTTCGGTAGACGAAAGAGCAAAGGTAGTAGGAGAGACGAAAAGGATGATGATGATGCTTTCATCTTCAAGTGAATGACTGAATGTAGCGCGCATGCTTTAGGCAACTGATTGCATAGCATAAAGAAAAATAGAAAGACATGTCAATGTACCACTTAAGAATAAAAAAAAACAGATGCATTGTTGTTGGTCGAAGCAGTAAGTCGTCGATCAACTAACTGACGTATAAATATAAGTATACATATACATGTACATATACATGTGTGCTAGTGATCGCTTCTATGCATAGTCGTGTGTAAACGTATTCATAGCGGATTCATAGACTCAAACGTTTTTTTTTTCTCTTCTTCTTCTTATTCTTGTTCTCTTCATTTTTCTTTTTTTCTTTTTATTTCTTTTGCGAGTTGTGTGTACGCATCTTACGCGAACAAGGTCTCGATGTCGTTGTGCGTAGCTGACAATAAAATTATCGAACAAAAGGGGATGTATGAATAGATGGAGAACGAAGAAGGACATAGAGGAAAAAAGCATTAGGAGCATCTATCATAACTATTGCGTCCATCACACATGTGAGTAAGCAATTGTCGAGGCCAGAATTATTATATTATATCTGAAAAAGAACGGTTCGACTCTCTATTGTTCTGATCTGATCCGAAATTTCTTTTTTCGTGCATTTATTTATGCGAACAGCTGACGCTGGCACCAGCCTCCCATAGACAAAGTCTCTTGTTTGAGAATAAATTCTAAACAATAGATTTCTTTTGTGCATTTTGCTTTGTCATATATACGTATACATAGAGAACTAAAAGAGAATAACCTGGATATCGAGTTTAATTCTTTAGATAGACATAGATATATGCATGTATCTCGTTTGGTTTTTTTTCTTCTTCTTCTCCGTTCGTTCGTTCGATTAATAGAGAAAAAAAAAGAGATACACGAAGGGCATGTTTGGACCATTGTTCTAGAGGGTAATGTGAAGAAGAATACGACGAAGAGAGGGTGTAGAAGGTCATTTACACGTATATCTCTTCTACTTTTCGAACTGATATTTGATTTTAACTTTCAGATAATAATATTCTTCTTCGTTTTTTTCTTTGTGTATTTATTTCAATCGTGCTCACAAGTAACATGTTGACTGAGAGCAACTTTCATCATCATCATAACGGTGGTCCCGTTATTGCTCAACATCGTACACATTATGCTCCCTATCAACATTCAATACATTCAGCAAAATCAATTCAACAAGTTCAACATCAACCAAGCCAACAGCAACAACAGCAACAGCCACCAGCTGATATTCAACAACCTAAATTTGATTTACATCATGCTGTTCGAACTAATGATGTTGCAGGAATCGTTCGATTACATACACGACTTCGGCAACAGCCAACATTAGCTGATACATGTCTACTCGATTCGAATGGACATACACCGTTATATACAGCTATTGCGCATGGAAGACTTGCCATAGTTGATCTTCTGCTTCATCTCGGTCATAATCCTGTAAGTTTAAAACTTCGATTTCCTACAAGGATTCTCTATGCCCTGGATAGTTGAGTTTCAATTTAAAAATAAACACAATACTTCAGATGTCTTTCTAATGAAATCGAATTGAAGTAGAAGAAAGGATTAGTTAATATGACCTTGATATTCCAAGGCGAATTTACTTGATAAGAAGGTTAATAAAAATGCTTTGAGAAATGAAAATCATCAATTTTTGCGTTGAAATGATTTTAGTACTGCATCTCGGTGGCACGCGAGTCAGCATTAAATGTTGCCATTGGTTTCGGTCGTTTGGATATAATTGATTATTTATTAACTCGTGGCTTTCCCGTTGATTATCCTGGCTTCGAAAATAAGACACCTTTGGAACGAGCTGTTGAATGTAATCAAGGTTCAGTTGTTGTTACTTTGTTGAAACATGGTACCGATTGGCGACGTTATGAAGAACGACGTAAAACAGGCGACATGTCGCTTGTTGAATGGGCACTAGCACATGAGCATCCTCAAGTATTAGGCGTATTAATCGATCTCTATGGCGACGATGAATCGGTATTTAATCAAATTGGCATGATGTAGAAAAAAAACAATACAACAAAAGCAAAAACAAATTTGTATATAAAAAAATTCTCTCGATATATTCTATATATATATATGTATACATTTATATATACATAAAATATGTGTGTTTGTAACAACCAAGCCATTTCAGGTATCTGTTAATTTTATTTCTGTGTGTTGTAAATTAATTGAGTGAAAAACATGAGAGAGAGAGAGTGCGTGTGTGTGTGAGTGCGTTCATATTCCCGGTTTAGTACCCTTAGTTCATTTCATGTTCTGTTTCATTGTTGCGTTTCATTGCTTCACAATCAACTCTGGCCTGTTGTTTGTTTCGTTTTTTTTGTTCGAGTTCTCCTACTTCTTCTTTTCTTTTTCATTTTTGTGTATAACATTTAAGAACAGTTTCATGTCTTCTTTTTCTTTTGTAAATATCTGTATATCTATTATTCTCTCCCTATATATTATTATACAGTACGCGTCATTGTTCCATCTGTGATTTTTTTTCCTCTCTCTCTCTCTCTTACAGATGATTTTTTCTTTATGTACATTTGATGATGAAGAAAAAACTTAACATAATAACATCAAGATTTTTTCATTTGTATATTTGTATAAAACAAAACCAAACTTCTATGTGACCATTTCATTTGTTTGCTTGTATGTATATACACATATCTAACATCAAGTATCTAGGACGGGCTTCTGTTTTTCCGTTGTTTTCTTCTTTCCGAGCGTTGCTTTTTTTTTTCTCTCTCTCTTTTTTTTCGTGTACAGTATCATTTTTGCTCCCATGTGTATGCGTATGGTTTTTGTTTATTAGGCAAAAAAAACAACAAAACGTGTGAAAGAGAGATGACTTTAATCGAAATATCATTATCTTTTTCGAGCTTGATCGGAGATGTCGCTTTCAGGATAAATCGAGAAAGAATATCAACGAAATTATTTGGGAAAACACTCGGAAAGAAAATTTTTCGATTTGTGATCGATCTTATTTTGTCGCTGATCAAATAGCTTCTTACAAAGCGGGCGAAGAAGAAGAAGAGAGAGAGAGATGATCAGCAATCAATCATAGCTTATTCGTTCTTTTCTTTTTCCTATCATTGAACAGACATCGGTCAATCTCATCATTGAGAGATATGCTCATTTCCTTTTTGTCTACCAAGAAAATAACCGTATTCGAGAGCAATGGATCAGTCAAATAATAGTGGCAATTCAAGTGAGACTGCTGGAGTTCTACCGATGGATACTGGAGTGACTGGCAATGATGTTAGTAAAGCGAAAAAACCCCGTGGTCGACCATCAGACAGTAAAAAACCTAAACAACAAAATGACGATTCAAGTAAGAAAAAACGTGGTCGACCATCAGGTTCAATATCGAAAAAATCTTCACTCAAAGCAAGTTCTTCGAAGAAAAGACGTGGTCGTCCATCCGGCTCATCGGGTGTCAAAAAATTTCCACTTAAATCCAAAGTATCTGCTAGTGGTTCTGCAAAAAAACGTGGTCGACCAAAGAAATCTGCGAAATCATCAGTCAGCGAGTCAACATCTACTGTTTAATAAATCTCATCTATTCGACTTTTTTTTATTTGTAGTTTGATTTTTTTTTGCTTGACTTTGTTTGCATATTATTTAATCAACATCTATCTTGTTATTTTTTGTTTTCGTTTGTTAAATAATGACAGAAGAATGATTTATTTCTAGTGATTTATCTATCTCTCCGTAGAGACAAGAACCTTATTTAAGTATTAACATCTGCTTTGAGTCATTTTAAGAGACATTGTTTAGGATTATTATGGCGAAGTCTTCGACATAACTATTTTTGTTTCTTCGTTTTCTTCTACGTCTATTTCTACTTTGTCGTTGTCGGTTTTCTCAATGACATAAAATATATCTGTCTCTTTAGACTTGCTTTCAAGGTCACCTATCTTGACTAAATATGGAATGATTTTTTTTTTGCTTTCTTAAAAATTATTTATTTATTTTATTTGAAAGAAAGAAAAACTTTGTCGAAAAAAGTCATAAAATGGATGTCAAATAAAAGAGAGCAAAATCACGAACATATTTTTGCTTGTCAATATCTTCGAGACAAAAATCTCGATTAAATTAGATGTCAATTTAATTTGAATAGCATTTTCACAGACATACATTAACACGATTAGTTCTTACTAGATCTATCTATCTTCAAACGTTATTTCATCATCGGATATTTGTTTGTAGTCAGTGAATGTATTAGGGAAACAAAAAGACAAGAAGAGAGGAAAAAAAAGAAAAGAAAGAAGCCGTTTCTTTTTTCATCGACATCATCATCATCTACACTATCATCGTATTTGTGTAATAAGACATTCTGTCGCTTTTTATTGATTTACCACTTTTCTGTTCTCTCTCTCTCTCTCTCTTTCTTTTTTCTTCCGGATAGTTCTGTATACAAACATACTATTCTCTCTTTCGTCTTCGCTGTGTTTTGTTGTTATTTTTCTTGTACGCTATCTCGGTTGTTAGTTGCGTCCAAGAATACATTTCTATCATCATTAAGACAAAGAATTGCACTGCGATCGTCTACTTGTCCTTAACCATCGAACTACTATGTTGATTCTATGGATTTTACAATATTTAATTCTAAGTTCATGGAGTTCTGCTGAACCACTCAGTTGTTATCGTACATCGAAATATTTAGTACCGAAAACACCAGGTGATAATGGATTTCGCATAACAGTTGAAGGAAGTTATAAAACATACGTACCAGGACGAACATATAAAGGTGAATATCAGGAAGGAACTTTAAGTACAAAGTGTTTTTTTTCTTCTTCTTTTTAATTTAGTTTCATTAAGTGGTTATAAAAGTCAAGTGTACCAATCGATGTTTAAAGAATTCATGTTAATTGCTGTTCCATCGACATGGACTGACGAACAACCTTATCGTCCTATAGGACATTTCGAATTATTACCATCGTCAAATGTCAATGAAGAATCGACTCAAGAAGCCATAATTAGTCAACGTAATTGTCCTGGTGGTGTAACGGATGTTAATCCTGAAAAAACAAAGAATTCTATTTCTGTCGATTGGGTTGCACCACGTCATCCTCAAGGATGTGTTTCATTCAAGTAGATCGAAAATTCTCTTTATCAATTCATGATCTTGTTCTTATTTCCGATTTCATCTAGAGCAATTGTCGTACGTTCTGATACCGTTTGGTTCAAGGATGATAATGCTCTTACGTATACAATGTGTGAAGATCGTTTGTATTTTCGAAACATTTACATCGAAGCATTTAATGAGAATAACTTATGTTTGTAGAAATGCATATGAAGAAAATGATGCAACCATGTTGTGCATGTGGAGAAGCGAAATATCAATTGACATTTAAGGGACTTTGGTCAGCACAGACACATAAAAAAGATTGGCCGACATCGAACGGTAAATGAGGAAGAAAGGAAATTCCGAAATGTTTTGTTGTTGTTGTTGTAATTTTCAGCACATTTTTCGACAACCGTCGGTGCTGTTCATAATTCGAATTATACAATGTTTGAAATCGGTTCCTATGCTAATCGTGGTTTAAGTCAATTGGTTTTAACCGGTGAAACACATACACTCGAACAAGAATTAGCTAATGAAGTTAGTTGAATCGAAAAGAAAGAGAAAACAACAATGATTTTCATTCTCAATTTCTGATCTGAATATATATTTCTCATTTTTCATAGCGACGTAATAGAGAATCGGTTGGTTTACAGTTTTTGCTTCCCAATTCTTGGTCATATCAAGCTATTCGAGTTAATCAAGATTTTTATCTTCTATCTCTTGTTAAAAAATATGCCGAGAAAACTGTCAAATCATCCGATTCTTTTATAGGTTCGGTCTTTTTGTTGTCTTACGTATATATTCGTTGACGTTCTTCGTGTTTTCGTTTTTTTTTTCGTCGTCAATGTTTTGTCTATGTTGCTTTTTTTGTTGTAGTCATTCAACGGTGTCATACGTAGTTTATTACTTGCTCGACCTTTGAAAATTTCATCTAATGAAATCTCATCAATAATGAATGTTTTCACTGTATCTCCTCATCATCCGAAATTAAGTTTTGTAAACAAAATTTCACCGAGTCCAGATTGGTTCACAGGTAGCTATTCGATTTACGTGACAGACGAATTCTTTTGTTATTCGAGAATTTTCAAGGTGGAAACAAAAAGATATTTATTGATTTTTCTTCTCCTCTAGGCGTCAATTCGATTAATTTATGCTTGCCAAATTGTACATGGGTCGAACAATATTCCGAAGATTTATATCCATTAGATGCTGGTATCGATAGTGGAATGAAATATACAGTAGGAGAGATTTTAATTGAAGATGATTTTTTATGAATAGCATTTTTTAGGCTCAACGATTACCAACGATGCCTTTGGAAAAAATTCATTCGATTACAGGAACTGTTTCTCCATCGTCATCGTTTCACGATCCAATGAGTTCGTTATTGACAAAAAAATGAATAACGGATTTTAGAAAACAAAAAAGATTTATCTTAGGTAAACCAGTTATGCCTGTTGCTCGTCTTACACTTCAACGTACACTTATTCGTGGTACACAATGCCCAAATAATCAACATAATTCGCAACAAACTCATCGTGAACCATCGATGGACATTAATCTTTCACAATTAAATCATCGAAATGAACGATTAAAACAAAAATATGATCATTCTGGCAAATTGATCTATCACTACGGTAGGACAAAACAAAATAAAGCAATGCATCGATCGTTTTTTATTTTTTGTAGATGAAACAATCGCACCGGAATGTCGTTTAACTGAATGGTCGCCTTGGTCATCATGTTCAGTTACATGTGGACATGGAATAAAATCTCGTCGACGTACTTATCTCATGCCGGATAAAGCATTTCGTTACCATTGCAACGAACGAACCAATGATATGGCTTCATGTCATTTGGCAGCATGTTCATCAACGAAAACCACCCATGATCATCCGAATTCGATGTGTATGGTGAGCGAATGGTCTCAATGGTCTCATTGTTCAGTTACATGTGGCGAAGGCATGCGAACACGTTCTCGAACAATGTTAAAAGGCAATGATCAACCTCAATGTCGACAAGAATATCAATTAATGGAAAAAGAATCATGTCTTGGCATGAAACCATTATGTGAACAAGGTCGTTTGACAGATATGATGGAGAAAAAACGTATTTGCATGCAGCCAGTATCAACGGGTACATGTACACAATATGAACGACGTTTCTATTTCAATTTGGATATGAGTAAATGTTTGGAATTTGATTATAGCGGTTGTGGAGCCAATGATAACAATTTCTTGACGCGAGACGCATGTGAAGACACATGCGATATTTTACTACGTGGACGAACAGGTATTTCGATAGTGAAATTTAAAATAAAGATTTAATTTTTTTGTCTAGAGGATGGTAAAGATACACGTTGTATGACATTACCGTGGTCCGAATGGAGTGCCTGTTCAGCTGCTTGTGGACGTGGCACACAAGTTCGTTTTCGAGCATATAAAGTCAAATTCTTAGCCATGGGTTTCTGTTCGGAACCATTGGAAGAATTTCGAGATTGTGAAGTGCCGTGTGATCCTGCACAAATGTATCGATTATCGGACACACGACGAACGTTAATCAGAGGCATGGAACTTGCTGAACGAAAATGTAAGAGTTGTCAATCGAGAAAATATTGAAATGTCAATGATAATTTGTAGATAAATGTATGCAACCGATTGAACCAGGTCCATGTACGAAGTATATCGATCGATTTTATTTCGATGTTACAACACGGAAATGCACGAAATTTCAATACGGTGGTTGCCGAGGTACGGAGAACTAGAAGAATTCGTGATGATTTTGAGTTTTTTTGTTCGTATTTAGGCAACGAAAATAATTTCATGACACACGATGAATGCGAAGCTATGTGCGAAGAATTGATTCACGATCATAAAACAAGTAGAATTCGTGAAAATTGAGTTTGAAATCAATAAAATGTATTTGAATCTTCAGTGGTTCACGATCCTCGTTGTCTTGTATCGATGTGGAGCGACTGGTCGCCATGTATGAACGCAACATGCCATCATTCTGGTGTTCAAATTCGAACACGAATGTATGCAGATAAACGTGCGGCTATGCTAGGACATTGCGTGGAAAGATTAGAAGAACATCAGGTTTGTTCAATCCAATGTGATCATCAAGGTACAACGTCACACAAGGACAAAATGATGATGACACATGGTTCGTATTGATAAACCGAAAAGAAAAAAAAATAGCTAAAGGATTTAAATTTAGATATGCCAAAAGCGACGTTTCGACCGCGACAACCATGTTGTGCATGTGATGAAGCCAAATATCAAATCACATTTCACGGTCTTTGGTCGAAGAAAACACATCCAAGAGATTGGCCACCTGGTACACATCAAATATTTTCTTCGTTTTCTTTTTTTTTGCTATTGAATATCTATTTCAGAACATCTTCTTCATTGGTCGGATATAATCGGAGCTATTCACAGTCAAGAATATTCATGTAAGATCAATTTTTTCTTCGAATAGATTGATTCTATTGACTGTTTTTTTGTCGATTAGTGTGGAATTATGGTGATATTGCAAGTGATGGTTTTAAACAAGTTGCTGAATGGGGTGCCATTGGAACAATGCAAAAGGAAATTAAAAATCATGTAAATTCGTGATTGTGTTGTGTTTGAATCATTTCGAATTTTGTGTTTGTTGAATAGACAAAATTTGGTGTTATTCGAAATGTATTGATTATTCCCGGTCTTTGGACAGTAAACGTTAGTAAATCAACTGACGGTGCTTTTACAACATCTCGAAATCATCATTTCTTATCGTTTGTTACTATGATTGGACCATCACCGGATTGGGTTGCAGGTGCGGAGAAAAGATCAACAATATGATTCGAAATCATATTTTGTTTTAGGTGTATCCGGCTTAGATTTATGTCGATCAAATTGCACATGGATGGATCATTATGAAGAATATCTTCATCCGATTGATGCTGGTACAGATATGGGCGTTCGATATAATGTAAATAGACTTGTAATTATTCTTTCAAAACTAAGAAATACAATCTAGGGACCAAAACGGCCAGAAAATCCTCGAAAACCGATCGCACCAATACTCTCGAGTGAAGTCACTGATAATCGTTCGCCATTTTATGGTAGGAAAATTGTTCGAAAGAAAAAAAACGAGCAAAACTCATCGAGATTTCAATAGGTACTCAACCACCACCATTTGCTAAAATCAGTATTCAACGAATTATGAGTCAAGGTGTGGCTTGTCCAAATGGTCGACCGTTGCATAGCGAAACACCAGCCGTAGTCGATTTCGGTCCGAGTTTCACCGATTTAAGTCGTGGAGGTGAAACAGAAAGTGACAAAGAAGTCGCGAAAGTCAATGTCGAACTACTCGGTAGAATAAATTCGAGATTTTTTTTCGTCTTTCGAATTAAAATAACAAAACCTAAATCTTTCAGATGAACAATCAGCCGATCCTCGTTGCATGACAAGTCCATGGACTGAATGGAGTCCATGTAATGTTCAATGTGGCAATGGTTTACGTACTCGAACAAGGTTTGCGATTCTAAAACAAAAAATCAATTCGAACTAATTGAATATTTTCAGAATGTATAAACATCCGAATCATCATCATTGTATTGAACGTTTAAGTGAAAGTGAAATGTGCTATGAACGATCAGGAGACGATTGCGATGATGATAATCAACAAACTGCACCGTAGGCTCAACGAAAAATCTTTTTCTTCGCATAAAATCGAACGAAATCGATGTATTTGCAGATGTGCTGTTACTGATTGGTCATCATTCTCTCCATGTTCAGTTGCTTGTGGACAAGGTATAACCGAACGACGACGTTGGTATATCAATGACAAATCCTACGATGATCCTCAATGTAAAAACATCTACCTAATGGAAAAACGACAATGTCAAGGTGTCGATTGTAATACTCAAGAAAACAAAGGTAATGAATTCGGCAACGAGAAAGTATTTCTATTCGAACATCTCGATTGTTTTAAGAACGATGTATGGCCGAACCAATTGAGGACAATCGTTGCCGTGGTTTACAACGTTATTATTACAATAAAACAAGCATGACTTGTGTACCATTTGAAAATATGGGTACTTGTCCACCACGTGGCAATAATCGAAATAATTTCGCCGACAAAAATGAATGCGAAAGCATATGCAAAAATTTTCTTGTTGAAAGTAAAAGAAAAACAAAGTTGATTTATTGAAAAATAATAATAAAATGTCATGTTTCATCTAGCTAATGATCTCTCATGTCCGACAACCCCATGGAGTGAATGGAGCGAATGTTCGGTTACATGTGGTCACAATGGTGTTCGACGTCGAGAACGAACATTATTAAATCAAGAGAAATCCGTCGATCAATATCGTTGTCGATCAATACAATTAGAAGAAATCGAACCGTGTCAATTAAATCGTTGTCGTATGTTACGAAATTTCATTATTTAACAAAAGAAAAACTTCTTTGGCGTTCTGCTTTTAGCACCGATGGATTGCATTGTGAGTCAATGGAGTACATGGTCGCCATGCAGCGGTTGTGGACAAGAAGCAGTTCAAACTCGAACACGTATACCCGTACGTCGAGCTCGTAATGGTGGTAAACGTTGTGGTCCATTGAAGGAAACTCGTTATTGCCAAGCGGCAGTACCCTGTTAAAACCAAAGACATACACAACTCAATTCTCTTCTCTTTCTTATTTAGTTGGTGCTAAGAAACTAAACAGCAAACTTTCAAATCTAGTTGATATTTTAGTCGTAGTCAGTTTTAGAAAAATAAACGAAAGAAACAATTTTTTCTTCTTCATAGTTTTAAAATAGAATTTGTTTGTTTGTTTTTTTTTTAAATTATTATTAATCATCAATTAAATATAAAAAAATACGAAATCAAACAATCACAAAGCGAAAAAAAAATCGTTATTTAATCAGTTGCTGCGGACGATGAGCTGGTCATTGATTCATGTAGACGTTTAAATGCTTGATCTTGACTCGAACGTGATTGAATATGTGCTATTAAACGTTTCTATGAAAAAAAATAAGGAACATTGATTAAGTCTATTGAAAAATGATAAAAAGAAAATAAATTTACGCCGAATCTTTCGCTTTCAGGTGTCTGATTTTTCTGTGCTAAATTCCAAAGATTAATCGAAAATTTCAAACATTTTGTTTGATTCAAATCGCAATGAGATATCAAACGATTGAAAAATTCAAGTGCCAACCATGATTGACGCATAGGATTCTACGAGAAGAATATTTTATTCTTCAGATAATTGAATAGATCTCTTGTTTGCTTACTTTATCTCCAATCTCTTTCAATTGTTGAACAACTATATCGCATATCTTTATTAAATTCTTATGAATTTCTTCTAAAAATGCTGCATCATTTCCATAGAATGTATCATTGGATTCGACTAGAAATCATTGAATTTTTTTTGTTTTTATTTATTGAAAAATGATTTTAGACTACCTTTTGGAATATGATATGGTAATATTGTTTGCATTTGTGTTGATAGTAAACACAATAGATTCATGTAAAGCATAAGCCGTGTTTCATTGACCTCTTCAAAGCATTTCATTTGACCAAGAATATTTAATAAACCTTGAGTTAAATAAAGGATTCCTGTGTCAGAACTATCCTAAAACATGAAAATCGAGTGATGCTTTTAGATTTTTCGGCAAGTAAAACAACGTACAGGTACAATGACAAGTGTCGATAGTATATTGCTGATATGCTCATAAAGATATTTTTCTGTTGTAAAAGGTTTATTATCAATGTCGAGTTGCTTGGGAAAGTCCGAGAGAAGTGTAATAGCCATTTTAAGAAAGCCATCACCTTGCGAAAGACTTTGATTTAAATATGCTGTTTGAGCACAAGCAATGTATAATTGAAGTTTATTCAATGGTTGTTCTAATGATGGAATTGTGATATAACAAAATGCCATACAAGCACGAATAAATGACGAAGTATTGCTCGAATGTGATCCATTGACAATTCGATGTGTTGAAACAGCGAGTTTATTAACTTTCTATTAAAATAAATGAAAAGAATCGATTATTTTTTATAAATTGAAAATACTTGAATAAGAGTAATGGCAACGGGATCCATGTATCCGAATAGACCTCGAACTTCGACACAGAATTTCAATTCTTGTTCGACATCTTTACCATAGTCAACTTTACGAATTAAAGACGAAAGTAAATTGCAGACTTCTCGAATTTCATCATCATTTGTCAATGCACTAGAAATCGACCAAAGATTTATTATTTGAATCGTTTGTCAAACAAAACTAAACAAACCCGATTGTATCATGAACACTTTTGGCGCAATGTACCATTGCTGCGATTAATACTGGATCGTTGGTTTTCTCTTGTGGATTTCTACGGAAGAAAGATTGTTTGATTTGAAAATATTTCATTTTCGATTAGTTTTACTTATTAATAAATGTTTGTAAAATCGATTTAAATAGATCAACTCGAACATTTTCTCGTTGAAATAAATCCAAAAATGGTAAAATTTTATCCTAAACAAACAAACATATGTTCACACTCTAAAAAAACAAATTATTCGTACCATTGAAAATAACGATGCAAAATCTTCGACATTATTTATTAATTTCGTCATAATCGCATGTAATTTCGGATAATAATCTTCAAAAGCACGATCTGGCGATAAATGTTTAATCACATCGCCCAACATCGTATTCAATTCTTTTGTCTTAAAAGAAAAAACATTAAGACTGAATTTCATCGAATTATTTATTACAGTATATTCTTTCGATGTCAATTCAATCCAAATTTCTGCACACGACATGTAAATAGCTGGTTCTTTGAATTTAGTTACAACTTTCCAGACACTGTTTAACACTTGTATATCCGACGGTACGGTTGTTGGCTCGGAGAGAAGCAACGATAGACCAAGTGAACGAAATAAAATATTCTGAAAACGAATACAAATTCATACTTGCAATTGAACTATTTGTCTGTCAAACTTTAGGAAAGAATTGTTCGTCGCATTCGCTGATCATAGTTATGTATCCTTGAACTTTGGATCGAACATGTGCTGGTGGAAGTGTATTCAATAGAGCATTTAAAAGCACACCACCACTAAGAAATCAATCGATTGAATTTCATTTTATTCAAATGTATTTCTACCTCGGTAAATTAAGTCCAGCTCGTGTTTTTTTAATAATCTTTTCGATTGGTTTCTCGTCTAAATTGTAGAATAAACATTGAACAATCCAATCTAATGCCGGCGAATACAGTGACAAGTAAACACTGGTAGTTAATTTTTGTTTCGAATAACCCGTTTGTACTGTTCCTGTATTTATCTGATGGCATGTATCACAAAAATCTGTATAAGCTATTTCAAACGGTTTACGATATTTAAAATCAATATCGATTGTCACCTGAAAAGAAATATTTATTTACTACGTCATTCAAACAAAACGATTTTCTTTTATTATTATTATTTACTCGACAGATATAACAACGAACATAAGCAGCAACGAGTGGATCGCCGATACCACGGCACATTTTCATTAACAATTCGAGAGCTTTTTGATAATGACTAAAAATCAATCGAGAAAAATGATTAATTTGTTTTCAATTGTTTTGTTTTGCTCTTACGTTGTTGAAAGGAAATTGTAACATTTAAGGATGGCAGCTTCGACGAGTATACGCGGCACTAATTCTCGAATAATAGCAATTTTATAAAACCAATTACGAGTTGTTTCACGAGTTCCTTCAGGAACTAAATCCGGAATGATTCGATCGGCTAAAATAGATAAAAGAAAAAGACTGAGTCAAAACTAAATTTTTAACAGATTTTCTATTACGAATTTTTCCACTTGATGAAGCACTTTTTTCTAATAAACGTGTGTAAACCAATTTGCCAAATGTATCGAGTACATCTGTTATCAAACAGAATTTACTCGGGTAGAATTCCATGACATTCATGTCGACTAATAATTTGCAACACTAAAAACAATCAATAGGATTTTTTTACTTTTGACAAGAAAATTGTTTGATTTTTCACGAACTTGAATGACAATTTTTAATGTTTTCACACGTTGATCATTTCGCCAGGCTTGGCCCATTTCTTTACTCATTTCATTGATTCGATTGATATATTCTTGTTGACTTAAATTTTGTGTTTGTTGGCCACCCTAAACAAATAACGTACGCAGACTTCAGCCTTAAAACTTCTCTGATCAATTCTACTTCAAATGCATCCAATTGTTCGAGACGATTTTTAATTCGTTCTGATGTTGTCGCCATATCCGTGGCTATAGAAAATTATAGTTTCAATATTGAAATTCTCGGCTATTCAATGATGATACCTTTGCCTGTATCAATAACCGATTCTTCGTTTGTATTGTTCATAGCCGTAGTCATACTGATTTTCTTCGTAGTATTATATTGACTTAGAATCTGACTTTTTTTACTTGACCATGGTTCAAATGTGTCTGTCATTGATGATGACGAATCAACATTCGAATCTTTATTCGATGTTATTGCTGCGGTTAATAGACGAGATAATGGATCGACATCTGAATCATCTAGTTTCGATGAAAGTGGATCGAATGATGACGATGATGTTTGTGTTGAGGGTGTTTGCGGTTTGTTAGTCTAAAAATATCCCATTTCGAGAAAATTTTAACGTTGAAGCAAAACCAACTTTATTATCTGCATTGATAACTCCAATTCCAAGCGGATGAGTTGTAGTAGCTGTTGTTGGTTTATTGAATTGTTTGTGTTCGGAAACATAATCTCGTTTTTTCGGGGTCCATTTTGTTGATATAGTAGACATCTTTCTTGAATTTAAAAAGATAGTTTTTTTACTAGTAAAGCTAAAAAACTCTTATCAGACAAGGTTCGATGATTCATCCATCCATCGAGATCGATCGTCATTATTGGTCTGGATTTTACATGTGAATATCAGTTCATTTTTATTCGATATCTATTGAAAATTATTTGAGAATTCAATGAATTTTAAAACTTTGTTCAGTTTTCAATCGATGATCGTGTCATCTAGCGTCATCTGTTTTCATATTTGACACATATCGTTTTGCTAATGGCATGTTTTCATTTTTGAAATCGTATTTCTTTTAGAATTATTTATATAAATTTAACGAAGTCTATTCATAGTTCGTTCTTTTTCCTTTTCTTCTCGTCATGACAATGTTTAAACAACACAAATTAAGGTTCGATTTTTTGAAAAATGAATGACAACATTCGTATCACGAGGCGTAGACATTCTTTTTTTGTCGTTTGTTCCCAACTGATTGATATTAAAAACATGTGCATCACAAAAATATGCAAGCTGTGTACTGTATTGCAATTTCGAGATCAAACCAGACCCTTCTTTCGTGAAGAACATTGTCTGGCTAATTGTATAAAAGAAAACAAAATGCGTAATACGAAAAAAGAAGAGAACAGATTTGACCTAATAGAGTACTGACAGAAAACAGTAAACTAACGAAACAGAAAAATAAACTAACGAAACACAAAAAATCAACTTTTCGATTGCTTTTTTTTCTCTTCTCCATCGGTTGCACGTTTTGCCAATAGATCGATTCTGATTCCATTGTAAAAGACATATTTTCCAGAACAAGTCGACCTTGAATATCGGATATCACATGCTAAAAACACGGAACTAGTCACTGATTCTGATTATAATATCAAGGTCTTGTTTGTTTCTTTCCTCCAAGTACATTCTCTTTTTCTTCAACTCCGATCTCTTTCGCTTTTCTGTTAAGAAAAAAGAAAAGTAGTTCAAGTTTTATTTGCTAAGAATGGTGACGTAATACACTTCAGGAGATTTGCTTTATTAACTCAATCAGGCGAGGGGTGTAAAAAAACAAGAACATAAAATATGCATGACAACATTTGAATTTATTTTTCATCAACGCAAATGTCGGTATTTTCCACCATGTCGTCGAAAGAATTAAAAAAAAAGAAGGCAAAATCTATCACAAGACTATTGCTTCGTTCTTATCAATAATGTGATCGAAGAGCGAAATAAACGAGGGATTGACTATGCAAACATATGTCTTTCTCGTCGGGTTTTATCATACGATTTACACATGTTATACTCTCCAAAATAGATTAAAACTCATTCGAACGTCGTTATATAAAAAAATGTAAAGAAACGACGCATTTTGAAAACAAAAAAGAACTGTTTATTTTCCTCATGTTGTGTCTCTAGGAAATTTATATTTAACCCATACATTCAACTCGTGATTCTGCGTTTTTTCATTCCAGAAAAGCTATAGTACAGAAAAGAACAAAATCGAGAACCCATACGCTCGAAGCGTGATAGCATCACCCGACTTTCATTTTCTCTCTTTCTCTTTCGTAATATTTTTCTCTCTCTCCCGTTCTACCAATAAATACCGAGTGCAAAACACATTCATATCTCTAATTTTTACTTTTGGATTACTGGACATACAGTGATTGTGTTGATCAACCGAATTTTACTTATTCATATAACGTCTCTATTGGTAAGTCAATCTATGAAGAAACGAA
>ERZ778023.1942-NODE-1942-length-28491-cov-8.052609_pt1 | contig 28491 bp, 46 predicted proteins | sample MGYA00375753_ERZ778023 | MGnify/ENA primary metagenome ERZ778023 (study PRJEB29350, sample SAMN05389822) | bioreactor metagenome | isolation source: Ammonium sulfate bioreactor | place: South Africa: University of Cape Town | collected 2014-04-04 ... | reverse complement strand
TTTTCGGCATGCCGTTGCGCACATCGGCTGCCAACTCAGAAGGAGAGACGCGCAGTCTCACGGGTTCCCGTTGGTTCGGTTCCTTTAGGATGCGGGAATCGATCAGGTACGGAGGGATGTTGATCGGTTCCTGTTGGGCACAAATCCGCGCTGCCGAGGCATGGCTGTATCGGAAAAACGCCTAACCCAGAACACCAAAAGGGTAGCCACCTCAATTGGGTGGATTTGGACTGCCAGGTCATAACCTTAGACAGTCATTCAGTGGTATTTGTGTTTTTCCGATAGGCTGTCCCTGCCCTCGTTGCTTTGTGTGCGCATGATGAGTGCGGAACGTCTTCTTTGCTACTTTTGTGTAAATTACAAGGTCGAATAAGAGAATACACACAATGGGAAGCTTGCAAAATCGGTATCGATACAAAAATGTCAGCGGTACGAGTCGATGGGCTTGGCTGAAGGCCGGAAAGGCCAAATAACTTTATTGCTCTGCAAATGCCTGCAAAATGGCGGTAATCACAAGCTGGAACTGCTGTGACTGTTCTCTGTAGATTTCCAAAGATTCCTTGTGCATTTGCATGAATTGGCTCAGCTGCTCCGCTGTGGCCTTGCGGTCTGCTTCTTTATCATGTTTGAGCTTCAGCATCCGTTCCTTCATTTTGGAGATTTGGACTTGATCTGCCGTATCCAACTTTCGGCAATGTGTTGTGAGCTGTGCCGGGGTAGCATTGGGTGGTGGGGTACTCCGAATTATCGCTGCGTCGTCAGTGTCTCGTTGTGCCAGAAGGAGCTCCTCAACGTCCAATGGCAGCGAGCGTTTTCGAGATTGTGTGCGTTGTATCGGAGCCGCGGCCGGAGCTGGGGGTGGAGACTTCTGTTGGCTGGGTGCTTGAGTGAGCACAGTCTCATTGTGCTTGTGTGGCTGTGGTGGCAATGCAAGCTGTTGTTGGGTCTGTGATGATGGGGGTGAAGGAATCCGCGCTGTTGTCGTCGTCGTGGTATAGCCAGGGGAAGAGCAAGACAGAGTGAACACATCAAATGTTGGATGCGGGAGATTCCGTTCCGCCAGCCACTCGAGGTAATCAGCATCATCACAATCGTAACCTTCCTCAAAATTATGTTGAAATTCACTGATTTGCTTATCATTCCAGCGAGACGTCTCAGTCGTTGCTTGATTGGAATTGGTTTCTTTGTCGCTGCTCTCATCCTCTTCTTGTTTTTTCTCTCTTGCATCCTGCTCGGTATCTTCGTTGGACTCGATTTCTTGCTCAACTGTGTTCTTCGCGGAAGAGATGGTTTCCTTCTCACGTGAGGGTGTGGTTCTTGCTCGTCGCTTGTCCTTCTTACTCACCAAGGTCTCTTCATCATCCCTTTCTATTTCTTCTTGTCTTTTTTCTAACCTCTTGCTTTTTCTTTGTTTATCACCCTTTCTCTTTTTTTTAGGATGCAACCATTCTTCGGCCTCATTGTCCATATCATCTGAATCTTGGTCGTTGATTTCATCAGGATCCTGAGTGGTGTGTTGTCTTTTTTTATACGCAAGCTCATCTGCTTTGTTGTTATGTCTCGGAGGCAGAGCTTGCAGCATCCTTTGATATCGTGACTGAAGTGCTGCTGGTTTTTGATCCCATCCGTAATAGTCGATAATCTGTTGCCATTTGCGCCCAAAGATCCGCACACCCTCAAGAAGCTGTCTACTCTCTTTTTCTGTCCACCGTCTACCCTTTGCTGCGGCCTTATGCATTACTATCGTTAATTCAAGGTAGAATACTTTTCTCAACACATTCTTACTGCTTTATTACTCCTATCTCGGAGTTTAACACATCAAATACAGCAAGTCCATTAGCAAGACGCTTGCGCCAAAGGTGATTACTCACACGAGCAATAGTGGAAACATACAGAGCTTGAAAGGCGGGGCTGTGACGACTGACTTCACCGACTGAGCGAAAGATCTTATAGTCTCGAAATGTGTTCTCAATACCACAGCGATTCGCTTTGTGAATGCGGCTCCGCTCGTCTGTTTTATTTGGAGTGAGTACTCGTTGATCTGTTGTTGAGAATCCACCATCTGCTAACAGCTTTTGCTTTTTCGACAGCGGACAATCTCCCTTTCCAACATTTGACAGGATGAATGACCGTTGATCAGCTGCATGCCCTTGAAAGCCTGCTTCAAAGTCAAACCAGAGCCCTCGAAAGTCGGCAACGGCAAAATTGTTGAGAAAAGGAACACCTTTGTCTCCACGGTAAAAATTCTCGTCTCGTGCAAGCGAGTGTTGACGTGGAGTGATGGTAAAATCCATGCTGCCAATTGCTTTGTCATCCACATCAGCTAATGTTCCTTCTAACAGGGCACGCGTTTGTTTGGATGGCCAGCGAATTTCTAAGCGATACACCCAGTGAATGATAGGAACAATGTGGTGCAGCTCGCGACTCACGTATGACTCATTTACACCAAAGATCAACATGAGCTCGGTGTAGCACCAGTACAGTCGAAACCAGGTAAACACCAATAATACACGATTACGTGGTGTTAACATGGTCTTTTTCCCAGGTTGATCCAAATTGATAATGGTACTATTTCGAGCTTGACAGACATATGCCTCCAAGTCCTGAAAGCATTCTTCAAATTCAGCTGGAGTGGTGTGGGTAGCGTTGTAGAATTTCTTTGGATAATGGCGGAGGATCGCGTATACGTCTTGTGGTTGTAATTTCTCCGTTGATGCCGGCAATAAAAGCAGCTTTGGGAAATAGCGCTTTACTATTGCGTGTGATGGTGTTGATGCCAACGGTGATTCTAATGGTGTGGGCAGCAAGGGCACTGGTGGTGGGAGTGGTGGTGGAACCAGCAGTAATAGTAACAGTTCCTCTGGACCTTGTGTTGGTGGCGGCAAAAAAAAGAATGGAGGTGGAGGGAAGAGTAGAATAGGTGGTATTGGTGGTGGTAGGAGGGCCAAGTTCTTTGGTAAGCCCTGTCTTCTCAAGGAGAGCAGCTAACTTGCGCTTGCGAGTACTCATTGGGTGAATGAATCTTCTACGAAAAGGTTATATTTATTTGGCCTTTCCGGCCTTCAGCCAAGCCCATCGACTCGTACCGCTGACATTTTTGTATCGATACCGATTTTGCAAGCTTCCCAATTAACACTTTTTGTTCGGTTTTTTAAGTTAATTCTTGTTTTGAGCTTCTTCGCAAAATGAGAAATTAAAAATTTTCAGCTGAAAATGGGCTAAGGGGGGGAAAATTGCTGTGTATGCGAGCTTCGGCGATTTCAAGCCCATCAGGTCACAAAATTCGCCAACGGAGTTTCGTGACATAACGCACACTTCGCCCGGGCGAGGCGGAAGGAAGAAAGGCCCAAAAAATGTACCCCAGCAGCGCAGCCCCACCCCGTTACGCCAAGACTCGGGACAACAAGCACACAGCAAACTTTTTGCTCCACCCACCGGAAAGATTGCTCGACCGGCGGCCATCGGTATCGATGGTCTCGCGTGTTCATCCAAAGGGCAATGGAAGACCTGAAGAAGGTGTAGCGACTCGACTGCGAGTGATGCCGCAAGAAATCCTCGCCGACCTGCGGGCAGGCATGCCTCGAAGATTCCTGATCGCCAAGTATCGTCTCCCTCAAAAAGGGTCACAGGTAAAAAAAAAACTCATTTTTTAACAAGAGAAATGAAAATACTACAAACAAACGAAAAACAGGAGCTTCTTCAAAAGGCTGTCCAACATAGCACCACGCCACGAGAACTCAGCGAATTGTTTGACATGGTGGACGGAAGAGCTTCTGTGTACAAGCAAACTCATCCTTCGCAACTCTCGTTATGCTTCACCCGAGAGGAACGCAGATATCTTGTCAAAGATTTTCGTGACGATGCGGTTCGTGCTTTGTGTGTTGACGCTTGTTTGCGTGCGCCCACAGAGAAATCCTCGGTGCAAGAACAAGCTATTGAGGGTACACCATAATGGTCATCTCTTCCCTCAAGCCTCACACACACAAACAAAAAAAGACATGAACAAATATCTCATGACATTGCCGGAAGAAACTCGCAGCATGATGTTGAGCCTTTTACGAAAGATGCTTGCGTGTTTTGAGGCGGCCGGCGGAGACAAGGTTGTTGGTCTTCCGAGCGAGGTTTCCACCGCGGTCGTCACGTGGCTCAAGCAGCTGCTCGAAGACGTGTTTGATGAAGTGCCGCCGCCTCTGGATAGACGCTGCAGCTCTGTTTCAACGACTTCAGATGAGGAGGAGGAGGAGGAGGAGGAAGAATCTGAAGCGGGGCGACGTGAGCGCAAGTGCGTTCCTTCCCCAGCTCCCCCTCCCCCACCCCCACAAGTTTTGTTAAACAACCTAAGCCTAGTTTCTGTAGACAATCGTGTCCCCAGTGCTCGATCACGACGTCTTTTCATCACTCAGCGTATGCCAAGAGTGTGCCAGACGGCATTCATCAAGACTACGACAGCAGCGAGTGTGTCCCACGCAATTGCGCCGGCGAAGAAGAGTTGCCAAGCATCGGCCGAAAGAAAAAGGAGCAGGAATGGGATCTGCTGATAGCACTCAAACGACACAAGGCCGTGGAAAAATCGCAGCAGCAGCAGCAGAAGTCGAGGCGATGGAGCGGAGAGTTTGATCAAACGAAGGCATCATTGACCATACCGAGGAAGGAGAGCTGACGCTCGAGAGAATGGCTTGGTTGATTCCCGAGATGATGAGGCGGATTTTGAAAAGCAAAGATCCTTCTATGCCAAGTTGCTCTTTTCTGATGACTCAGCAGATGACGATGACTTTCTCCTCCACACAACATCGATCATATCCCCCAACAGCTCGAAACTAAGCGCACAACAGATGCAGCACGAGAACAGAAACTCTTCAACATGTTACACAAAATGGAATGAAACACGAGAGAGATCATCTAAACGAAGATGGCGATGCTTGATGATGGCGTCGAATTGCTGTTGAGAGTCTCTCGATTGCATTGTCTCGTGAAGCCGATCCCACAATTTCTTGTTCCCTCCTGCATAGATGCCGTACCATCTGTGTCACAAGGTTTCCATGGGATGAACAAATGTTGTTGTTGTTGGCCATCGTCTTGATGTTGGATTCCTTTTGCTACAAGCGACAAAACAGACGCCGCGTTGTTTGCCCTTTCTCGCGCCATTGCGTTGCAACTATGTCCGTACGGCTTTTCTTGGAAGGCCGCTCTGCTGGGTGCACTGAATGGGCGGGGAGATAAGGGTTTCTTCACAAGCGGCTTTTCAAAAGGGCCTCGGTAACGTATTGGCAGATGATGATGATTGACCTTGCTTGCTTCCTTGCCGCGCCTCATGAGATATCTCGCGGGTGCTGCTTTTTACCACCGTATGCGCGATGCTCCTTGAGGATAATCTGACTTTGGCCATGCCCTTTTTTTCCCTCTTGCTTCGATGATGAGGAACAAAAAACGAAGCTGATGGCCCTCTGCACCCACAACAACATCCCGCACCTCAACGGCAAACACATCGCCTCTCTCACTCCCGGAAGTGACGACGACGGTGAGGAGGAGAGCAAGGTGAGGGTGTTACAGAGGTCCGAGTCAGAAAAGAGAGCAGGAGGCATTGTTTCGGCGAGAATGCAACTTACCCTCTCTTCGATGCTGAGATCGGCGGTCCTGTCTCTCGCAATTCAATCTCCTCCCGCCAGGAGGACAACCACAAACACAACAACGACAACAACGAATCGGAGGGGGAAGAGAAGGCTGGAGGTGTTGGTGCCGCAAGCGTTGCAAGGGGGGGGAGGGGTGTTCCCGTTTCTGAAAGCTGTCTCGCTGTGTAAAGCGGAGCGGGTGTGTCTGATATGACCAAGAGGTGAGCAGGGGAAGTATATGTTGTGGGTGAGGGGCATATTCAAGCGGCTGTTGCGAAGGATAATCAGCGGACGTGGTTCCTGGAGACAGGCTATCGACACCCACTCCATAGAGATCTCCGTTCAGAAGGCCTTTGCGCGTTCAAGCAAAAAGAAACACAAAGGGAGATTGAAGCGGATGTTTGTGGACAAAATGCAGCAAGGCGATCAGGCCGAGAAGAAGGCAAGCAAGTGAGGTGCTCTCACTCATCCAACCAAACCCTTTCTGCCGCGATATTTGGGGCCATTCTTGGTGAGCATCTTTTCTGGAGGAATCCTTTCTTGCATTACCAAATAAGCGAAGATAAAATGCATGTTTGGGTGAGTTCACGTTGGTACGCAAGAGGGGCACACTTCCTCGGAAGATAAATCTTGTAAAACTTTTTTTTGGTAACAAAATGCATATCGTACAAAGGGTTCCGCTCTCCTACGTTATCTTTCTGCTAATCGAGAACTTGGCGAATAGTAGTTGTTCCTCGAATGGGCCTTTCTTCTTCAAGTTGAGAGCGCTCCTACTCCACCGCAAGCCACACGCGTTACACAACCTGGATATACCGTCCAATCACGGTTACGTTCTGCAGAGAAGGCAAGGAAGGATTCAGGGAAGAGGCGCGTACGTATGCGGACCTCCTGGACCTTTGCGCCACTCGGGGGTGCCAGTGCAATTGCATTCGAGACACCTCCTCTCTCCCAACTCGCCTCCGTCTTGGGTAGAAGCACCACGCACACCTGCATCGTCTTGTTGCGCCGGACCCTCTCTCTTGTGTTCGTCGGCATCATGATGAATCAGATCATGGATATCAGACTTGCCCACTACAGTTGAGAGATGTATGATCAAGCGCTGTGAGAATGCCTTGGCCGCTACGCCGTTGAGCAAAAGAGAGAGGGAGAGAGTACGTCTTGAAGGTGGTCTCCCTGAAGTTGGGTCCGTGTTGTTGCGCTTGTGGGTGTTGAGTTTCTCCCCATAGTTCTCATTGGCAGCCGTTGCTGTATTGTGCTGATGTTCAATCTGTCGTTGTAGATGTTGCAGCTGTGCGAGAATGTTGGGAGGCGGCAATAGAGATGTTGTGGTTGTGGTAGTGGTTGTTGTGGTTGTGGGAATGGGTTCCTTCTTCTCGTTGCTGGTGTCCCTGTCCTTCTTAACCTCGTGGGAAGAGGGTTTCGTTTGCGACGCTTGCTGCGTGGTTGGTGTGGCTGTTGTGATCGTTGAGGGTAGAGTGTCCGGCGCAGCAGGAGAAGGATGGAGGTAGGGAGGTTCCTCATGGGACCAATGGTGAGGAGGATAGCGCCTCAGAGAGGGTAGAGGATTGAGCCTCCCGTGAGTAGGGTGCGGTTGTAGGAGCAGTGGAGGCGGTTGTTGCTGTTGTTGTTGTTGTTGTGGCTCAGAGAGGCAGTCATCGGGATCGAGGGGTATGAGTTGTTCTTTGAAGCTTATGAGCGGAGATGCGAAAGAGAGGAGATCTTTTCTTCTGGTGAAAGCGAGCGAATCGGCGGGCATGAGCGAATCGGATCGCTGGCGCTGTAACCCCGCACGGAGTCGGTCGCACCGTCTTTTCAAAAAGACCACCGACGGGATCGATCTGACCAAGGTCCCCAGTGTTAAGGAGACATCGTCCAATAGGTGCTCGCACTTCATCGTCTCGCAGACCCGGAAGATCACGTCCATATCTGCGAACAGCAGATTTCCCGACTGCCTGAATACCGTTTGCCGCAATTCCCTCACATACCTTGAAATAAGAGTTGCGGAACGAATCGAGGGAGGGGGGGGGGAGGCATAATTACCTGATAGCCCATTGGAGGGCAGAGTCATTCATATCTACAGCCAGATAACACCCCGCATAAAGTGCATATAGATTAAGCCGAAGATCAGTAACGATCACTTCAGGGATCTATATATATTGCATATTTGATTCATTTTCATGCAAAAAAAAAAAAAAAAAGGCACATCTGTTGTGAGGTGGTTACCTCATCACCAAGCGGTTGGGTCTCATTGACTCGAGCCATCACTCGGTCGAGCCATTGAAGCCAGTGCAAGTGTTGCCCCAAAATAACTTCTTTGGTCTGGGCATCCGAATTCGGTGGGAGTTGCTTCCAATCCTGCCATCCCCACCCCAGCGCAACAATGCCAGATGTAATTCTAACCATGACACTACATTTTATGTTTTGTTTTTTTTTTTCAAATTAAGCATATCCCTTTCCATTTGTAGCAGCAGCAACAACAACAACAACAACGAAAGGCACATACCTAATGCAGTTATCAATAGTCCTCATGGCGGCCAGACTCACAGGATATGTGGCGTCTTTGATTCGGGAGACGACATAGGGGGCGGTTTCTTTCGGGCGCTCATATGCGTCCTTGAACCACAGCCAGGCTCTCTCTCTCAGCGCAATCCGCGTTTCTTCGGTTGAGTCCACCACCACCTCATCGATACGCGCAAGAATAAGAAGATGTTTCCAATGCAAACAGCTAGTGATCACGGGCCTACACAGAAGCGATATCCAACATTAAGCAATAATCAAAGAAAAAATAAATAGATAAAAAAAAAAAAGAACATATACAAAAAGAGGAGAGGAATAAATATACCCATTTACTGCCCCATTGATGGCGCATATGTCTAAGGCACGGTTGAGGTAGCCGAGCACTTCGACGCTACTCTCCACGCCCATTGCATACATGGCCATACAGTTTAACCCTTCGGCCAATCGGAGCTCGTGTATTTCTCCTACACGCCGAAGGGAGGGGGGAGGAGAAGAGAGAGTGGTTCAGTTGTTAAAAACAAAAAAAAGGGGGGGGAAGTTGATTGAAAGAGAAAAAGTTGACTGGTTGCTGAGGGATCTTGAATGGATCTTAGATGCGTCAACGCAATTACGCAGACGCCTATATATATGGTACCTTCAGGCAGATGAGCGAGTCGCTCTCTGGCGGACAAAAAAAATTCTCTCGCGCGTTCAACATGCATAGCGTACCTCGCCCCTTTTTTTAAAAGTTTTTTAAAAAAAAGCTGGATTGGCCAGCTGTGCGAGTAATACGGGGGGGGGGCACATACCCAACGCCAACATGCTGTACACACAAAGGACTATCATCTGGGATTGTTCGGTGTTGGAGTCTGTTTTACGCAGCGTGTCGATAACCAAATCTTCTACCGAGTCATCGCAGAGCTCGAGGGGACACCGAGGGTAGATGTAGGTGATGTAGCACCGAAGGTACTGCCGCGTGTCTCCAATGCTGTATGTGTCTCCGAGGCGACGGTAGCCTTCGCTTCCTCGGTCGGTCGCGTTCGAAACCCGACCGAGCGATGTCTCTGATTCGATGTTCGATAAAGGACGCGTAGTGATCCCCGCAGAGAACTCTTCTCTCGGGAGAAGAGCGCGAAGTTGTTGTGGGGGTTGTTCTCGCGTGTGACCCCTGGTTAACTTTCGCCGTTTCGAAGTCGTTTGGTGCACCAAACCGCTGTCCGCTCGATTTTCGATCAATCGGGGGTTCGAATCGAGCTTATCGTCATCGGTTTCATCTTCTTCATCGCTAAGGTTCGCTCCCTCGTGGGCGCGTTGTTGGGTCCGATGTTTCGATTTCCAATTGGAAGCAGTTGAATCATCGGAATTCTGATCAATTAATTGATGAATTCGTCTCTCGGCTGATGGATTTGTTGATTTCCTCCTCTTTCGGGCCTCAGAGGGATCGATTGTCCCAGAGCTCGAAGGGACCGCAGTCGTTGGTGGCGGCAGGTTTGCAGACCCATCATCGATAATACCTGGGATTGCGCGGATACCACCGTTAGTTCCCCCCCAATGATTGAGGGGGCGGCCGATATCGCCGATGAAATTGAGACCTGTCTCGGTAGCTGGTATAATCCTCTTGTCCCAATCGGTATTTGGGGAGAATCGTTGGGAGTGGAAAGGCTTCGAAATGATTCGGTGCTGGCCTTTTGATGGCGCTGATGACACATTTATCAAAATCGAGGATTTATCTGAATCCATCTGATCAGTCCTCCAGCCCCTGGCCCTTGTGGTAATGACAGAGAAAAGCAGAAGAATAAGTTAGCTTGCGTTGGCTGCGTTATTTGGCTTCGTGCTTGTTGTTATTTCCTAAAGCCACATAGAAAAGAAAAGTGGCAGCAGAACAAGAGAAAATAAACAGAGAAGGCGTATTCGCACAAAAAGGAGAAACGAGATAGGGAAAAAAAAAAAAAAAAAGAGAGAGAGAAAATAACCAAAACAACTAATCAGAACTAGCAGAGCAGGATAACTGATCGACTAACATCGCGAACGCAAAAAAAAAAACCCCAACAACTAATGATAATGGGAGAGACTACCAACCTCAAAAGGAAACCGGAAGGAAAAATAAAGCGTTGAGAGGACTTTCGATCTCCCACACAAACAAGTGGCTTTCTCTTTCATGGTCCCATTTCACTGGTTTCCTCCTCTTGTTTTTCCTTTGCTTGTTGTGTTCTCTTCGCGTAGTATCGTCGCGTACGTGTATTTTTTTATGACTCGTAACGGCACCGCGCTCTGTCGGGACATGTCGTTGCTTCCTTTTTATAAATTATGAGATCCAAGGGCCAAAATCCGCGGTCCGAAAAAGAGGAGAAATGAACGTCAGTGACGATCGGGTACGCTGAAAGGTAAGGGGGGCAATCGAGTGCTTTTTTTCGTTTTTTTTTTTTGGCTTCCGCGACTCGCCCACTTTCTGCGGAATTTCATTTTTCCAAAGACTTGGAAAAAAAATCCCTCGCCCTTCGGGCAGTGTAAACGGAAGTACATTGAGGGTAGGGTCCTAAAGGAGATAAACATATGGCGAAAAACACATCAGCGTACTCAGGGATGAGTACTTGAAGGAGTGGTAGTGTTTTCGCAGCCTATATTTGAGTCTGCACACCAGCCGAACTGGATTGCCCTTACTTTTCACAAGTTTCCTGGAGTACGCGAGGGTAGAAAACTCGCAGAAAGTGGTGACATTGCCGCCAGAGTTTTCCAGGAATTCTTGGAACAAGCACCAAAATACCATCAGATCGAAAGGTTCTCCTTAAAAATCTCCTCGCCCAGGTTACGGCCAGATGGGTCTGGCGTCGATCAGCAACAAAAAACAAAAAAACTCTCCAAATGGGGATTCATGTACCATGCTTCGTTGGAGAAGCAAGCACTTCCAATCTGAATTCATGTGGAGGCTGTTTGGTCTCGAGGAGAACGATACGCGTTTCAATGAGCTCGTTTGCTGTCCGCAACCCGTCCCGAGCACATCCTGCTTACCTGGTACGACCAATTTTTTCAACTTTGGGGGTTTGAAGAACACTTGTTCAAACGGCACGGAAATTGAGAGTCTCCCTTGATAGCCAGGGTGGAAAGAGTGGACCGCTGCGGCCAGACTATGAGCCTGAAAGACGAACCGTGGGAGGTGTCTCAACAATGTTGGGCACAAACTCGTTATGACCAAATTTGGTGTCTTCTCGAACTTCTGGGTTAGGCGTTTGCACTTTTGCGATACAAACAAGTGCAAAGCGGCGTAGCTGTTACGATTTCTCCTTTCTTTGAGTGCCACCTTGCAATCCCTAAATGGTTCCCCTTGCGAAGCTGACCTTGTTTCTTTGTTCGCCTTGTCAACTTTTTTTTTACACAAGGATTGCACGGTAGTCACAGAGCTATGTGTGGAGGTAAGTCCATTGAGTCACACACAGAAAGAAGACCAAAAATGACCTTCGCCTCTGATGCCCTGTTCTGGGCGGCAGAAAGATCCCCTGCTGATCCTCGCACGATTTGCGCTTGCACAGGGGATGCCGTTGTTCGACGAGGACGTGTGCGGTATCCGAGAAGAGAACAAGAAGAAGTTCGCCAAGAGATCGAAAGCGCAACGGTCAGCAGCAAGGAGATGGAGGGTGCCAAGCCTTTTTCCGGGTCTGCAGTTCCCCTACGAGGTGCGAGAGGCTATCCTGCGGCTGCAAGGGAATGAGCATCTTGTGGAAGAGCAAGGGGAGAGTCGTCTCTCTTTGCCCTCGGTCGGTTTCTGGGTATCCGTTGCTTTGAAAGTGCAGCAGCGAAAACACCTGGCTGACGATGCCTTCAGACGCGGACAAAGCAAGGGAGCGCATCGCGCCACCAGAAAAGCTAAAGCTGCAGGGCGCCCGAGAAGCAGAGACATACTGTTGCACCGGCTGGAGATTATTGCGAGATCCAGTCACTGGCTTGTGTAAAATAACCAAACACCTAACACACACCCATCTTTAATCCTCAAGTCGCGCCCTCTCCTCCAATCATCCTTGGTGGAGAGTTGTGAGCTAGAGAGGCGGTGGAAAGGCATGCAAATATGTGGTAGAACGAAAGCACCCCCATTCTTCGAAGAAACCAGTAAAACATTCATGGCAGCTAGCTGGGCCCGTTTCAATAAGCACTTCGAAGAGAAAGTTCGCATAAAGAGTCTCCTCCGTAGAACCAAAAAAATTCATCGAGACAAAAAGCTTTATTCAAGCGAGCCTCCCGGCCGAGACCGGCTGAGGGACTAACTGTCCACAACACTTTTAAGAAGCTTCCCATCCCAAAGTTGGGAATAACCAGCTGGCAATTGTGGTGGCCGGAATAGATCACTCTAATCTAGCCAGATCAGATCACTGTCGCAGCCAAATTTGAATGTTCCATGTCACTTTGGCATTGTGCAATAACCACGAGGCCATTAACAAGGTCCAAGGTGATCAAATTCTCTGCAAGTGCCCACAGAAGAGTGATTCAAATTGGAATCTAAAATGATACTTGGATTAGTACACGTAGAAGATGATATTGGAGGGCCTTGTGGTTACTGTGTAGGAAGTCAACACACAGAACAGAAAAAACCCAAAACTAGCAGCAGTTCAGAGCACCAGAACTCAACCTGCCATGGCCATATGCCCCTTGGCAGGAACAAAACTTTTCAAAGCGCAATTTGGCTCACCCAATCATCTCCTGTGTGGTATTGGCCTTTCTTGCCTATCTGGATGTTGAAGAGGGTAGCCATGGCCAAGAAGCTAGTTTGGCGTCGTACGGAGTACTCCGTCTGCAGCACATTGGAGCCAATTCCAAGTCAAAAACCGATTGCGGACTTCGAATTTTTCCCGCTTGCCCCTACCAAAAAATAGCTTCGACGCAAAACTCTCTTTGAAGTCCTTATTGAAACGGGCCCAATAGGTAGAATAAACAATGGGCCGCAATGTTTTTATTTAGGACAAACAACAAGGCTCATGTTGACAGTTTAGGTTTTCGGTTAAACGAAGATGGCGTGCACATTCCTTTCTCTGTTGATTTTGAAGAGCGTCTTCAAGTATTAAATGAGTAATTTCACAACATAAACGCCTTGGGTCGTGACACAGATGTGAGACATTTTTTTGTTTAGTTGACCGGATCCCTGTGTGTTCCCAAAGAATAAGACGATATGGATCAATGCTAACCGTTAAATTTTGCTCTCGCAATGTAAAACTTGCTAGTTTTGAGGTTACACGCCAACATGAGTTATGTGGGCCCACTACAGTTTCAAGCTAGCGACTCAAGAAATGGTCTGTTTTTTTTGTTTTTTTTTTTTTTTTTGCATCGAAAGCGTTGAAAAACGTTCATCAGCATCTGCGTCGGCGGTTGGCGACCGAGTCTCGTTTGGTCTCTGCGGGGTTTAAAACTCAATAATTTGGCGCTCTTGTCTTTCCTCTGTCAATTAGCAAGGCGGAGTGCACACCGCGGGACCGCGAGAGCAGAGCCCCTTAGCCTTACCATGCAGATGCTGAAAGCGTCCTGGGTGTTGTTCCTGTTTGTGATGGGCTACTGGTTAAATGGGCCAGGCTTGGTATCGGCCCAGCAAACAGCCTCCATCAGTTCGTCGGCAAACTGTCTCTTCGTCAACAACATCAACAGCAAGGTCAATATCCTCGAACTGGGCGCGCCGGATGGGGTACCTGTCACCAACGTGACCCTCCGCCCCAAGCTTTCCATCACAAACGTTGGCTACAATCCGACAGGTGGGGTCTCTTCCCTCTGAATGTATATATTTTAGTTTCGTAACTGCCAATCCGAGTAGGGATCGTTGTGGAGGCTGGAATCGTCTACGTCGCAACCGTTACTCAAATAGTCACTTACAATACCAACCTCTTCCCAAACCCGCCGCAGCGAGTGTTGGTAGATCTGCAACAAGTCGGATATGCGATGGGCTTCATATGTTTGCCGCACTCGTTGGCTATCTACAACGGCATCCTCATTGTAAGCTGCGGCCAGACGTTTTCCGGGGGCAACCCCCCTCTCCTGCAGTTTGATTTGGCAGGTAAGATTTTCCTAAGTTGTTTCCCCGCACCTTAAAAGGATTCATATTTTATGCCTATTCAAGGCAACTTCCTTGCGGGCACAACTCTGAATCTGTATCCTCTGAACCTTGCCGCAATGGCGCTCCGACAACAAGCGGAGGTCATGAATGTCGTAGATGATCGATTATTTGTCATCGAGACAAACACCGACGCGATCTATATGATCAATTTGAACTTCACTCTCTGTCGCCCTGTACGTTTTTTATCTCTTCCTCTTCCTCGCAGTGTAGGGTTGGACCACATCCCAGCTCACAATGCAACCCGATCGCATACGCAGTGCAACGTGAGCAATGTACAGTTACTCTTGCAAGCGGGTAGCAATGGTTTCCCGACCCACAACAGCGATTCCTGGGCCTTCCTTACCTTCACTCCGTATGACACGCACAACATCTACCTGCTCCACACCTACAGGTACGCGGGCAGTAAAGAAGTGTGTTTGAGTTGCATTTTTTTTTTTTTTTTAGAATTGTAGATAACTCTTCCCAAGTGCTTATCTTGGTGAGGTAGTAACTATCGACTTGTTGTCGGGTAACTACTCGGGATCGGTGGTGAATTCCACCTCTCTGGCCAATGCCTTTGCGATTGTCGCGAATCCTCTCGAGTTTTCCTTCGTGATATCAAACCAGAATGCCCTAAATGGCTACATGGTACATATCTTCTGTTTACCTTTGTGAGCACAACCCGATTTCCTATCTCTAAGCTTCCATTATTGGATCCTAACGTGCCCCCGTATCTGTTTGACTATTTCGAGCAGAGAGGGGATGTGCCCTCTGGCATGCAATGGTGAGGATTCGAGGAAAGCTTGCTTTTCACTAAAACAAGAAGCTATCCCACAGGTCTCAGTGCCCCATCTTGCCGCTCCCCACCAACAGCAGTTCTTCAGGCGACGACACAACGACCATTGTTCTCGCTACCGTGCTGCCAGTGTCCTTTGTGGTGTGCTGTTGCTTCTTCATCCTGTTTGCCGTCGCCCTTCTGTTCGTGTATCGCTGGCGTCACAGGAGGCGACTCTATGATGTCGATAGCTCCGATCATGTGGAAATGGGAAGGAGGGGAAAGACTCGGTTCACCTATCGAGAAATCGATCCCGATGAGCTCACAATCGGCGAATTGCTGGGTGCTGGAGCGTATGGACTGGTGATACTTGGCATTTTCTTCCCCCCCCCCCCCCCCAAAAAGACAAATCACCTCCTCCTCATCCTTCCTAGGTATACAAAGGAGAATATAGAGGAGCACCCGTGGCCATAAAGACGTTCGATCGAATCAAACTTGCAGAGGCTGATGAGGAAACATTGATCGAGATTCGCGAAGAAGCTCAAATGATGTCGAGACTCTGTTTGTGTCTCTCTCTCTGCCTCAAGCGTTTTCTAACCAATACCCCTTTGATAGGCAATCATCCGAATGTTATCGGTTTTGTCGGGGCTGTTACAAGCCCTCGATCAGAAGGGAATGTGTTACATTTCAGGCATACAACGCGTTCCTTTTTATTTAGTTAATCAAACGCTCTCTCTCCAGTCTTGTGACCGAGTACTGCCCGAATGGTTCCTTGTATTCTTTGCTGTACGACAAGCGCGAGAGACTGCCTATCACTGTGCTTATCAAGATGGCCCGCGATATCGCCGCTGGCATTTTGGTACCTGCAGTGTTCGTTCAATTTACAGAGGCAACACACTCAATACCTGTTGTTACACTGCAGCATCTGCACAAGGAGCATGTAATCCATAGAGACATAGCGGCGAGGAATGTATTGGTGGGTGATAATTATGGTATTGTGCTAATTCCCTCTTTGTATACGTTTTTCGCCCCCCCCCCTCCCAATCATTTCTCTGTGTAATCGATACACAGCCGTGTATATATCAGGTGCTTTGACTTCAAAGGGTTGCATTGCCGACTCATCATTTATTTAGATTTTGGCATGGCCCGACTGAAGGATAAAGAGGACTCCAACACCACCGAGTCCACCATCGGCCCAATCAAGGTTGGTGTGTTGTACCCTTTATATTTGAATACCCATTAATGACGTGCTATAGTGGATGGCTCCTGAATGCTTCACACGACGAGAATATTCGGAAGCCACAGATGCATTTGCCTACGGTATGTGTTGAGCTATGTAGTTATCGTTAACCCTAACTCATTTGTTGTAGGAGTGCTCTTATGGGTAAAATTTGTTCGAAATGTATTCCTCTTTGGGTTCATAATTTCTCTCTTTTCCGTTCAGGAAATGTTTGCAGTCAAAGTACCTTGGAAAGGGCTCGACGCTGCTTCTATCATCATAGCAGTAGTCAAAAAGAATATGCGACTCAAGATACCGCCCACATGCGACCCCGTAGTTACCCGAATCATCAACTCCGTCTGGAAACAAAACCCTGATAAAAGGTTATTAGAAAAATCTGTGCACCTACCACCCACCCTGACCCCTTCCTCTCTTCCTTCTGGTTGCACACCAGGATGAAGATAAAGCATATAGTAGATATGCTTGACAAATACCACAAGACTCTTGCTGGGCTGTACGATGGACTGGCAGAGGAGAACACCGAATCCTCATTCGGTAACGAGGAAATCGACCCTCACTTTCTCCTGAAATACCCATGGAAGATCTCAAGACCGGACGATCCTCGACCGTCACTGCCGACTATTCAACCGTCTCTGAGGATTCGTCCTCCGTCCAGAAGGCCGCGAAGGGCAAGGAAGTTCAGTCCGACTATGCGATTACCCTCCCGCTCGAGGCGGAGGAATCGGAGCATGAGGCTGTCCCCAAGAAAAAGAAGCCCGTAAAACAGAAGCCACCCGAGACTGAAGAGTATGCCAATTCGGTTCTATTGGGAAAGTAAACTGCGTATTCTATTATTGCGCCAATAGCAGGTTGTCTTGCTTCAACTGTGGCGCGCTGCGGTGAGAGAAGAATTTACCGCAATCAAAGTTATTCCTTTTTCCTGGATTTCGGGATATGCAATCTGCGACTACGCATGCAGAAAACTCGAGTTCCGAAGTGGAGAGGGGAAATGTAACAGAGTGGCAGGATAATGATCAGGACAAAGTCGGAGCAGAGGCCTGTGGCAAGTGATGTGTTTATTGTGTCTGAGTACAAAGAATAAACAAACAGAGTTGGGGATTTATAGTCTCAGTGATTGCTTTTATCCCATCCCCATTGAAAGGAGGGGGGAAAAAACAAAACAAGGATGGCGGTATGCGCCGCTGTCAAGCCGGCTGCAAGCTGGTAGGGCGACTTGCTGTAGCTTTGGCCTGGGAGGAGGTTAGGTTGAATCATTGTGCCGTGTTTTCTTCACTACGGTGCGTGATGAGGCCACTTGATTGAAGGAAGGCCACTGTTAAAAAAAAAAAAAAACCAAAGGTATTGGCGTGAATACCTCGCCTCCTGACCACGGAAGAGAAGGTGTAGGAGAGAAATTTTGCGCAAAGAAGAGAGCGGGCAGGGAATTGCCGAGAGGCTCCGGCAACCGAGGATCCGGAGGGGAGAAGGGAGTTGTTGTCCTCGATGGTAGCGCAAGAGGCTGTGCGTGCAGGCCTTCATATTGTGTGAATCCTTTCGCTATGGAAGAGGTCCGGTCGTCTAGGAAGGAGGATGGGAGTCGCTGCGATGCTAGGCTGGGGTTTGTTGTTGCATATTGATGCGCCGGCTGATATGCTAGCTCCGAGATGGGGGCGGTTTCGATTTGGACGCGAGTCCGTTCGTCCTTTCCTGACAGGAGGGAGCCGATCTGCGTCAACATGAGGTCTTGCTCCTCTCGTATGCGAGAGATCATGTCGCTCAGCTTGTGTACCTGCGCAACCAAAGAAGCAAAAACGCCGCCAAGTTGAACAGGAACACTCTCCGCGTAGCCAGGATAGCCGGCGCTTGTTGTTGTTGTTGTTGTTGCCGCCTCCAACGAGACTTTGGCGCTTTTTGCGGGTGCGCATTGTTCCGTAGAGGTTCGTTTCCTCTTTGTTGGCCGATTCTCTGACACAGGAAAGCTCGAGAACGAAGAGGCGAGGATGAGCGGCCGTGCTGGAGGGGGAGCGCCCAAGTTCGTCTTGTTCGCGGATTCTTGCGGTGGCGGAGAGCGCACGCAGTGTCGATCAAGCTTGAGCTGAAGCTTCTTGACTTGTTGGGAGAATTGCTCCTCTCTGTCCAGCTCAGCTGTTTCTTTTTTTTGGGGGGGGGGGAGGAGGGAAGAAGTTGGTGTGCTTGGCTTAACGCTAGCCAGAAGAAAAAAATAAATAAAACAAACCAGGAGACTTGGGAGATGAGGAATTGTTGAACGGAAATTGACCTTTGCGCCGTCGGCCTCGTTTCTTTATCTGCCCATCGTGGCATCGATCAGACGACCCCAAGGCAACACACCGTCTGCAGGGCCGACCTCCCTCGCATGCCTTGTGTTTCTTCCTGCAAAGAGAACAGGCACGCTTCAAGCAAACGCCGCCCTGCATGTTGTGATCCTCCATGGCGCGCGACCAGGTCGATCGTTCGATGATGTGTTTCTTTCATCCATGCCCGGAACCGGGATAATTGCATGAATTTCGCTTTCTGGGAAAGGACATGTGATTACGCGGTCCATCCTCGGCATATCCGTGCCTCCAGGATTTTTGTTTGATCGCTCACGTGGAAAAGGGCTATGCAGATGTTTGCCGCAAAACGAATTTCTTCCCTGATCACACTTTGCAAGGAAGAACGCAGGCGTTGCAGCAGCAGCGCATGCGATGCGGAACGGCAACGGTTCAAAAAGAAAAAGGTGTGAAAATGCTTGCGGCTTCTGTCGGAGGAGGCACAGGGCCTGCGATGGTGGTCGGCCTTGTGCACGGTGCGTCTCCTATTTACAGGAGGTCTGTCTCCTCATTCCTGCCCTTATTTGTTTTTTGTTTTTGGTTTCCCCTGATGATTCTTGCCTCTCTTGAAGGCCCACTGTGTTGCTGTAGATACAAAGCATCAGCGGCCAGGCCTGTGCAGCAAGAAGGCGTGGACGTGGCACAGCAACGACAGGAGCCACCGAGGGATGGAGAAGAAGGTCTCGATGGCGAGTTTAACGTCTTCGGGGGGATTCGAACCCAGCGACCCGCTCCTCCAACCTGTGACTGTTTCGGCGGATAACAACCGCCGTGGTTCCCCCCCAACCACAGCTCAACAACGGAGCCGCCGAATTGGCGCGGAGATGCAGGGCGATGCCCCTCATCCCGGCTCCAGCAACACCAGCGGGGCTGCAGAGTCGCATGACCTCCGTCACGGTCCCCGCAGAGCTTATATGATATTGGAGCAACAGCAGCGGCTGCGCTTTTTGGCACAGCACCCGCAACCCCAACAACGACTCAAGATGGAGGAAGCCCGAAGAGAGGCCGCTCTCGTAGAACTTTTGGTGGCGATGAGGAGGTTGCAGGGGCAAGGCCAATGGTTTCCGTGCAGCCGCATGATGAGCGACGACCAGAGGCACGGCGCACTCCGCCGGCGGCTTCCGTTGGACGACCTGGTCTACTGGGAGGAGGAGGCCTGTGTGGACAATTTCGTCGGCAGCCGACTGGACAACGCGCCGTTGCCACAGCAAGCTCGGGGGGCGCTCCCCGAAACTACACCTAACTGTTTCGGGTTCCGGTGAACGTTTTGGATTTATCGGATATCGGCCTACAGCCAAGGCTAGCTGGCATACCCCTTCACATAAAAGCAGAACCCAAAAAAGGCACACCTGGAGCCTAGAGGGTAATAACACAGAAAGCCATGTGTTTTCTGCGGTATATTCGTGTTTAGAAACTCTTATTTGACGAAGGTTACCGCTGTATTCCCTTTTCTCTCCCTTCATTCCCCCCAACACCCTTTTTCCTTTTTCCTGCAGCAACCTCCTTCTTCTTTTTGGCCACCAACCTGGTGAAGGTCTATCGCCATCGTCATCACAACCAAAGAGTCAGAATCCTCGCAATTTAAGAGCACGAGCTCTTTGCCCTTCGAATGAGATCTCCCCGTCTTCCACCGCCCCATTCCCACAGGGCGCGTGCGATGCTGCGCATCTTGCCTCCTCGTGGCCTCTTACAGGGAACCGGAGGAAAGGATGGGTTACATCACTTCCGGCTCCACGGCGGCGGGATTGAACCAAGCCTTCCACCATGCCTCTCCGTCCTCCTTGGGTGACTCGACCAGGATCTCCGATGTCCTTGTGGACCTCAAAGCAAGTCACCAGCCTTCGCAGCAGACCGAGCTTCTATTCTCGAGAGAACGGCTTCCTAAGTTCCATCAAGAACGGAAACAGGCCTTCATTTGCTTGATTGTCAAGTGATGAACGAGCGGGGTCAAGACGAGTCTTTGATTCTCCAATTGGAGTTACTATCTTTCCAGGAACCACACAGCAAGGCCAATGCTGCACAACGGCGCGGCTCAGCCGGCGGTTGACCGAATGGCGCCAAGCCGTCGGCTCGTGACTTAGCCGCGGTTTGGGACAGTTATCCAACAGCTCATGTTCCTCGTCACGGAGAGCCGAGGGAAGGTTCATGGCGCGCTTTTTTCTTTGTTTCATCCCCAAAAGCGGGAAAATATTTTGTTGATTCCAAGAACCAAACGGAAACCGCCCAAACCGCGGCTCAAGCCGGCCGCCGTGTCCGTTAAGCCGAAGTCGGTCGACTGAGCCGTTGTGCAGCACTGAGCAAGGCGAGTGCGCACACGAATATTTTTCTGACTTTGAAATTTTCTTGCTTGCGCACTCCTCCGGTGGTCCCATAATGTATTGTAATTTTTGTCGACGCCCCTACTCGTTCATCACTTGACAATGATGGTTAGTGAAAAAAAAAAAAAAAAAAAAAAAAAACCAAAAGGACTGTCTTCCCAACAACTATGGGGCATAATTTCAAACTTGACGGTTGCTATTCCCGAACGGCTTTTCGTAACCTACGAAGCGAAAGAGAATTGTTTTTTTTAGCCTAGTTTGAAAAAAAGGTAATGGTCCTGTTCATCAACGCATTGAAATGATCAAGAAAAAGACTGCCTGCAAAAACAACAATTGGCGATCTCCTTCCCCCCCCCCTCCACAAAACTCCGTTTGAGCTTCTGGTTCGCACATTTGGTGAAAAAAAAAACTAAAAATTAGGTCAGCAATACCCAATCATTGTCTTTTTCCTTTCTCGTTTTCGCGTCCATAGGATCAGACAGATCAATCTGCGTACATTTAACGAGACACTGCAAAGATAAAAACCAGAATACAGAAGGTGCAAGCCATGAAGAGACATCGCGCAGGGGATAAGCGGAAGCGAGATGCTGTGGGATGGCTGAGGCAAACATTTTATGTTGCTGGGAGCGGATGTGCTGCCAAGGCAGAAGTTTATGCTGCCTATCTCAGCCACTGCTATGAGCATCTCCAGGAGCCTCTCAGCAGGGCTGTCTTTGGCCGGCACGTTGTGCACACTGGTGGGTTGTTTTTTTTGAGTCCCGAGTTATCGTTGTCTCTCTGCTTTGAATGCGTTTCTTTCTGTAACTCTGTTCCTTGTTGCAGTGTTCCCTTCCTTGAAGAGCCGAAGATTGGGAAGCCGTGGGCGTGTGCGATACCACTATGTGGGACTTCAGATCAGAAACCCGGAGGGACACCCCCCTGGATACATGTGGGAGAACTTCAAAGCTGACACCCAAGGGGACGTGAAAGGTATCGGGAAGCGGAACAGGGGAGAGGCAACGACTTCATCCAACGAAGGCAAGAAACCCTCTGTGACTTCCTCCGATTGCACAACTGCCTGCGAAGACATTCCTCCTTGTAACCCGGGTTTGAAGCCCTCTTTGGAGGGCGATGAGGGGAGCGATAACTCAGACTGCTCAGTTTCCTCGCTTTTGCCGGAGATGCTGCCTTCCGGTAACCAGGCCCCTTTCCTTTTCGCGTCTCTGTACAATGCCTCGCAACCGCAGACCATATCCTTCGACCAACTTGACGACCGCCTGCCCACCAGTTTTTCCGTTTCTACCCAAAAAGGAACCCAGAGGTTAGGCTTTGAAGAGCATCTGGTGTTCCTCAGCAAACAAAGACAGGCACTGATGAGATTTAGGAAACCCAGTGGTCAGGATCCAACTTGGACCAACTTTGACTACAACTATATCCTGTGGTGGCTTTCCAAAAACACTTGATCCTCATGACCCGCTTGTTATAAAAATTTTTTTGTTCCTTCTGGGAACAACAAAGTTCCCGCCGATGGCGCGTGTGCATTGTGTAACTCCCTATTCTCCTAGCAGGCATTTCCTGGAAAAAGCAAGAACTTGAGCGGCAGGCAATCGATATAGGCCAATGGGAGGACGATTGGAGAGGTGCAACGGGATAGGGAGTGAAGAGGCAGTGCGGGATTGGAGTTCTTTATGTTTCAGTTAAGCTTGGTTGGCTATAGATATGCTAGCTAGTGATTGATTACCATTAGTCCACATCACACTCGAATTACTGTGCTACAACAATCACCGCAGTTATCGTGCCTTTTCATCAGTGCGAATCCGGGTGGAAATGAAGTTTGAACAGATTAAAAAAGAACTGGCGGGCAACTCGAGAACAGAGCCGAATCCCAACCGAACAAAAGGAAAACGGGGACAATCGTTGCTGTGCTGGTGAATGAGTTTATTGAACAAAGAGGGTGCCTGTCTTTCTCGATTAATCGCGACAACCCCAGATTTTTTTGCAGCATTGGCGACAGAGACTGAAAAAAAATCAAAGAAAAAGCACGCGATAAAATCTGTCATTATTGCGAGAAGCGACAAAAAAAACAAACAAAACCCTACCCGCAACACAAAGGGGCAAATCAACAAATTTCAAAGCACCCATGATGGGGAAACAAAGTTAGTTGCTTTGTTTCAGCTTTCCATGCTCTGGGATCAAGCGCTTCTTCTCACACAAATTAAATGAATTTCTGTTTCCCGAAACAAGCCTTGGCCCGGAGGGGGGGGGCTGCCGCGTACATCCTGCTTGCTTGATTTAGAGAAGAAAACGACGGAAATGCCTGTTCAGGATAAGAAATGTACTATATTAATAAGTGTCTCTGTTGAACTTTTCATAATTCCACAGCCTTGGAGGAATTAGAAGGGGGAAACAAGATGTCGGATATGAAAAACGCTAATGTCCTTGTGTCTTCTTCACGTTGCGGAAGTGGTGGCCGATGTTGTTGTTGCTGGCGAGGTTGTTGTCGCAGTTGTTGTGGTGACGGAGGTAGAAGGAGTGGACGTCCGCAGGAGCCCGTGTATCGGACATACTGTGCTTTGGAGGGATCATATGCGGGCCGGCTCGCTGGCCGGTTATATTGGGGTGAGTGCAGCGGCGTAGTAGATGCAAAGAGCAAATGTTGAGGATGTTTTGCGGAAAAGGAGGACGGTGGAGTGTGGCAGCGGTCCGTCATAGGAGAAAGGAAAAACCCACAGTGGGAACAATCGGCAAGCAGGCTCCCCTCATGCCGTCCTTCGGAGTCCCACCAGAATTTCTTGATTTCCGAAGCAAGTTGCTCGAACAGCAAATCAGAAACATCCTCAGTCTCGCCATCATCGACTTCGATGTCCTTTGTTGTGGATGTCACCCCCGCGCGTTTCCCTGAGCCACCCTCATCAATGCATTCCCTGCGCTTGTGTTCTTTTGTCTTTGTCGTAGGTTCGTTTTTTTCCATTTTGGTTGTGGTTGTGCTGCGGGATTGTGGGTGCCGTGGCCGCTTCCGCTTCTTGCTCGAGAGCGGTGGTAGGTCATCCCGTGTGGAGTGTTGTTGTGCGTGTGGTTGGGGCTGTGGATTACGCGGGCGGTAGTGGTTAAAAGTGGAGGCGAGCCGTTGCTGCTGTACAATTTTGTCGGGAGGCCCGCTGACGGTCGAGGCCGGAGTGGGACTGCCTTCTTGTATGCCGGAGTAGTGGGAGATCTGCGCACCAAGGGGTCCGCGCCGTTTGATCTTGATGTGGGGAAAGGCCTTATGAACGAACTTGCCGAATTCACATTTGAAGTAGGGCTCGCTTCCGTTGGGCTGACAAAATTTGCGCAGGTAGGTATTGTACAGATCCTCTATCGGCACCAAAAAACTCTCCGGTGCCACGCAATAGTTCTTCTGCAACCATTCTATCAACTGGGTCGAGGATTCTTGATCATGCTTGAATGTATGGTTGTCGTAAACTGTCCACATTTGTGCGATGAGGGGGAAGTTGATCCCAGAGTTGGGGTTCCCCCTCTTTTCGCGGGATCGTCTGAAACAAGCCTGGGATGAGGACACGTCCTTGTGGCGAGCACAATTGTGCTTAAGTGTTTACTTACAAAAACGACACAGGAGAGCAGGCCTCCAGCTGGACCCGCTGGTGGTTGCCAGTTCACTTGGGATAAGAAAATGAGATTTTTTTGTCATGACAATTGCAAAATATATATATAAATTTTAGACAACCCTATCCAAATCCCAGGTCGACCAATAGAAACAGTTGCTAGGAAACATCATGACTACACTTCATTGGATCAAAGTGACGTACCAAAACCCTTGTGAAATCGATCTATTTTTTCAACAACAACAAAAATATACGTTTTTCTGCAATACAGAATCACCCGGGAACAGCGATGACCTGCACGCTATTCTGTCAGATGGAGTACTTACAAATCGAAAGCGCGGTACCACCACACGGTCCTCAAATCTTCTCCACCAAAACTTGTCCCTCCTTTCTTCTCTTTCTCGTTCAGCACCAAACAAAAAAAGCTCGCGCAAGATTATGCTGAAAGTCAACGGGCTAACAAATGTATTAATGGTGTCCTCACACAGTACAGTTCAAATACCTAGCTCAGAACATGGCTCTGGTCGTGTATGCTATGAAGTTCTCTCTCTCTCTCTCTTCTGTGCTAGAGATGGCCTCATTTTGGTGCCTCCCGATATTGACGATGCGGTGGTGTGCGATCAAGCAAGCCTTTTTTTCCTTCGTTTTCCGTTGTTGAAACAACTGCGCGAGGGGGGATCCTCTTCTTGGATGAAGGGTTCAAGTTGTCAGCAGACGAGCAGAAACGAATTCGACAGAGGCTACCTTAATGCCATTGTACAGTCTCCTCGCTTGAGAAAGGCGAAACAATATTCCCCAGCTGCAGCTGAAATCAAAGTGATCGGCGACGCAATTCGAGCAGTGACTTGAGAACGTTTTTGGGGATTGCTGAAAGGGTATCGAACCATCCTCTGCTCACGATTTCCAAAGAAGTCGAAAGAGACACTACACACAGTCGCAATGGTTGTATGTGCATTAATTGCGTTCAACATGCAAGATCGAGCGAGCATTATTCGAGAACAGGTTTTGAAAATATGTGTACAAATATGTCCCTTCCTCCGGGGTTTACCACAGCAACAGCAAATATCGCCGCACATGGGGAGTGGATTTGTCGGTGTGATTGCTGGAGGTAAATCAAAGGGTGAGTAGGGGAAATGAGTTGGGGAGGAAAGGGGTGTCGATAATTGACTGTGTTAGCGAAGAAGATGTGGCATGTATTGGAGAAGTTATGGCAGGGAAGGCAAAAAAGCAGCGCTGCTACATGTTTGCATGTTTTTTTTTTTTTTTTTTTTTGGTGTCCAGCCCGGGAGAGGCAGGTTTTGTTGAATGGCGGGATAATGCATCACGCTCTCAGTCAATAACGGCATGCAAGGCCAGGTGGTGCAGGAAGAGAGACCGTGTGGCGGGGGAGGTCTCGTGAGTCCTCCGCAAGAATTCCTCAACAGGGATGTAGGAACAGTCGTCGGGCACGTAGAAGATCTCCGTCTCGAGGGGAAGCCCGTTGAGTCCCACCACGAAGCTCTCCCATCGCATCATGCTCTGTCCGTATGGCCAGAATTCTAATACGGGTCCCTGGAACTGCACGGGAGACTGTGTGTCCTCGGTCTCCCAATAATTGAAGGAATGCTTGGGACCTGAATGGCGAAATTAGGAAAAAGAAGGAGAAGATGCATGAGGCGATTGGGCCTATAATATCCTTGTTACCTGCCCCCAAGGCGTCATACAAGTAGTGATTGGTTTTGATGTAGCTGCGTCGTGCCGATTGCACTAGGATGTACTGCATACCCCGGTATGGCAGCCGCGTAGGCCATTCGGGCTTGAGGGCTCCGTTGACGGGGTAGGTCGGGACAAGCTGGCATGAATTGGTTGCCAGGGTGATGATGTGGAAGGTGCCGTTCACGATGAGCGTGTTGGTCCTCGCTCCGGTGTTGACGTCGACCCATACATTGCACTCTCGCTGGTTCACCCAATCGTAGTAGTAATGCCCGGTCAAGGAGAAAGGCACCGTGGAGGGTTCCCCTTCCTCCGCGTCCTGCCCGAAGCCGAAATCGTTCCCGGTGTAATGGCTGACGGCGTGCCATTGAGGCGGCCATGCCTTCCCCGTCACCTTTGGTGATCTCGGCGGGCGAATCCCGGCATCGTCGCGTTCTTCTTTGTGTGTGAGCGTGAGGGTGCTGGGTACTGGATCGTGTTTCTGAGTCCGAGCGATGCGACGAGGGGCCGAAACTGTTGCCGAGCTGCAGGAGGACGGTGGAGCCAGGAAGTAATCCATGTTCGGCACGTCGTCAAATCCTGCGACCACTCCGGAGAACTCCAGAATGACCGGCGAGAGTTCTTCCCAGGCGATGCGGTACGGAGTGTCGGTGGCGGTTGCGTGCCAGTAATCGATGGTTGAGGTGAGCACATCTCCTGGTAATCGCCAATGCAAAGTCTTGGGGGGGGGGATGAATAATAATAATAATAATAAAACAACATAGATATTAAAACAAAACATATAAACAACATTTCAAACCTCAAGATAGACCCCAGCGCGCAGGTAATACTCCCAACCAATAAACTGGAACTTCCGCTTCGATAAAAAGTCCGGCGAGAACGATAGAGGCAGCTGGTATCGCGCCGCGTCCGAAACCGAAGCGATCGAACAGGCGGCTGTCGGTCCGTCTACCACATAGACAGCGCCGTTCGGGGTGATCACCTCGTGCACCTTCCTTCCGGTATCCGATTGTGTCAGAGCGTACGAGGCAGCTCCCTTGGTCGAATCATAGAAGAAACTCCCTTTCCCTGATACACTGATGGTGTCCTGATACCCGCCCCCCCAAAAAAAAATCGATATATTTTGATAAAAAGGAAAGAGGGGGGGGGGGAGGAAGGAGAGGGGTTATTCTCAAAAAAACCTGGAAAGGCCAGAATCCGTCATCGGCTACCATCACCTCCGCGTGCCATTGTTTCGGCCAAACGATGTAACTCGGTGGGGGATCGTCTTTGAGGATCGAAGCGGTGGCAAGCAGCGATGACGGCAACACCAACGACGACAACAGACACAACAATGCCCAGCGGCCTGCCATCTTTCACTAAAGGAACGACCTTTAGGGTTGCCAACCGTTTACTCGCTGCTATGTCATTGTTATGCATAAAGCAATTTCATTCACATAATTAAGTCCCAAACACAGCACACCCCAAGGATGTAGCAAGTTTCCTCTTTCCAAGCGCAAAGAAATCGGTGCAGCTGAACACCATGGTGTAGGAGGTATGGTCGGTGGCGAGAACCCAGCAGGGTGCCTCGATGGGAGTGTGGAATGTGACCGCAAGCTTATACCCGGGCACCGATGGATCGGGAGCGTAGGCATCCCCGATGGCCTGCTGGAGGGTGCCGTTGATCCCTCCGTAATGGAGACGGTTATCCAAAAGTCACCAAGGGCTTGAGAGGCTCTCCTTCCGCGCTCGATCAGATAACAGGATGCGCTGTACGTAAGCGGGAAGGTCTTGCTTGGCCCGGCTAGTTGGTCCAAGTCGCGTACAGGGTGTGCGAGACAGGGCAGATGACTTCGATGTCAAGCTCCTTCGCCATCGAAATGATTTGTTTGTCCCGAAGAATAGCATATGGTTCGGTATCCTTTTCAAAAGCTATACGATTAAGCTCCCATTCACGAATTGCTCTCAGCAAGAGTTCTGTGATTGCCGTTAGAATGATTGAATAAAGCTGCTGGTACCAATACAGACCAACAGGATTGCCGCGCAGCACAAAGAGCTTGGATCCCAGCACCCGCAGAGAGCGATCGAGATCGTGCAGACTCTCCAACAAAAAGTTGAATCGCCGGACACCCACTGTCTCCGGCGTTACGAAGTTTGGGTCAATAATGAACGTAGGATACACACGTGCGGCATCCTTCAGTGCAGCCTGTAGGGCTGGGGTTATCATGAAGGCGCAGACCTTTTACGAAACCAAAGGATGGAGTGCACATCGGCCTTGCTTTGCATGCCATGGCAATCAAAAAGAGTTCTCGTCTTCTTCTAAGTCCGAAACAAATTAATTGTGGCGCGTTCGTTCTCGGATATACAGTAATTATTAGGTCATGGAGCTGACCGCAGCAAGTGATCACTGACGCTATCTGACGCT
>ERZ778023.1873-NODE-1873-length-29550-cov-52.624580_pt1 | contig 29550 bp, 31 predicted proteins | sample MGYA00375753_ERZ778023 | MGnify/ENA primary metagenome ERZ778023 (study PRJEB29350, sample SAMN05389822) | bioreactor metagenome | isolation source: Ammonium sulfate bioreactor | place: South Africa: University of Cape Town | collected 2014-04-04 ... | reverse complement strand
TGGGTGGTTTTGTTGAATTTACTGAAGCTGTTGTTTGAAGAGAAGGAAATTACGTTCATATAGGTCTGGAAATGTTTCGATGACTGAAATAGAAAAACATTTGAATTTAGAGGATATTTGTAGTTCGGATGGTCACAATTTGTAATAAATATAAATCAGGCACTATTAGTCAAGATGAAATGACTAAACCCATTGATATTTGAGGATGTGAATTCATTTTTAACTTGAACATTACATCTTCTTTTACAAATATCTGAGGAAAAATTTTGTTAAATACATTGGTTCAACCAAACAAATCTCTTTCACCGACTTTCATTAGTAAAAATAAATCTATCATTGAATAAATTTGATTTCTGTTTGAATCATCATTTTGTTCTTTTCTCACAAAATATGATTAAGTGCAGCTATAACTTACAATATTCTTCTGGATTATCTGCAAGTCTCACTGTCTTAAAAGGCTTTTAGAATCTTATGAATTCGAACAAGTCTCTTTTAACAAAAATAAAATAAAAGAACATTTTTATTGTTTTTTTTGTTTTTAATTTAACCTTTCTTCTTTTCTTTCGATTTATGTGTCATAAAAAGAATTCGAAATGAACAAAATCAGCTGACTTCGAAGTTCAAACATCAAAAATAAACTCTACTCGAAATAATTCATCATTTTTTAATTTACGTAAAAAAAGATCAAACAGGTTTACTTAAGGATGTATATATGCACACATACGTGGAGAGAAAGTAGATGTAATACAATATTTTCTTTTTTTTTCGTCCGTTCTATAACATCATCATAGTAGAGTCCGTAAAACACTTATATATAATGGCGGCAACTGTCGACTATCTTTCTCTATTTCTCTCTCTTTCCTTCGTTCGAGGCGCATGACAACGGCATTTTCTATGTATACGAATAGAGAAGTTTAGTTTATTTGCCTATATATATAATATTATTCTTTTTTCTTTTCTTCTTTATCGTGTTATTTTTTTTCTCTTCTTCTATATTTCTCTTATTCTCTCGTTCTAATCAAACGAGAGAATTGAGCGACATATAAATAGAGGGCGATGATGAAGGGCTCACTGTTGGTTTTTTCCGTCATTCTTATTCGTATGTGTGCATGCGCATGTACGTTGTAAGAAGGAACGCGGTTCGAATCTCGGTTTGGCCTGTCGTTTTTTTCTTCTTGCTCGTTCTCTTCGCTCGTTTTTGTCGTTCTTCGGGTAAAGTACAACATGCTCTCTGCTATTTTCTTTTTTGTTACATTTATTTTTCTGTTCTTGAGTGAGAGAAGAAATATAAAACATCGATACTGTCTTCGTCTTTCTTTCTATTCTAGGCAAATGACGACAGCAAACGTGGGTTGGTGCACACCAATGCATCCCGTTCGTTTATACGTCTAAGATAGTCAAATACACACACACACACACACATATGGTTCTTTGGTTGAAAAAAAGAGCAGATACTGTGCTGAAGAGAGGGATATTTGTGTTATTGAGTGAAACAAAACATGTACATCTTGTCAAATAGAATGAACACTCATAACATAAGACACAAAAACGAAAAGAACGGATACTACATCATTGTGCATATCTGTTGACGGTGACAAGAGTGCTGCTATGCACGAAATCCTTTTCGTTTTTTCTTCTCGTTCGTCAAATTTGCTGATCGAATAATAAGAAATGATTTTCGAGTGCTCGACTAGTTGCCAAATGACATGTTTTTTGTTGAACTCATTTTGACATAAAAGAGTCATTTCTTTTTTTCTTCTTTTTTTTCTCTCTGTCTTCTCTTCTCTTCTTCCTTTTGCATTGCATTTCTTTTCAAAAGTCTATTGACAAGGGACGACGAGCAAAGCAGAAAAGAAAGAAAAACAAAACGACGAGCATAATCAGAAATCCATGGAGTTCTATCATCATTTTCTCTCGGTAGATGTCGTTAGTTATTGGTAGATCGGGTCCCTTTTTCGAGTGTCGAATTAAGTCGAATTCTAATCGAAAACCTAAGACAATCGAATATTTCTCAAGATATCTATTCATTTCTTTGATTTACAATACAAATCAGTGAACTAGAATGATTAATTCTATGAAAAGAATTTGATTCTCCATAGATGTCCGTAGTTATTCTTTGTCGAACACGTGAACATATGTGCATGTGTTCTAGATATATAAAGACACGCTAAAGCAAATGAATATTATTCGAAAACATGTTCAATATGCTCATTGTCATCAACATCGATGTCATTGCAAATTTCGGTTGAAATAAAAAAAGAAACAGAAAATCAAGGTATGATAACCGAGAATATCAGAGATCTTTGCTTAGCGTAGATATTTCGTTGAATTTTCTGTCTCTCATCTGTTTGATTGAATTGATTTTTAGATAAGTTTGTTTGAAAGAAAAAGACAAATTTGAAATAATCATTGCCAAACATGGATTTACAACCGGCGAGACAATTTGATTATCTTCAGCGCACACTTTCGATTTTCCTATCGAATCCATCGGATATGTCCGCACAATTCGAAGTACTAATCGATGAACTCATTAAAGAAAACAAACAACTAATTAAATCGCCAAAAGTTCGTTTCGAAATTCGAAAAAAAAAGCATTGAATTTATTCACTTAAATTTGCAGAATTCTCCTGAATCCTCTTCATCAGATTCCAAATCTGAATCCACAACAACAACAACAACTGCCACCTCTCCTTCTCAATCGCAATCCGTATGTCAAACAAATCGTTATTATTGATTCATTTTGTCTTCGTTTTGTAGAAAAAACGTTCAGCTCCGTTGTTAGCAAATCCGAAACCGCCGCCCAATAAACGCTTAAAATCGAATCCGATCAAGAGCGACGACGATGACAATAACAACGACGATGACGACGATGAAATTCAGCGAAAGAAAAAACCAATTTCAGATGAAAAACGCTCGACAAAGAACAAAGACGACGATAGTAACGAGAGTGATGACGATGATAACGATGAAATCAAATCGAAATCAGCCGAATCTCAAGTCAATCCATCGTCAACAACTCGAGATATGGACGAGTTCGCCATTGAACTCGGTCTCGTTTGTAATAAATGCAAGTAAGTCAAGCGAAATTCAATTGGATTTCAAACACATTTCAATACTTAGGGTTCTAACCGAGGAAAAAGACAATCGATTAGTCGAATGTCATGAATGCACTCTAAAATATCATCAAAAATGCCACAAACCGCCAGTTAGCACAGCAGATATAAGCGATCCAAGATGTCTATGGTATTGTTCGAAATGCCGAAAAGCTCTGAACAAACGAGTAAGCATAACGAACGATTGAGAGAAACATTCAAGGTTAATTGGACTTTATTTTAGCAATCACAATCCACAATAAAAGAAGTTAAAACAAATAGTAATTCTCTTTCGTCAGTAAACAAATCAAAAACCACCACCGAATCCACAGCGAAAAAAGGCATATCAACGTCGATAACAGATGTGACTCCTCAATTATTTTCATTTAAAAATAAAGTAAACATTCGATTATTGGTTTTTTGCTATTGAATAATTGTGAGTTTTGTTTTTAGTCATCTGAGTCGACGATATCAGATAATTCAACTAGTTCAATCGCCTCGATCTCGACTTCGAACTCTTCGCTAACCAACGGTCAATCGACAGTCAAAAATACCAACGGTTGGGCGTCGTTAGCCACCGGTTTCAAAGAGAAAAAGTCCACGAATTCTGAATCAGCAAGTTCGATTCTCTCCGAACTCGTTGCCATAACATCCGGAACAAATAGTAATCCAACTAAATCCTCATCATCGAACTCGTTCAATCCTCTCCTCAAACAATCAATCAACGGTGGTGGTTCATTGAAAACCACAAGTCTATCATCTCTAAAATCAGCGAAACCTTCATCGCCACCAGTATTAAAACCGCAATTGTCGACATCGTCGTTGAAATCCACGCAGAAAATTCTGCCAACGAATAAAAACACTCAACGAGTCAGTTCACCGACGCCACTGGGTCGTCAGCCGTCCGTTGTGAAATCTCCGCCAACGAGTACAACAGCCACATTGAATCGTCTGAATAGTTCGGGAAGTCATTCGCCATCGTCAACTAATCCCAAAATTCCAACGAATAGCGATTACGAAAAACGTATTAAACAAATAAAAAAAATAGCAGCTGAAAAAAGTTTGACTAAAAGATTTTGAAAATGCTTTCATGTTCCTTTTTTTTTGTTCAATTCTCTGTCCTATATATATATATATGTGTGTGTGTGTGTGTTCGAATATGTTAATATTTGTGTGAGTACTGCTTTCATCCGTTATTCTTTTGCTTGTCTGTTGAATCTCTATTTGTCTCAACCGATCGTCCGCACACACATGCTCACAGAGAACAGTAAAAGAAGAGACGTTGTCTGTGTGAGAAGATTGACTGATCATATCATGTATTTAGATTAGCATTTCTTCTAATTCCTCTTCGTTTTTTGTTCTTCTTTCTGTCTTTTTCTTTTTGCAATTTACTAAAAGAGAATTCGAATTTTCTTACGAGAGACAAGAAAAAAAAACACAACACAGAAAAGTAAAGAGACAAAAAAAATATATATCAATCGAATACTAGTCAATTTCAATATATGAAAGATATTTATGCAGTCAGATACGAACTTTTTTGTGTCTCTCATCTTTTTTTTCTGTCTTTCTGTTGTATATATTTGTATGAAACAAAATATATCGAAAATACACACACACACAAATCAAAATACTATTTTAAAGTTCGAAATCTTCGAATGGTTGTTGTTGTTGATAAATAATTGATTTTAATAAATAACCAGGCGTTAAATATTTGACATTTCGATGTAATGTTTTATATTGATTTTCTAATTGTAAACGATTCATTGTTGAATCGGCGAGAACAATTAAAATCTCGGTTGAAATCGGACATTCATGATCGAATAATGTTCCACCGGAGAGAAGAACTAATTCGGCAAGATCATGACGAGTTAAAACACGTTGAAATGATTTACAATCAATAGCAAATGAAATCAACGAGGAAAACAGCGGATTTAGTGGCGATTGCCGTGCTAAATGCATTGTCGACATGCTCGAATCACCGTGAATTTCGAACGGTGTTTCATCAAGCAGTTCATTTTCCATTAAACATCGTTCGATCCATCGAATCGAAACGATGAATAAATGTCGAGCAACAGCTTGAAAGATCTTTTTCGAAAATATGCATCGATTTGGCGTTAGTGAATCATCGATGATTAGATGTGTTGTCGAAGAATTTACAGTTAAATTATTTGACAGTGATGCACACGAAGAAAAATGTTTGATAAACAAATCGAGTTGATGCTAAATAACGAGAAGAGAAATTCAATGAAAATAAAAAGAGAAAGATTGTGTGTACCCATTGCTCGTCTTGGAGATAGATAGTTGCAATAGATACGTGTCGTTGAGGAATTGAAAGTGAAATTGGATTGGTATAATCGTATTCAATTGAACTTTCAGATTTTCTATCATCTTCGATTTCAGTTGATTGTCGAATATTCGGTTTCGCATGTTTTTTATTATCGAAAACCTAAATCATCATCATTGTTGTTTCAGAAAAGAATTCATTTAATTATTAATCAAAAACAAACTCGAGATTTTCTCGTGGTTATCCTTTCATAATCTTGTAAATATCTTAAACAGAAAATATCAGTTTTTACCAAAAAAAAATCTAACTTTGATCAGTTTACTTCGAACAAAATGTTCGTCGTTTGGTTCGTGTCGAATATCTTTCGATGAGATATTTATCATTTTCTGTTTTACACGGATACGACATAATAAGAAATTGAAATAAAAAAAAACAAAATCGTTTTCTCTATCCTTCCTCTTGTCACGTGATTTTAAATAAAACATCGAGTAGACTCTAACGACTTCGAATTTATTCAAATAACAAGAGACACTTTCAAATTTACTAAAAGCGTCATCTATCTATACTAACTTGAATTCATCATCATCGTACGTACAGTGCAGTAGAGAGAAACAATCTTCTTGTGTGTTTTTTTCATTTTACTAGACAATTGCATACGAAGATTCTGCTGCAAATTGATTTTTTTCTTTGGAAAGAAAGATGTAACGTAGATGTCAGTGAAAGTTCAATTGAATTATTCTTGTATATGATTCATAACGCAGCGGTATTGGTCTAGACACTGTTGGTTAATTGACAAAAAAAGACTTTTTTGGCATCGTTGTTCCCGAGTTGAGATATTTGTTTGAGAAATCTCGAATTGAACTTTCTTTTAGATCGAACAAACGTGATTGTTTGTTATTACATCGAATGAATCTATCGAATTCGAATTAATTAATCATGTATTCCGGTATACCTCGATCCGTAGCCGATCTTTGGTACTATAAAGATTGATTCTCAAAAACTCAATTGTTTTTCTTTTCATTTTCACAGTGAAAACGATGATTTGGCGACGATGATCACTGTTGATAGTATGTTCGGTTTTACAACACATAAAATGAACGTACGATTTCGTGCCAATCGTCGTCTCTTACCACAATGGAAGCTAGTCGTGGAAAAATTTCAACAACATTTAGATTATGAACGATGTTTCAATGAAGTTATATCGATAGGCTCATGGTATGATCTTTTAGCAGCACGGAAAAATCCACCACAACTACTTTCATTCAAAGAACATGTGAGAAAATTTTTGTAGTTCGTTTGAATAGATTTTTGAAGAATTTCTTTGTATTTAGTTGTTCCGTTTTTTGCATTTGTTTAATCCTAATTCCGGTGTTACATTGCAACCATGTTATCGATATTCAACAGAGAGAGGCGGAGGCAAAGTTGTCGCTACGAAAGCTTGGTAAACTATTTGATTTATTTTGAGAATTCAGTGTCAATCTATGCTGTTTTTTCTTTGTATTCAAGGGCTGTACATGATAAAATCAAAATGTTAATCGGTTGTATAGCTGAGTTAAGTCCTCAAGAAGAACAAGCATTTCTCAAACCTGGTGTTAACGATTTCTCAGTCATGTATTCTTGTCGAAAGAAATGTTCACAATTATGGCTTGGACCTGCAGGTATTTGAATGAATATTCTCGTTGAATTCGTTTGATTTTTTTTATTCGATTTAGCTTATATCAATCATGATTGTCGTGCAAACTGTAAAGTAAGTGCAAATTATTTTCGATGAACAATTTTAATTGAAAAATCTTCTGTCGATTAGTTCGTTGCAACAGGTCTCAGTTCGGCTTATATTCATGTTCTTCGTCCGATTGAAATCGGCGATGAAATCACTTGTTCGTACGGTTCAGATTTCTTCGGAGATAATAATTCACTTTGTGAATGTCACAGTTGCGAACTGTAAGATCAAATTCAATGAAAATACATCGAATAATCATTGATTTCAGACTTGGTCAAGGTGCATATGCTCAGAAAGACACAACTGAAACGAAATCATCTGCAGATTCGAATGGTTTGTCGACAAATGAAACTAAAGGTGTGATTGTATCAACACGTTTACGGCAAACAGATAAACGCCTACGGAAGATTCATTCGAATAATACAAATTTAAATGAAGAGAAAAATAAGAATATTATTAAACGACAACCAATATTAAACGGCGATCAGACAACGATCACCACAACGAAAAAGAAATTAGTTAGTGTGATTGATTGTTGTTTTGTATGACGAAAATATCGTTCAAAATTTTAGATAATTCGAAAGAATAAAATCAATTCACCGAATGGTACAATCACTCGTCGACAATCGAGTAGTTCGCCATCATCAACATCTAAATCTCCGATAACAATCACTCGAAATCAACCAACAACAACCACCACCACATCTTCCGATTCAGCATTTCTCTCCGATGGTACGAATTCCAATTCATTATCCTCAACGAAAAAATCAACATCAAAAGTAAAACATCCGAATATCATCTTTAAATCTCGTTCATCTCGTCTCCTATCGCCAACATTATCCACATCATCATCATCGTCATTGTCTTCGTATCACGATGCTCGTCAACGAACTCTTTCTCAATATTCTTCATCATCATCGAGTTCATTCAATCCTCATGCCAACAATCCGAATTTTCTCATTTGGCGTCCGACTATTCGTTGTACACGTCATTCGAGTACAACATCTGTCAGTTCGTTATCATCGACTGCTGACAGCGAACCGAATCATCCGATGTCAAACGAACAAATACGACCGAGCGTGCCGAAACTAACGATTCGCATGAGACATGATCCGCATCTACTCAACAAAGTCGAACGTGTTTCGACGACACATAAATCATTTATTCCAAGTCAATTGGAGAATGGCAAACGAGTCTATCTCGAAACATCGCCAATCAATTCAACGAAACGTCGAAAAACATAAAAACAAAACATTTACGGCATTTGTTCAGATGTTTGTCTATAGATTTTCGTATATATATATATAATTATATCTGTGTATCAGTTTATTTTTGTGCTGTCTAATAATGTCACACATTCGAATTTGTTTGTTTTTGTCTGTTGTCCAAATACATTAGAGATACTTGATTTTGTTTACCTATCGAAAAATAAATTACAAATGATTCTATAGAAACAATTTTAGATATGGTGCAAATTCTTATTGAACAGTAAGTTCTTATTTGATATACCATTGAAAACGAAATCTTTCGTTCAATAAAACAGATCAGAGAATTCAACTGAATTACTTTTGATTGAATTACAAGGTGCATTAGTAAGTCAAGTCAAGTTTTATTTGTTTGTTTAATGATTTCAAATGTATAGGAATATGCGGCAGATAAACAATCATTAGCAGGCGAACGATTCGGTTATCTTTTTTTTACACAAAATGTGAGTTGGATAAAACGATTGTTGGATTTTGTTGAGATAGTTGTATGTGTGTGTGTGTATGTATAGGATTCACCGATTTGTGTCATTGGACAACATATACTCGATGGGAAAATGGTTGAATTAGAAAAACCTTTGTTAGTTATGCGAAAACGACAAGCTCATGGAGATAAAAATACGTCTTATGAAGTCGAATGTATTGTCAAACGAAAATTACTCTTTCATAAACGATCGAAACCAATTGTTCTTTATTCAACGAAGAAATAATCTCTCTTTCTCTCTCATGACAAATGTAAACATACAGATAGTTAAATAAAAAAATATATGAAGGATTTCTATGTAATTAAAAGTTTCGATAGAGGACGTTAGTTTTCAATAGATTCAAACTATTGAATAATTTGTATTTTTCGAACAAAAAAACGACGATGACATTTTCGAGAGGCAATCAATTTTTATGTTTTCTTCATATTTTCTTTGTCGAAAGGCGTTGAAATATTTTCAATTGGTCGTATTATTTTCGCTGTTCTCTACTAACTAACCAAGTATTGAGACATGAATGAATGAATCAGAAGGAAAAAAAGGTTATATGATGATTTCGAGAACTTGACTGTCTATTTACTTTTGTTTATGAATAATAACTGTTTCTCTATGATATTTGGTTGATATAAAAATCGACTCATCTGATGACTCGAATGTCGTCATCTCTTCAAAACGACATCGACGATCTCGCACAACGTCATAAGTTATTCAAACAGAAATGGCTTGAAAAACAACGAAATATATCGGATTTATTAACATCAGCCCTTGAAATTTGTCAAATAAATGAACATGATCTACAGCAAACGTCGAATACAAATTCTGATCCTGAATTTGAACATTCATTCAAAGAATTTATTGACAAACATGCACCAATATCAATTCTAACTCTCGCTCAAGTTTTTGCCAAAGAAGACGAACAAATTTATGATTTAATCAATAAATTTCGTTATCAAATCGATACCGATGGTAAAACAATTTTGCCTATTCGTTCAACTCAAACGATTGTCAACGGCAGTTCATTGAAAAGTCCAATGAAACATTCGATTCCTTCATGGATGAGTTTGCCAACTCGTCGTGGTTCGATTTCATCTCGCGAACGGCCATCTCGGCAACTAATTCATTTACTTTCTCAGCCAACAGCTCGTGAATTTGAACGCGAGAGTCTCAATGCCGAAATGGACCGTCTACTAAACCAGCAAACAGCCATGGAGAAAATGCTCGCACGTCGTTTCCAAACAAATGATGTCATTCAAGAATATTGTCAATATACAACACGTGATGAATGCCCATTAGTAAACCCACATTTACGTCGACATTCACGTTCGTCATCGAAATCATCCGATGACGAACAACAGCAACAACAATATGCGGATGATGAATTGTCGAAGAAGAGAAAACGAAATAATTCCAATGATTTCAACGAACCAAATAAACGTTCGTCACGGTATTATCGAAAATCGAGTGCTTGTGGAAAAGTGCATTTCAGACGATTGATTAAGTCGCATACGGACGGAGCGCTAGGAGATTGTTCGTTTCTGAACACGTGTTTTCATATGGTAAATAGAAAAGAATTTGTTTTTCGGTTTGCAAAAAATATATTTCAATCGATTTAGGAAACATGTAAATATATTCATTATCAGATCGATAAGACAGATTATGTTTCAACAACATCGAATAAAACCAATCGTCATTTGCCAATTGTCGAACGAATTAGTCCGAATTCGACGCCATCTCAATGGGTACAATGTGATCTCAGGCAATTTGACATGTCTGTTCTAGGCAAATTTTCAGTTATTATGGCCGATCCACCGTGGGATATTCACATGGAATTGCCATATGGTACTATGGCCGATGAAGAAATGAGAAGACTCGACATACCATCATTACAAGATGACGGATACATATTTCTCTGGGTAACCGGCCGAGCAATGGAACTTGGTATGCAAAACAAACGTTTGTTTTTCATATTTTTTGTCTTGTTTTGCCTTTCAAGGACGTGAATGTCTTCGTATTTGGGGTTATCAACGTTGTGATGAGCTAATCTGGGTCAAAACCAATCAATTACAACGTATCATTCGTACAGGTCGAACTGGTCATTGGTTGAATCATGGAAAAGAACATTGTCTCGTCGGTGTCAAAGGTTCAACAGCTGGAATGAATCGAGGTCTTGATTGTGATGTACTTGTTGCTGAAGTTCGAGCAACATCACGTAAGCCCGATGAAATCTACGGTCTTATCGAACGTTTAGCGCCTCGGGCACGTAAAGTCGAACTATTCGGACGACCACATAATGTTCAACCGAATTGGACGACACTGGGAAATCAGCTGGATGGCATTCGATTGATCGAACCGGATGTTGTCCGACGATTTCGACAACGATATCCAAATGGTTATTCAATGGTATCGACAAATCAACAACACGATAATAAAACTTCAACTACGAATAATTCGTAATCAAAACAACTGTCAAATAAAAATAAATACATCAGTTTTGCTGTATGTACAAATCTCTCTTTTTTTAAATAGATTCATTCCAAAAAGCATGAATATTGAAATAATTACTAATGTTCTATTTAATGATATTTGAGATTCATCCTCTCTCCCTCCTCCTCCTCCTCCCGTTTAGTCTCGATTTTGAAGTAGTACAGGAAAGAAAAAAAACACGAGTATAGTTTTGTTGCCTACAACTCAGTTGTGAGTAATCCCCTGCACGTATAGTTTAGTATTTACTTTAGCACATTGATAGAGAATAATTTATGTTTTTTACGATCATTTATTGATTCAGAGAAAATAAGCAAACGATTTGTTTTCTTTTCAGATAAAATAATTTCTAATTTTGTTTAATTTAACTCTTATATCCTCCTAAAATACTCATTTATACAAAATGGCTCAACCAGAACCAAGTGACGCTTTTCTCTTACAAGTTTTTCGAAAGTAAACTTCGTTTTATTTCGAGTAGCTAATTTGACTTTTGATTTCGTAGAGTTGATTCAGACAACTCAGGCTCAATTTCATCGAATGAATTACAAGCAGCTTTGTCAAACGGCACATGGAGTCCGTTTAACCCTGTATGTTATTGAATTTGTTTGATTACAATCATTGAGAATCGTTTTTAGGAAACTGTTCGAATGATGATAGGTATGTTTGATCGTGATGGATCGTCAACAATTGACTTTCAAGAATTTCGTGCACTTTGGAAATACGTATCCGATTGGGAAAAATGCTTTCGGTTTGTTGATTTTCGATATTAGAAATTCAAAATATAAATTTATTTTTAGACGATTTGATTTAGACGGTAGTGGTACCATTGATCAACATGAACTTAAAACAGCTTTGAGTTCATTTGGTAAATCAGAACATTCTGCTCATCAGATCGTTAATATATTTCGTCTTCGTTTTTTTTCAGGTTATCGTTTATCTGATAGATTCTATGAATTACTCATTCGAAAATTCGATCGAACAGGTCGAAATACAGTTGCTTTCGATGATTTCATTCAAGCCTGTGTTTCGATTCAAACGTTAACAAATGCTTTTCGACAATACGATCGATTTCAAAACGGACAAATCACTATTGGTTATGAAGATTTTTTGACACTTGTCTTCTCACTTAAAATGTAAATAATCAAAAAAAAACAAACAAACAAACAAAAACAAATCTTATTCAATATATTTTTTTTTTCGTTCGACTTAATCGAGAAAATAATTCGAAATTTCACGGATAATATTCTACTTTTCTCTTCTTGTGCACGCACGTGTGATAATCACTTATTTTTGCTTCTTATTTCGGGTTTTGGTCTTTCTTTCGTACTCTTTTTCGTATCTCGATGTTTTTTTGATTCCACTTCGTTTTTTTTCTTCATATCCACTGATACAAATAAAATTCTACTTAGTTGAACTGAAATTTATTGTGACAAACGACAACAAACGAGAAACAATTGAATAAATAAACATGTGTATGCATTGTTCGAAAACGAATTCGTTGAGAAAAGTAAACAAAAGGAAAAGAATTTCATTTTCTCGTTTAAAGTACAATAACAACTGTTGATTAGTTCTTTTCTTAAAATGTCTGCATTCTTTTGATACAAAGAAAGTAAAGCATCAATGAAAATCACAACTCGTATGATCGATTAATTTATTCTACAGATTGAATAGTTGTTTTGATCGACGAGTAGAAATCTGTCTTTCATCTTCTTGTTTTGCCTTTTTAGTTGTCGATCTTATTCGTTACAACTGACATTTCAATATAGACGAGAATCTAAAAGGTCACTAGATTCTACACCTTGGGAAATGATGATGATGATGATGATGCTATTCTGACTTGATCTTCTTTGTGTCATTATATGATAATGATGATGATGAGAATGAAGATGATTGTTGTGTGTCGAAAAATAAGAGGAAGAAGAAGCGATTGATTGAGCAGCAGGCATACAGCTGAGAAAATAAGCGAACGATCATCGAATAGAGACAGAGAAAGAGACATGTATATGCATATGAAGTTGAAGTCAAGGTGTTGAAAGACAAAAAGACGAAAGTTTCATACTGTGCATAGCATATGTAATTTGATCAGTTTACGAATGAAGAAGACGAATAAGATAAGTAAGCAAACGGGTCTATAGAGCAGTAGGATCAAAAGCACAGCATGCCGATTAACGCACTCGACACCTTATCACCACGAGCACACATTATGGATGATGCCACACATCCTGATTTGTAATGAAATGATCAAACAACAGACGGAATTTGCTATTGGGCAAAATGAATCAATAAATGACGAAAAAAAAATCAAAATAAAACGGAAAGACCCCCATCCAATGCACATCTGTGTTTAGTTGAAAAGATTTCATTTTCGATTGACTCAATATCTATTTGTCTCTGATGTCATAAAACAGAGAATGATGAACGTTTTCCGAATTCATAAATGATTTTAATGATGTTATTTTTACTCTTTCATAAACCTTGAAATATTCAAGATATTATAACTATGAACATATGTGAGAATGAACGATGATCGTTAACTTTGATCGAGGTTACATGTTCGCATTTCCTCGAGGTTAGTATTAGAAATCAATTAACTATGTATATTCCTAGAAATAAAGTAGCCATTTATCCGTAAGGTTTTCTTTTTTATTTAAATGAGAACGACACGACTTTCCTTCTAGACAATTAAAAACTTTCGTATGTTTGTCTTTTAATTTGATTAGATAAAAAACATGAATACGAGCAAATCAACTTGTGTTATCCAGATTTATCTCGAAAAATTAATTATTGTAATTTTATCTGTTAGTCTATTAGAGACACTTCTGGTTCGAATTAAAAACAACGAGAGAGAGAGAGAAAACGTCTTGATTCGTAATGAACCAATGAACATCTTCCGCATGATGAGCAAAAATCCCCATGGAGAAAGAACATGATGATGTTGTTTAGAGAAGAGAATAAGGAGGAACAGTAAACAAGTTTATCGTTGGATTGCAATATACACACAAAATATATGAGTATCGATGTGGGAATGATCATCAACAATAGCAGACGCTTATAATATCTTAAAATAACAAAACACGAAAGAAGATGAAATTTGTTTTAGATTGCTTTTCTGTTGGATTTGTTGGAAACAAACGTAGAAGAATGAATGATGATTTTCAATTTTTTTTTTCATTTTGAATATTATTCAATTGATCAATTAGCTTGAGGCATGAAGGCACGGTGTGTGCTTGCACTTATCTTTTCTAGCGTATGTTTATTCAAATTAGCCAACCCAATTTTCCTGTTCATCGACTTAATACATTTGGTTCTTTTCCTAGTCTCGAAACACGATAATGGAACAAGTTAAACAAACATTCTTTCTCGCTGCATGTTCTTGCACTTTCTATTCGTCTTTCTTTCTTTCTTTCTTTCTCCCCCCTTCTGACAACTACTCCGCCTCAATCAATTTCTTTTGACAGGAAACATTTCTCTTTTACTTGGCTTTATCAAACTAACTAAACGAACGAACGAACGAATGAGAATCGATGTTGTTCTTTTTTCGAGATTTCATCATTGTGAGAAGTGTGGACCTTTTGTTCTTCAAATTTCAAGTTCTTCGCAAACAATCTGAAGCTAAAGAATGAATTGTCACTATTGAGAATAGTGCATTATGAGAATATTGAACGACCACTCATTTCAACGCATACCTTTTTTTTTTATATATTTAATGTATATGAGAATATATGTATGTATGCGTACGTATACGAGTAATACCCGAGGGTCGATCGGCTGTTGCCTTAAATCAACAACCATTAGAATTGCTTGCTAGTCTATAAACCATCAAATTGATGTGAGGAACAGTTGGACAAAACTGTGAATAAATCGTTCTGTCTCGTTTCATTGTCAAGAACTATGAAACAATGATAATGATATCTAATTTTAAGTCATCAATCAAACAGTTGCGATGCTCATTACAAGCAAATAAAGACAATTTACTATTTTCAATGAGTTACTGTTGCTATTTGTTTCTCATCGATCGATCATAATAATAATAAAAAAATGTTGAAATAGAAAAATGAAGACGAATTCTCAAAGTTCATTATAATTCTTAGCTAAGAATAACAAGAAACTGGATTGATTACATTTTCTTATTTAATATTCAATTCAATTCGAATGCTTACATAAGAAATCAAAATGAGAAGAGAGAAAACGAAGGAAAAGAAAGTTCTACCATTGTCAATGTCATCATCATCATCATCGTCATTCGATTGAGCAAACATTTGTATAGCTAGTTTTGTTGTTATTTCATTTGCACACGGTTAATCGAAAAGTCAAGAGCATTTTTTCAAACAAAGATTGTCCTTCTCAATCATATTCCAAGTGTCTATAAGACGTAATATGTATATGTACGAATAAATTCCTAATCATAACACATCCGTATCGTTTGTATTGATGTTCGTTGTCATAAGAAGAAAAGATTTAGTTGTCTTGTTTCATCTACGCTATTTGTCACACCCGATAAATATCATGATTGTCTTTCAAGAAAATAAAGACTTGTTTTTTCTTCGGTCTTCTCTTCAAATGTCTATGAAAGCGACACACACAGATAAACATAGTGGAAAGAAGAAGAAGAAGAAGAAGAAGAAAATTGATCTCTTCTTCATATGGATTTATGTCGGCTGCATACTTTCACATAGATCACGAGAATAGAAAAGAAATATCGACGTAATCATCATCGCATAAGATATCGACAAACGACCGGATGTGTACTCAATCAAAAAACACTCGAAATTGGGCGTGGATATCTGTCAGTCAATTGATTTGTTATAAGATTGTTTCTCTTTAGGCACCATTAGTTTACAGTTTATTGCTTTCAAATATAGAGTGAAATTGAATTTTTAAATTTAGGAAAACAAAATAGAAGATGTAGAATTTTGATTTGTTTGCTTATTGCATATGAAGGAAATCAGAGAATTTCGATACATACTTTTCTATTCGTAAAATCAATACAATCTGTCCGACGCATATGTTCAAACGTTCAATTAATACAAAATTCATTCGCTAAAAGGATGTATACGATCACCAATTTTTTTTTCATCTATCAATATATGTTTGTATAGACGCTTTTTTTTATTCTCTCATGATTCTCGTAGCAAATATCAAAGGTAGTAGTATATAAGATGCCATTCACAATCATGCCAAATTAATTGTTTTCTTAACATTAACAATTCTCGACTAGTACAACCATATGTGGGCGTTGTCGGCTCAATTATCTCTTGCTGAATCGGATAATGACGATGAAATCTGATGTAGTTTTTTGTGCTTACCTGCGTGCGTGAATTAATATTGCGAGATGAATTAAATGGTGGTCTTATTTCTCCTCGTTTCTTTCTTTTTTTTCTTCTTTTTTCTTTGTATTTTTCTTTTTAAAATAACTATCACTAACGAAGAATAATATAGTTGATGTAAACGAGAGAAGAAGAAGAAAAAAAGAAATGTATTGTATACTCGTATGAGTGTTTGAGAGAAAAAGCAAAGAAGAGAGATTGAGATAACAAAATTGATGGTTGCTTTTGCTATTGCTGCTATGAGACCTCGTCGTTGTCGTCGACGAGTGTGTATTTATGTTACAAATCTGTATAAATATGTGCTTTGATCAAAAAAATCTAACCCATTAGGGTAAAAAAAAGAAAGAGAAGCAGACAGAAAAGAGAAAGTGTGAGATGTAGAAAGACATAGCACACAACTAGAACTCAAAATCAGTTTTACTATTCATTATTATTCGAATGCAAGATTTTCGTCGGTTATTTATCGGAATGATGATGGTGTTTAGATGATCTAATCTTAATGATTACAAGTGTATTTTCATTTGTCGATGATGGTGATGGAACATGAGGAAGAGCGGCTCGTGCTACTTGATTTATTCACGTTTTTTTTTATCTTCGATTTCGATGCCTTCAGGGGTTCGCATGCACAAGAATGAAACCTTTGTGTAAATCACCTCAGAAAAGTGCCAGATGAACACCTTGTGATGATGATGATGGAAATGTGTTTATACAAATATTATTTCAGCTACGTCACTGATCTTAAATGGCCGCGTGACGAATCTATTCGACATTGTCAGACATTGAAAGATATTAATTGTGTCCAATGGGCAAAATCAGAGATTAATCAAGCGGCGCCGGAAGAACGGATTATCTACGTGTGTCAAAGATCATTTTAAGTTTTTTTTCTTCTCGTTTTCAAAAAAATATCGGTACGAATTTTTTCAATGGCTAAAGCAACATGTTCTCTTCTTGTTTTTTCGTTTTTGATTATTGTATTTTATCCAGATGGATAGTTTCGAAACGGATTAAATTTCAAATCGAAGAAAAAAAACACACACATGGGATCATCACTTGCCAATTAGTATGAGCCACGTACGACGATGACTGGTACGCAGATTGCGTCGTTTCTGTTTCCAATATACGCGCATATCTATGTGTATACGTATGCAAGCAACAAAACTTTGCTCTGCCCTTCGATCTTATACACTGATGGATCAAACACAGCAGGAAATTTATGCTTTTTCTCGATTTTTTTCTGATTGCTACCAATTCACGTTCCAATGTGCAACAGCAGGAATCTAACATCATCAATAGATAATATTGAAAACACATTTTATCATTTAGTGATTATTAGAGAACTGACAATCTAATGATCGATCAATCGAACGACAAATTTAATGGAATACGTCTTCACATATATCCGGATTCTTTGACAAAATCAAGAAAAAAACGAACGAAAGGAAGAGAGAGAGTTAAAAAAAACAAAATTCTCTATCATCGATCTTTCTTTTTACTACCACATGTGTATGCAGATTTTAATTGACTTATCAATAAATCATGTAGCAAACGACGAAAGTGCTTGATAAGCTCTCTCGTTTTCGTATACACATTTTTTTTCTCGGGCAGAACAGCCGCGACTTGTCAAAAGCAGCAACAACATCCGTACATACACACACATATACACACACATTTTTCTCTCCTGGGCGACGAACGACAACAAACTCGATTTGATTGGTCAAAAATTCTGATTCGTGTAGGATAAGGTTGAGAGAGAAAAAGAAAAAGTATGTCTTCATGATAGCGATTGGCAGTAGAAGGAGTACAACGAAGGAAGAAACATAGAGAGAAAGAGAAGAAAAAAAAAGAGAGAACAAGAGAGTGCGAGAGAGAGAAAAATCGACGCGAGAGAGCAAACCAACGATCATTGGAGTTGTTATTCTTATTACGACGAAAGAAAAAAATTGCTTGATGAGTAAGCATACGCTAGTAGCAGTCTCTTCGCGCTTCTCATATTATTTTTGATTATCGGGAAGGACTTGTATTTGTTTAACTAAGAAAAAAACTCTTCTTGTTGTGTGTGTGCTTGTCCAAGGCTGTCAAAAAGAGAGAAAGAGAGAGAGAGAGTAATAAAAACAGTCGATCAAATCGTAATTCTTCTGTTTATTATTACGAAAAACACACCATCGTCTGTCCCCATCGTCGTCATCATCATTCTCATCGTCATCAACAACATCACCCAGAAGCAGCAGTCAATTTTTTTCTGTTACACATCGACTAATCCCGTATTTGTTTTACTTGGCTCAGAGTTGCAATGTTATTATTATTATTTTTGTGTTATTGAAACCACGAGTGATCTCTGTGATACGAACATCATCACTATTATCAATATAAATATTAATTTGTGTTATTATTTTTTGTGTTAATACTTTATTTCTTCAAGACACATAGAAAAACAATAACAACAACAATAACGAAAAACAAAAAATGACAAATCCAAGTTCACCACCAAATGCTTCTTCCACAAACAATAATTCAACATCATCGACTCTATCCACAGCCAATTTTTCGAATTATTACGATCCAGCAACGGCTGCTGCAGCCGCTGCCGCCGCTGCTGCCGCTTACTACACTCCACTACCACCGACTTCAACCAATCGATTAGTTCAACCATCATCAGCTTCTGTTCAATCCTATGGTGTTCACCAAGCGAATCCATATACCGGCTATACCGATGCCTATCATATTCTTTCACGACAATCCACAGGTTATCCCTATGGTATGCCTTCTGTTAATTCCAAAGAAATGGCTAAACCAGCTATGAGTTATATTGCATTGATTACAGCGGCTATTCAAAATAGTCCTGATCAAAAATGTACTTTGAATGGTATCTATCAATATATTATGGATCATTATCCGGTATGTTTTCTTTCTTTTTTTTTGTGTCTGTGCAAAACAACGATCGGGTCTTATTCGTTTTGTTTTAGTACTACCGAGAGAATAAACAAGGATGGCAAAATTCAATTCGACATAATCTTTCATTAAACGATTGCTTTGTTAAAGTCACACGAGATGATAAACGACCAGGTTTGTTTCGCTGTCTGTTAACTGAAGACAAACAATTCTATACATTTTTCTTCTTCTTCATTGATGACAATAGGCAAAGGATCATATTGGATGCTTCATCCTGATTCAGTCAATATGTTTGACAATGGTTCCTTTTTACGACGACGTCGTCGTTTCAAACAAGAAGCAGGAAATAATCATCATCGAAATCAACAATCAGGCGGAGGAAACGGACGAAATCGAGGTCAATTACATCACCGAGCATCGCCAAATCTAATCAGTCCAACATCCACAACACTAAATCCACTCGATCCACGACCGAATGGAACGAAAAATAGTCGTCCACGAAGCCAAGGACCAACATCAATGGGCAAAGAATCGCCTAATGACGATAGTGATTGTCTCGAATCACCAAGAAAAAAACATGCTGGCGGATATACGACTCCGAAAATGGAACCGGTGGAAGCAAGTGAATCAGGTGATCATTTATCAACATATGTTCTACCATCATCATCGAAAACTCCACCGATCCCAAATTCTCTTTCGACAACAATACCCAATTTTAATTTCATCGATCCAATGACAATGGCAGCTGTTATGTACGAACAAGCTGGCGGTGTTGGTTCAGCATCGACCACATCGAATTCATCGAATTCATCGACAACATCATCAACTAATTTTCGTTGTACAGATTCAATTCCTACGCCAAGTTCAGTTTCATTAGCTGCTGCCTATGCCGCTGCATCATCCACATATCCATCATCATCATCATTGCATCCAACAAACAAAAGCAATCATCTTCATTCGGCACATCATATTCAAAATGGTAACACGAATCATCATCATAATGGTGCACATCTCTATTCACCAAATCCAGATTATGGTTCATCATCGAATGGATATTGGCCATATTCAAGTCAATCCTATTTTCCAAACACAACAAGACAGTATATGGTACCACAAACACCTTCGTCATGTCCAATAACACCGACAGGAGTGTCTGACACGTCTTCATCATCTCCTCAACAAGAGTTATCCTATCATACACACGGATCATATCCAACTATGCCTAAAATGCCCGGCAATTATTCAGCTAGTTATGAATTTTATCAACAACATAATCCGAAATACTGTTGAATATTCTCTTTGTTTGTTTTTCTTCTTCTTCTTCTTCTCGTTCAAAATGTTTGTTCGCATTTTCTTTTTCGGTTTTCTTCTTCTTCTTCTTCTTTTTTTTTCATTTTCAAATGTAGATAGTGTTTTTCTTGTGCGTGCGTGTGCGTGTTTATTAATGATCTTACTGGTATATTTCATCCTTTATTTTCAAGATGCGCTCCAAATTCTTGCTTTGTGATTATTGTGTTCGTACGCGTGTGTGTAAATGGATTGAATGAGCAAAGACATAGGCATTTTCACAAATAATTCGAATCTTTTTCTTTGTTTTGCTTGTTTCAATGAAGAAAGAAAACAAAAACTAAATATCATACTTGTGAATTGGCAAATTAGCGTAGAAGTTTCGATGTGAAAATTCCGAACTGCAAATAAAAATCATTCGAAATGACAAGTTTATTTTTGTTCTCTCTATTCGAAATGTTAAGATGATCTGAAGACCCAGATGGGAAATGCTCGATAGATTCTGAAATACAATCGGTAATATAAATAAATATTTATTCAAGTAAATAGCCTGTTGACTGTTATCAGTGATACATGACTTTGTGCGTAGATGAGATAGTAAGTAGAATCCGTCTACATACACACGAGCACTTAGAACCATTTGAATAAATATCGAACTTAAAGATAACGATTCAATTAATCTACTACGTCGGAAAGATTTTTTCTGATGATAGAAATGTGAAGCCATTTAAAAAAGAGAACTTAATGAATTGAAAACAAGACAGTTCGATTGTGTTTTATATTTATGTTTTTCTTTGGGTTCTAAAAAAAGATTTTTTCCCTTTTCGAATTTATATACTTCAGTTTTATTTATTCTTAAAGTGAAAGAAAAATCATACCCTTTTTCTTTTTTTTTTATTATTAATAATTTCGTACGCGAATGATTATAATCAATCGTTTGCATCTTCAATTAATTTTTTTGCTTGTTGATAACAAAGATTCGGTTGAAAACTAATTTTTCGACAGATTTGCTCGTTATTTCTCGAGCACCAACTGTGCTCGATATTGAATAAAAATCTGGTGCATACACACAAAAATCATTTTTTTTGTATCTCACTTAAGTTAAAAGGAAAAAATATTTGTTTTCAACAACGATTAAACTTTCCAATCGATATGATATTTTAGTATTTCGTTCATTAGCTTGCTCATCATTCGATCGGTCATTGAAATATTCATTTTTTTCGTCTTCTTTCCTATCGATACGAAGGAGAAAGAAACAAAAATCGATGAAGCATATCGTTTTGTTATTGACACGACACGGTGAATCTTCTCCTCACATGGACATTTTTTTTCTCATTTTTTCTTGTTCATGTTTTGCTAAAACAAACGAATATTCACGTTTTTTTGTCTACATAACCTAGTATTTACAACAAGGGTGTGTCTACCGGTCAGGTTAGTTTCTCAACTCAAAAATTCTCCTTTTTTTAACCAAAAAATACAATCGCCACGTATCAGTTCTTGATTTTTTTTTCTTGTTCGTCGTCTTTGTGCTGATAGTTTATCACAGTAGAAGTATATGCACACATTCTTGTCTGTCACTAATGTGAATAAATTCATTTGAGGAACAGCTGTTACATTCTGCTTCATAAATCTCGTTTGAACAAAAGACAAACATCATAAGACGAAATTAAGAACTCAAGAAAAAGAAAGATGACGACGACAACAAGGAGAAAGGGAAATCATATCGAACGAAGAACTACGATTGAAGTTCGGTTGATTGCGCAAAAGTCGATCGAACAATGAGAGCAACGAGGAATTGTACAGCAAGAAAATTGAACACTAACGATGACCCAGAGGTAACAGCTGGTCCTTTTTTCATAAGACAACGAACAAGAAAGGAATCTATATTTTTTTTATTCTCATTTCACTATCAATCAAGTTTGATTGTCGTTCTAGAATTGAAATGTAAAATATAATAAAGCAAGTGAAAGGAAGAAAAAAAAGCAGATAGCCACCATTTATTCGTATTCATCGATTTTTTATTTTATATTTCGTGTCACAGTTGTGCGTGTGTATATTAGTCTTTCTCTCGATTTTTTTTCTTATTCTGTGCCGATTGACACCATTTAATATTATTCTTTCTTCGTCTTCTTCTTTTTTTTGACTAAATATCTCAATAATTTTTTTGTGACTCTTCCTCCCACTATCATCTGTCTCTTACTTTTCTACTGTGTCTTTGAAAGTGACTATTAGTACGCTATTAAACCTGAATTGTAAACGGGTTCGCACGCATTCGCCGACCACGTTGCTGTCTTCAATGACGTCGTCATCATCTTCATCGCCGTCGACAACAGCCGTGGTATCCAACGCGAATGTCGAAACTAATTCTTATAATCATAAACAATATCTATCTCTATGTTCAATTATAACGGCTGGCTTATTAAACGAGGATTTAGGTTCAGATGAACAAGAAATTATTGAAATGATCAATCTTATTATTGATGTTGACGAAAGAAAAGTTAGTTCGATTCATTCGCTTTCTTCTCTGAAGGAAAACTGTTGGAATTTAGATGGTCGCTCTGCATCGTCAATACATACGACCGATTTTTATCGAACAATTAAATGAGGATTACAAGCAAATCAATGGAATTGATGAAGAACTTTTGTTTTCTTCAGAATTAGATCTCGATGGAGCCATACGAAAAGTAAATGTTCTCTTATTCGACGAGAAACAGATAATTTAATTTTTTTTCAGTTCGATACATTTCTACGTGATCGTTATTTACATCCTGATTATGGAGTAAATCTAACAATTATCTGTGAGAATTGTCTTCCTCTACGTCAATGTCTTCATCCTGAAAGTGTAAAAAAATCAACTACATCTTTACCGAGTTATTATTGGTCTTATTTTGATTTAAAACATGAATTTGAACATATGTATAATACATCTGATGCTCACGATTTGAGTGCAATGCTCGAAAGTAATTATCTATTGAGTTCGTAGAATAAAAAAGAAAGAAACGACAAGGATTGCCCTTGATATGACGCTTTTTTTTTCTAAAAGAAACGACCGATGCTAAGCTTTTCAAATATGATATCTAATACTTTCTGCTTTTGTTGTTTCTCTTCTTTCTTAGAATTGTCAATTTGTTCTATTGATGAGACTGATTATTGTTTACGACATGCGAAACAGATGGAATTAATTGTTTATCAAATGTTGAATGATGGTGAGTTCGATCGAAAAGAAAACATCGATTCGAAACTTCGAAGTTCGTTTAGGTCATCATTTTGATCAACCTGAACATATAATGGCTAATTTACAGCAAGGCATTTGGTAATAAAGTGACTTTTGTTGTTCAAAGATTGAAAAGAAAAATTTTGATTATTTCTGTTTTAGTTCCTTGGAAGACAATATCGAAGACAGTACAGTCATTCGAGCACGAGGTTTACCGTGGCAATGTACAGATCAAGATGTCGCAAAATTCTTTCGTGGTCTTGACATTGAAAAGTATGTCGACGACGTTTTCTTGTTTTTTTAAATTAATTTTTTATTCTAGAGGTGGAGTTGCCCTATGTCTGAGCAGTCAGGGCCGTCGAAATGGTGAAGCACTCGTTCGTTTCGTATGTGCTGAACAACGTGAATTAGCTCTTCATCGTCATAAACATCACATTGGCCAACGTTATATTGAAGTTTACAAAGCAACAGGGCGTGACTTTCTCAATGTTGCTGGAGGTAATCATTTAGTTGACTTTATTTTTCATATTACGTCTATTTGTTTAATCGAACTTGTTGGATTCACGTTCGTCTTTCTTTCTTCTTCTCTTGCGAAATCATTTCTCAGGTATCACAACCATTTCGAAATGCTTTCTGTTAAGTAGTTCACACATATAATGAAGAGAGAAAGTAAAAAAAAAAGAAAGTAAAAAGAAACGATTAGAAGAAAAAGAAAAGTAAAAAGAGCTTCCTCTTGTGAGAGCAAATATTATTTATTTGTTGTTATTGTTGGCTTTAACTACAGATCATCTGATATGTCACTTAACTGCACCGAGAATAGGTGTATGTATGTATGTTAAAATGAAAAGGATTCTTTTCTTTTGCATTTGACGCGGCTAGCAATTTCATCTTTTCCTTTTGCTGTATTTTCGAGCTTCCGGTCGGTCGTCGATCATTAGCGAATGACAACATTTCGATCTTGGTAGGTTATGCAAATAAGAATGAAAACGAAAAGAAAAAAGATGAAGACGATGAAGAAAAAGAAGAAGAAGAAAGTGGACGAATATCTCTATTTACTTGAGGATTAAAAAGATTCACTTGCGAATAATAATTGCTAGTAGAAAATGAGCTCGAAAAGGCAACAGACAGAAAAGAGAGAACGGTAAAAAGAAACAAAGATGTGACAAACATTGACTAAATGAATGAATAACTGTAGAACAGATCATTATTAAATAGCATTCACTGCATGTCTACGTCTATTTATCTGATGTCTTAGTAAACAGAACGAAATATATGTATCAGACATCGATATTGATGAGTTTTGTCAAAGTAAAATATTGAATGAATTAAAGAAAAAGAACGAGACTCGGTTAATCTCTTCTTCTTCTTCTTCTTCTTCTTCTTTCTGTATTGAAAGTAAATAATTAGAAATCTCTTTGACACATATAGATGTATGTATATGCATATTGTTCCTTTGTCATGATCATCATCATCATCATTGCCATTGCATATATTGAGAAAGAAAGAGAGAGAGAGGGATTCAAAGGACAACAATTGAGGTGAATTTGTCTTCTTCTTCTTTTTTTTCCTTTGTCGAAAAGAGAAAATGAAGAAGAGAGAAAGGAAAGAGAGAAAGAGAATACCCACTTGTCAGTCGTCATGTATGTGTGTTCAAGCTACTAATATGTCTGTCAACGAACAACAACAAAAACAGCAGCAGTAACAACGAAAATTTATCGTTCTTACTATTAATGTTGATGCTTGTCAGACGTGTTAAATACTTTACTACTTCGATCCGATGTTCTTTCTTCATCATTCATTCTCTTTTTCTCTTTAATCGAAAGTGGTGGTAAATAATTGACGCCGGTAAGGTGTCTCTTTCATTTTTCTTCTCTTTAACGTTGTGCACAGAGAAAAAAAACGAAGAAGAAGAAGAAGAAAAAATCACGTCACACACACAAACACGCGCAACAAATTCTCTAAGGTTTTACCTTTGTTCACATATACATTCATTCACATACACACATACACATACGTCAATACACGTCACTGTTCAATGTGAAATCCTTTACATCAATGGGCAATACAAAAGGAGTGTCCTATAATGGCAATTTGTATTATCATTATTTAAATTATCTTAAAAGTTCGTATAGAAAACTTGGAATCAATTCATTCTTTGTCTTTTGTCCTTCTGGTAGTTCGAGTTTGACACGTCTGTTTTTGATTAAAATCCTATTATCAAACATAGAGAGTAGAACATTTATTTATTTGAGCAGTATGTTTCTTTTTCATGTCGAAATTTAGTGAGATTGTTACTGTTTAATTCCATATTCATTCTTTGCTTTTCTTTTCCTAGGATCAAATTCCGAAGCTCAAGCATTTTTACAGCGTGATGGTCAAGTTATCATACGTATGCGTGGTTTGCCATTCGATGCTACTGCTAAAGATGTGGTGAGTACAAACATATTGTCATCTTGATGTCTGCCTATGAATAATTCCTAGAATATATTTGAGTGGTGTAGTAGTATTCTATTCTATTGCAGATAAATCGAGTCGATGATGAAATAGAAAACACAGGTACAGAAAGAAAAAAAAAATCAACAAAGCGTTTGGTTGTCAAATAAATGCACGCGGGGAAATCTTACCATCATTCATTGTTCTTTCTCGTTTTGTTTCTCTCTCAATCTCTTGCGGGCAGTGGGAAGGTTGCAGTAAAATGATACTACGGAATTTTCTCTCATATCGTGTGTATATGTGAAGGGAAAAAGCAGCTGTAGAAACAGCAAGCATGAATAAAAAGTACGTTGAATTGAAACAATAAAATATAAATAAAGAAGAAAAAAGAACGAAATACGTAAAAATTGTTTGGGGGTTAGGGAAAAGATTTGCGTGACTTATATTATGACGATAGGGGAAACAGGGGCATTGAGTGTGCAGAATGTACATGTTTGTGAGACGCTTTAACAAACAACAAAACATCTTGGGAATTGGATGGTTGACGGTGGTTATAAAAAATGTGTGTGTGTGTGTGCGACTGCAATTTAATAATAAATATGAAACTATATTTAACGCCATAGGAAACGCCTTTGGGAAAAGTAAATCTATTTGTTTCTAATCTAGGTGAAAACAAAAAATTGATTAGATTGTTCGAAATATTAGAAAATCAAATGGGTCTTCTTTAGAGTAAAAACAAAAGAAAGATCAGAAAAAGATAGAGAGAACATATTTTCATTTTGCACGATTGATATGTAATTTTGATGAAATCATTAATTCGTAGGGGCAGATAATCGCTCGCTGGTTTTTGGGGTGCATCGAAAACTAAATCGATTTTTTGTTTTCTTTGTCGTGTTTAGATCGAATTTTTTACTCGTGGAGATCTGCCAACGTATGTCGTTGATAATGAAGAAGGTGTTCTATTCGTTCATTATCCCGATGGACGAAGTACAGGCGATGCTTTTGTTATGTTCAAAACTGAACAAGAGGCAGTACAAGCTTTACTTAAACACAAGGAAATCATGGGCGCAAGATATATTGAATTATTTCGAAGTACGACTGCTGAAGTACAACAAGTATTTCGTCGTAGTCAAGATCCGAAGAATTTTCAAACATCATTGAAAGATATTCCATTTGCACCGTTGCCAATCTTGCCGCCCGAAATGTTATCAGTTGGAAATAAACGAGATTGTATTCGTGTTCGAAATCTACCTGTTGAATCTGGTATCGAACAGATTTTAGAATTTCTTGGCTCTCATTCACAACATATTGTAAGACATTTTCTTTGTTCGAAATTTGCTTTTTTTTCAAAAATATTTTTGTTTGCAGGTTGCACAAGGTGTGCATATGGTTTATAATGCCCATGTATGTTCTTTTTGATTAATATAGAAAAGATTTTACATGTTTTTCGTTTTAGGGGCAACCATCAGGTGAAGCATTTATACAGATGGATTCTGAAGCTGCTTCATTCAATGTCTCAGCACATAAAAATAATAAATACATGTTTTTCAATGGTAAAAAGCGATATATCGAAGTGCTACAATGTTCAGGTGAAGATATGAATAATATTCTACTTGGTCTTGTTCCATCGAATTTAATGACACCTAATGTTCAACGTCAACCAATGTATTCTCCTCATCGTGGTATAGAATACGCTTCAATGAAAAAAAAACTTTCTACATCTATTTATCTAGCTCCACCACTTGTACCTATTTCTACGATTCCATCACAAATGCTTCCACCCACAATGCCTATTTCTCTTGGTGCTCCTCCATCTCAAGCTGCAACAGCGACGAATACTGCTCTCTCTACACCTCAACCTCCAACATCGTCTGCATCAGCAACAGCCGTTATGAATGGGCTTCATCCGAATGCTGCCTACTATCCTATGCAATTCGTATACTATCCGACGCAATCTATCTCGCCATCGATCTATTTACAAGCTGGACATATGCATCCAGGTCCTGTAACACTTGTACTGCGAGGTAACTTTCCATTATTCTTTTAAAATGACGAATATTTTAATTCTTTTTTTTTGTCTATAGGTGATAATGGCCAATATTGATGAATCTTTCTGTGTATAAATTCTAAAGAATAATTTTACTTGATGGTCTTTCGTCTGAATCTTTTTGTTCCCATCCCGTATAAGACAATGCAGTGAAACAATTGTTTTTGTTTTTCTTTTCTCTATGCAAACTATCATGTATACTTTTTGCTTTAAATTTAAACAACCATACTGAATTGAAGTTTTTTTCTTTCTTTCAATGTCAACAGTAATTTATCTGTTGTTCTTTATACCGTACTCACATCTTCATTACTATTATGCATCTTCCATTGTACTCTCATTTGTTTCTTTTTGTTCCATTTTGCAACATTCTTTAAATTATGAATAATGTATCCATTTTTTTCTTTTCTTTTTCTTTAAAATAAATACAATAATTTTGATTATTCCATATTACGTACGTACATCAAGATTTCATGCGATTGAACTATCTTTTGTGAGTTCGAGTTCACGTGATTTATTTGTGATTTTTAAATGATCTAACTCAGTTGCTATTTCCCTGGTAGTATCTCTATCTGATGAAGAAACATTGATCTAAAAGGTAAGTCGAGTTGCACAAAAGCTGTATATTCGCTCATCGACTAAACTAGCGCCATCTGAATAAGTTTCTATAATTGAACTATTATACAGTAGTGTCCGATTTGAAAGTTGAATTCAATTGAAATTTCAACTTTCAATTTTCAAATTGGACATGTATGAAGTCGAACTAATTCATCGCCTTAAAGAGAAGCATTCTTTGTTCACGTCCGCTTTTCTCGTACAACTTTCATTAGATAGTCACCAGATCGATAATAAATCAATTAATTACTTGAATTATTTTCCTTCCAGATTCTATTTAAACTCATGTGCTCGATTGAACAGGACCGAAATATATACACTCTCAGTAATCTTGAAAACAAAATCTTATATACTTTTATTTATAACTATACTCTGGTTTGATCGATAGATTAATCAATCAATCGAATCCAATCAATAATG
>ERZ778023.1870-NODE-1870-length-29580-cov-46.262049_pt1 | contig 29580 bp, 26 predicted proteins | sample MGYA00375753_ERZ778023 | MGnify/ENA primary metagenome ERZ778023 (study PRJEB29350, sample SAMN05389822) | bioreactor metagenome | isolation source: Ammonium sulfate bioreactor | place: South Africa: University of Cape Town | collected 2014-04-04 ... | reverse complement strand
ATTTGTTGTGAAGGACGACTGTGGTAAGCTAGCCGTTGAGGGTGTTGATTCATATAATTTTGTTGTGTAATCAGTTGTTTGTGATGACGCTGAGAATTTTGTTGTTAATAAGGATGATTCAAATGTTTTAGTTGTGAGAGATAATTGTGGTGAATCTTCGTAGCTTGCATTCAATTCAAGGCCAAAGTTTTGAAGAATTTGATGTATGTTGTACTCTTTATAGAATATGTTGTATTCATTCTCGACAATTGTCTCATTATTACATTGATCATACACACAATATAGATCGAAATCAACACTAATACCTGTAAAGTTAAGCTTAAATCCAAGAGACGAACTGATGTATGCACGGTCAGCCTTTGAGTTGTATTCACAGGCTTGAACGAATGGAAATCTTACATTGTCAAATAAATACGCTTGTGCATGACATCGAATACCTGGACAAATTTTTATTTTATCATTAATGTTCTGAAAACAATTAACTAAATAAACACAAAATTAAATATCAAAAACAAATATGAAATTGCATATTACTAATTACCTTTTTCGCTAGATATTCGTTTATCTGCAACAATGAATTCCGCAAGTTTTTTAGTTAAATTGGTATAATGAGCATTAAAGAGCCAGTCAATAGTTCTGTTAAATTTGTATAGAAACTCTCTATCACATTCATCATAAGAACATGCATATGTAAGAACATGAGAAACTGTCAGATCATCGTCTCCAAAATTTGCCATGCTAGTATCAATTATAACTTGGGAATGGGAACTAAGTATATAAAGCTGTTTCAAAGAATTAGTTAATCGGATGCCCGCATCGGGCGTTGGAGAAAATTCAGCATAAAGTATGATCGCGCACAAATTTGTATCATTATATGTCATTATAGGTAACTGTTTGATTTTATAAAGAAATGCGATAATATTAAACTTATTTAATGGCCCTAGAGACAAATCTTCACCCTTCGTAAACAAACATTGAAGACCATCAGATTCCGCACATACGACCAATAATATTATTAATATAATAGATTTCATCGAGAAAATAATACGTCGATTGACTAAAACTTTGTGTCTTTTATATGTCATGAAATATTTGAAAATCAATTGACAGGTGTCAAACAAATAAAACAAATATGGGAAAAGAAGAATTTATTTTGTTTCCATATTGTGTTTTTAATTTTCTTATCTTTTATTATATTGCAATATGATAAAACAAATCCTGACAGTGGACTTTGACAAGTACATCGCCAGTCCCGATGGTGTTGACATTATGAGAAAAGATGTAAACGTTTTCGAAGATTTGTTCGGTATCGTTTAATTGTATTACGAAATTCATTCTTGTAAAATTTCGATGGCATTACAAATACAGTAAAAGTTAACATCGACGGAATGAATGACATAAAATAAGCAGTAAGAAATAATCAAGAGTCATTTGATGAATTCATACATTTGGATATAAATATGAAAACTAAACGTGGTATACCAACTAGAACTAAAACAATTGGACTGACAATTAAATGTTTATGTTTTCGAATTTGTTTCAATAAAATTGTTTTATACGATTGTTTCTCATTGAAATGTTTTTGTTTATTAGCTTTTTTCTTGATCAATATTATTACTGAACATAAATTGATTATAAATGGAATAATAAAATGAATTGTATGAATCAATGAATTATAAAACCGTACATTTGATGAATAACTCACAATACACCATATTCGATTTTGATAACTCTCATGATCATCATCGTTTGTTTCATCAATTAACTGTCGAACAAAAAGGAAACAGAATCTGTCAATGGGAAATGTGGCCATTGTTGGCACAAGCATATTCTCTTTTAGTCGAACTGTCAGTTACACACTGTGGGATATTTTTATTTTGCATATGACACATCTTCTTAACCTTCATTTTTTTTGCTTTCTGTCACCTACGTATATATAGGTGGGCATACACCTCTTTCTTCCCCATGACCATGATACGATCATATCAAGTAGTATATATAAAGCACTGTACAAACAAGAACGGACAATAATGAATAAAAAAGTTTTATTTTACACTTTGTTTGGTTTGCTGCTTACGAGCAGTTGTTTGGCAGCTTCTCGTTCAAGACGTGGTATTAACTGGAATGGAAATAATTGGGCAATGTCATGTGATTTTAGAGGTAATGACCTTGGCAGTGCTCAAGTAGCAGCTCCATTGTGTGGTCCAACATGTGAACGTACTAGTGGATGTACGCATTTTACTTGGACACAATATAATGGTGGTACTTGTTGGATGAAACGAGGTTCAGTTACAAAGAACGATGCTTTTTCGACTGGTGATTCCACAATGGTTTGTGGAGTGTTAAATGACAATGGAGGAGGTGAAACACCCAGGTAAATTCGAAAATTTTTATGTTTAATTTCGTTTCGATGAACAATTATTTTAGTGATAAAACTGGTAAACGAGGAATTGCTTGGCCTTCAGAAAATAAACAAGACTCGCCATCAAATCTTGGCGGTGGAAAAATCGCTTGGGTTTACAATTGGTCACCCTATCGAACGGATATTCCTGGTGCAGAATTTGTTCCAATGCTATGGAGTGCAAATAATGGTCATGATGGCAATGCATTTGTCAGTCAAGCTCAAGGTGCCAAAGTTGTACTTGGTTTTAATGAACCAGAACGAGAAGATCAAGCTCGTATGAGTGTAGGTGAAGCAGTACAAGCTTGGAAACAATTTATTGAACCTCTTCGAGCACGAGGTATTCGGCTTGGTTCACCAGCTATTGCATCAACTGAAGAAGGATTCAATTGGTTGAATCAATTTCTTCGAGAATTAAATCAAGCTGGTGGTCATGTTGATTTTATTTCTTTACATTGGTACGGTCGAGGTGTTGACAATTTTATCAATTGGATTACTTCTGTGCGTCAACGTTTAGGAAATCAACATTCTGTTTGGGTAACTGAATTTGCTTGCACATCTTGGGATCCAAATCAGCCTGTATCTCAACAAGAAGTGAACGATTTCATGCGACAAAGTGTTTCACGACTTGAATCATTATCGTGGGTAGAACGTTATGCTTGGTTTGGAGCACAACGTCAACTTGATTCTGCTATTGGTCAAGCTATTGCTTTATTCGGACCGGATGGTCAACTCTCTCAATTAGGTCGAGACTATGTTCATGGTTTATAAGCTTCGAAATTCAAATCTCTTTTTTTGCGTATTTGTTTTATTGTATCGATCAATCGCAATAAATATGACTAATGTTGACTTAACAAAACGAATGTGTATAAGTTCTGAAAGAAAATTAATATGCATGAGTCATACAGTTTATTTTTACCTTGCATTGAAAGATTTTGAAAGTTGAAGTGCGCATTTATGTTATACGTATATACAATTGCGTTTTTCAGTTTTTGGTATGATGTATTTATATATTGATGTGTACGAATCGAGTAAGTATAAGATTTAAAAGTTTCTTTATTACACTTTTACAATTCAGAACTACATACAGTATGATGAGATCACCAAAATTCAAACAATTGTTTACGATGATTTTATTACTCTTCTACATGGTTGATAGCAATTCTGCTGTTATTTGTGGTTGGACTCAATCTCTTTGTGGCACTCAATGTTACAGTCCAACACAACAAAGATGTATAAATGGTATTGTTTGTGGTTGGACTCAATCTCTTTGTGGCACTCACTGCTATTCTCCAACACAACAGAAATGCATAAATGGTATTGTTTGTGGTTGGACTCAATCTCTTTGTGGTACTCAATGTTATTCTCCAACACAACAAAAATGCATAAATGGTATTATCTGCGGATGGGATCAATCTCTCTGTGGCACTCAATGTTACACTCCATCACAGCAGAGATGTCGTGCAAACAATGTACTCATTAAAAGCTGAACTTTTTTTGAAAATACATGATAATCACGACATATTGGATCTTTTTCCAGCGTTTTATTTCTATAACAAATAAAATATTTATATACAGTTCATTTTCTCACCGTCATTTATAGAAAAATATTCACGACTAAACTGTTAGACAAGAGAACAACTCAATATTGAAAGACGAGCAGGATAGCACATGGTGTTGCGCAGCCTATCTATAAAATTCTCGAGCAATTTCGCACGATTGACTGGATCGTGATGATTCATCACCACTTCAGAATAACGCATTAACACGGCATTCCATCCCGATTGAAGATAATGAATAAGACTGATAGGATCATAATATTTATTGATAATTGTTTTCATCCAGTCGTTTAAAGGCACCGATGATTCGAGACTGATATAACTAGAATAATCAAATTGTTCTAAGATATTGATAGCCCATTCAATAGGTGGTACAGGCAGTTCTGCCACGTTATATTTAACTGCAGCTGCAGATGAAGACACCAACGGTAATACCATTGCATCCGGCAAAGTAAGTAATGAGGATGCAGTAGATACATCAGGAATTTCAGCATTGAGATACTGTTCCAATAGGGAGTCAACTTCTGCAAAAAGATATCTGTTGATCTTTTCAAAAAGAATTATGTTAGTATCATCATAGTTGCTTTCTATTTCTGGACATTCAGGTGCAACAAGCATAGATTCAGTATTCAACAATGTAATAAGACGTTGTTGAATCTCGAATGAAGAGCATGCAAGTAATTTCGCGTAATCGACAGCTCTTTTATGAAAAATATAAAATGCAGCTATTGTAGCACACACGTTGCGCTCCCGTTGTGTATCAGAATGAATTAAAAAGTATTCTTGTATAAGATTGCAAATTGCCTGTAAATCAGAGTCCATTTACACAACGAGAATAGAAATCGGTGCAATTTCTAGCAACTGTATTCTGTATTTGTTGTTTACAATGAATTCGAAAAAAAAACAATGTCGCTATACCATTGGATATCGATTTAACTAATGAAGACTTCAGAATCGATCATACAAATTCAAAGCAAACAACTAAATGTATGATAGAGTAGCTGTGATTCATTGTGCGGGTGAATACTGACGCTAGCAAACAGTGTACATTGTCAATATTAGACTTCTTATATGATAGTTCGAGATTATTTCGAATGCAGTTGGAAAACGGAATAATACAATGCTTGTGGATTTTTGCTTGATGCATACTCGAATGTTACTTTCCATTTGAATCCAATGTTGTTTAACATAGTATCCCATTCATTACGAGCATGATACTGAATTGAACTAGTGTAGTTAATGATATTGGCTTTTAATTGTTCCCAATCAGTGAATTCACTGGTTTCTTGATTATCATGATCAATGGGAGGACGAGCAAATTCACCAATTCGTGCAATCATCATAAATGCATGAATAAAATTTAGATATTTCATTTTAAGTGAATATTCCCTTTTGCAATCATGTTCTCGTAGAATAAGATAACCACCTGGTTTCAAGATGCGAACCAATTGAAGAAGCATTGCATTTAAATTTGGAACATGATGTAAAGTAACAAAACATGTTATCAAATCAACACGATTATCATCTAAAAAAAACAAGTATTCAACATATTCTTTACTCTTTTCTATTATTTATTCTAATTACCAAGAGCAATAGTTGATTCAGCGAGATTGATTTGAACAAAAGTTATGTTATCATTATTACTGTCATAATCATTGCCACCAAAAATATTCTTCTTCTCTAACCCCAAATATTCACCAATTTCAACTGTAATTTCTCCATCTCGGCAGATAAGATCGAAATAACTGGTAATTTGTTGTATATCAATGATTTTTTTAATATCAGGTGCAACATCAATGTTCCATTGTTGAAGTATCGACGCAGGTAAAGTTTCGTACTCAAAAGCAATCTTCAATTCATCTACACGGTGACTCGACCTATTTGTCCGCCAACTATCACGCGAAGTCATGGCACCTTAACAAGAGAATACATTCATTTTGTGTCTTTATTTATTTCTATTCAATTCAACCTGATTGTTGTTCGAATTTTTGAATGATTGCATATAATTGATCGAGTTCATCAGAACCATTGTATGGTATTCTAAGCGAGTCCAATATACGAAAACGACGATCCCTCTGTCCATATATTGCGCCAATGTAAGAGAGTAAAGAATTACAAAGACTTTCGTCCGACCATAAGGATTGGCCTTGTGTTCTGGAATTCATCCATCGATTAAACCTACGATTTCCAGCTCCTATTGAATAATCTATTAAACAAAAAAAAACATCTCGTACATCTTTAGAAATATTCAAATCATAAATATGATTACTAGTAGTTGGTTCAGATTTGATTCTTGAATTTTCTGCATTGTTGGATGATGCAGTTTTCAGTTCAGTTGCTTTTGAGTTGCTACATTGAAGATCTTCACAATAAAGTATAATATGAGTCAATTGAATTCTTCGTTTGTTTATATACTTTTCATTTGATCTTCTAACAGTTTGATTCGATCCTGAAACATCTCGACTTGTTCCTCCAATAGTTTAGTTCTCTCTTGAAGTTGTTTGATTAAAATTTTCTCTTCATTTTCTCCTTGCATAAAATTATCGTCAGTTGACATTGTTATCTAAAACATCAGATCAATCTCAATCAATAGAAATATTTATTTATTTATTTTTTTATTTATTTTCTAGTTGATAAATCGCATAAAACAAATTTTGAGGATTTTCCGAACCATTTGCACCGTAGCGTAATGTAGCACGGTAGCGAAAGCCAACATTCTTCAGTTCGTTTTGCCATTCAAAATGTGATTTATATTTGATAGATTTCGTATATTCTATAATGTACGATTTTTGTTTTTCCCAATTTTCTTCACAATTGTGAGAGTGTCTGTCTATTGTAGGTTGATTTGCATTTTTCGAATCAGCAAATTCACCAACTCCTGCAATCATCATAATCGCATGTACGAAATTGAGATATTTTGCTGACAATGATCGTTTATTTTCACAATCGTGCTCTCGTATAATAAGATAACCACCCCGTCGAAGTATGCGAACAAGTTCCGCAAGTGTTTTTCGAATTTCAGGTACATGATGAAATGTAACAAAAGATGTCACAAGATCAACACAATCGGTAGCTAAATCAATAGTTATACAACATAGAATAATGTGAGAGAAAACATATTATATACGTAAATAGAATGATTGTGTACTCACGAAGATTTATGGTAGGATTGTCTTCACACAGCTTGATGAATGTAATGTTCTCATTTTGTACTTCAAACACATCACCGCCAAATATATTCGTCCTTGATAATTGTAAACAACGACCAATCTCAGCAGTAATAGTTCCATCTCCACATCCCAAATCAAAATATGATTTTATATTTTGTCCTTCAATGATTTTCTCGCAACCATTTGTTTCAATAATAAACGGATGATTCGATGGTATAGAGTTACTGTTGAATTCAAAAATGATTCTTAAATCTTGAATACGACGAGTGATTCGAGAATTGTCTTGCCATTTATTGAATGAGCTTTGTGCTTCTAATAAAATAAACGTATAAAAAAAATCTTTTATATTCTAACTAATTGAATAGATTGGTACTTTGACGTTGTTTTGCATTGATGATTAGCTTATTGAGTATATCAAGCTCGTCTAGATCATTGATATTCCTTAGTTGAGTGAATATTCGATACATATTAGTGACTTGATTATAAATTCTTCCAATATATTTCAAAAGAGCTGTTTTATGTTTGTCACTTAACCACAAAGATTCGTCTTCTGACCGTGAACAACACATCCATTCGGCATAGTCATCTCGCTTTTGGTTACTATTATAAATCGTTATATTTGTATTTTTTTTGTGATTAAAACGTTTATTATTCGAGAAAATCTCCTATTATAAGAAGTTTGATTTTATTACTCACATTTATTCATATCCTATCACTACATACTTTCAATGATGAAGCGAAAATGCGATGATTTGGTAAACTTCGATTGATAGTTATTTTCATTGAAGGTCGTTCTTTCGACATAGTATCGTTGTGGTCCGTTTGACTATTCTGTGGCTTAATTAAACTTGAATTTGAATTTGTAGACAATAACAACACAGACTCATTATCCTGTAAAAATAGCACTTGTAATAGAAAGAAATTAAAAAAAAAGTAATACAGTACATATTCAGCGTATTCACCAGGTAATGAATGATTCGACGAAGTATTCTATTGAAATGAATTTGAATAAGATTACAGAAACATTTTGATTCTTTTCAGTCAAGATCTTTACTTCTTCACTTTTGTTCTCATGGGAACTATTTGCTAGTTGCCTTTGCTCCAATGATTTCATTTGATCGTTTCTAAAATATCCAATGATCATGTTAACATAAAGAAGAATTTGTTTCGCTGTAAATAAATCAAATAATGCAACATACAGAGAACTTATATCGGATGCTTTTAACGCACTGTTCACTGCTAGACCTTCTTGTACAAGAAGAGTATTCAAACACTGTTCGTAGTAGTCATAAATTTGAACATGTAAAACTTTATTGACTTGCTTATATGGCAGGATAAAAAAGGGACCAGGAGATTTAAACGCATTTTTTAATTTCTGATAAGTTTCAAATGGCATTTGTGAGTTCTGCAATTTGAATTCAATACCGGCAAGATAGCAAGGAATGGCAATACAAAAACATTCTGCAAAGCAATTCAATAGATATTTAAATTGCTTATCACTCTTTTCAATTATCATTGTTAATCCAATGTCCACGTATTGAACCACATATTTACATGACTGAATTTCTTTGATAATTGTACGATGATAAACTTCATCGTATTTGCTCACACATGCTAAGCCAACCCGAGGATTTTCTACTATTAATTTCTCTGATTGAATAAGAGAGTAATAACCACTATAAAATTATTGAATATCAAATTACTTTCATTAGTTAAGAACATATATGTCTTACTGAAGTAGTTCAGTTAAGTTTTGCATCGATGGTAGATCACATTCCGGTTGCATATAGATTAACATCTCATTTTGATCAATATTCGAAAGATAAGCAACAAATCTGTTAGTCTGCTTAAAAATAATTGGATTTACATGATAATCAAAATTGTCTGAGACAATTTCCGATGTAGCAATCTGTTGTATTAGCTGAGTCTCAATCTAATAATATAAATAGTAACTATATTGTTTTTAAATAAATCCTAACAGGGATACTTGTTCATTCGACTTTTGATTTGTCAATTTTATTACATCCGTTGTACTATTATTTTGGTTTTCTGATATTATTGTGAATCGATTATCAAGTTCATTAGGAAAAACTAATTTAATTAACTCAATAAATAGACTTTTGCTAAATTTTTTCTAAATCATTACAAATGCTTTTCATTTTAACATCGAATCCACAATAAATTTTACTTTATAAACATTTTCCAATTCATTCAATCGTATGCCCTCTATTTGTTCACCTAATACCTATATTTCAAATAGAAACCTTATAGTCTACAAATCATCTAATGAAATTTATTAATTTACGGTCTCTAAATTTTGTAAAAGTTCATTGTTTTCATTGATATTTATCGAAGACATCATGGAAATTTGCAATAAATCTGCAAAATGAAATTATCTTTTTTAAAAGAGTGTATGAAGTATACTTATAAAAAATTATAAAGCAAGTCTAATACTGAGATTTAATCCAGGTGAGTTCTGTGTGTAGTCACGGAATTCAAGAATCCTACCAGCATAAAAAAATAGAAGTATCGCTGGGTCCATAAGGTTTTCTCCTTATCTTAACCTGTAAAAGCTCCTTTCATTTATCGCTTTTTTTTCAACATAGCTCAGGCTTCGTTTTTGGTAATTTAAATACTTCTATTATTTTATTTAATAATCTTTCGGAACATCGCCAAAATGAAAAAGTTTACTAAAAACCCATTTCGTGTTCAGCTTTCATCATTTGAAAAAATATTTACAACGAAAGATTTCACCAAGATCTTAACAAATATTAATTCTTTTGCTTATTTAGGATTCTGACGAACGCGCATCTATAGGATGTATTATAGCTGAGAATTACGAACGTATGAAATCAAGCGTATGATGACTTAAATAATTTAAACTTGAAAAATTGAGAAACCGATTAGAATACCTGAGTCTGAGAGAATCAGTGAAAAATCCTGACAGGATCTGGTTTTACATGTATTTAATTTATTTATTGAAATTGCAATAGTTAATTCTTTGAAGAAACGTGATTAGATGTCAGGCAATTTTGAGAAACGTCCTGGCTTCAAGATTCAGCACAATTGTCATAAAAACCTAGCTAGATTCTTCATACGTCTCTTCGTTTCTTGAAAGGGTTCTGGTCAAAGGAGAAAAAGTAGATCCTATAAATCCTCCTGGTTCATTTTGAATTTTTTTAGACTCGTCGGCCCTTGTTGTAGAGTCTGGCGGGTACTTCTACGGAACCGGGACGGGACAGATTTTTACTAAATAATAAATCATCGGAATTGGGATGAAAAAAAACCAGTTTCGCCGAACTTTACCCTTTTTTCACAAATATAGATCCTTTCACGAAATCTCAAAGAATGAACAGGATTATGACTATGGGAACATATTTAAACATACGTACCACTAAAATATTAAATATAAGAAAAGAAATTTCTTGTAATTAAACGTCTAACTTATGAATCAATCACAACGAAAGCATCATAATGAAGATTAACAGTCACCTACAATCGCGTCTACTGAAAAACATTAATTTCTTTCATTCCTCGCTTCAATCGAATCATTTCGTCGATTATATAACTACCCTTCGTGGGAAAAAATTATTTTATGCGTAATGAAAGAAAAATACAAACATATTTTTTTTAGAGGCGACACCAAGATTTTCAAGTATGCTAAATCTTAGCTATTATGTGGGACATAAATGATGAGTGTTGATGAAGAAAATTTTCAGATTAGCATTTGCGAAATAAATTAGCAATTTCCTGAGCCCCACCAGAATTTCTTGGATACTATTTGCAATCATGTGGTTTTAACTATACCAGAGTAGGCTACATCAAAATTGATCGACAGATTTTCATTTTCAACAAAAAGATCTAGATCCTCCATATAGTTACATCCATTTTAGTTTTTATTTTGACATTTGTGGCATGCAGCAATATTGCTGAAAATGAAAATCTGTCGATCAATTTTGGTGTAGCCTACTCTGGCATTATTAAAACCACATGACTGCAAATAGTATCTGAGAAATTCTGGTGGGGCTCAGGAAATTGCTATTTGATTTTGCAAATGCTAATCAGAAAATTTTCTTCATCAACACTCATCATTTATGTCCCATATAATAGCTATATCAGTTTTATGCGGATCCCGTGCTTCATAGCTAAGAGTTAGCATACTCGAAAGTCCTGGTGCCGCCTCTAATTTTTTTTAGTCACTCAATACGCTGTTGTTTCACGAGGGAAACTCGAATTTAATTTTTTGTCGAGAAGTCTTTTAAGCTATTCCATAGGGCACCCGATTTAGCGTATCGGATCCTATATATTCCGTCTCGGATTGATCGACCTGGGTAGCGTTCAATTAAAGTTAACGGCAGTATTCTATTTTATTCAAGTAAAAGTTCATATGGAATGGTAAAATTTTGAACAATAAATACTTCATTGAGTCTGTAATTAATTGGAAATCTACCGAACACATCCATTGGATCTATTTTTGTATCAACATTGGATAAACATGTTGTTTCATGAATAAATGATAAATGTCGACGGATGATTTCTAAGGAAGATGATGGTTCATTGAAATTTGCTTCAATTATGCTCAATGCTTGTGTCAAATATTTCAAAGCATTATCCCAATCTTTCATCATTTCGTATGTTATTCCGACTGATATATTTGCGGTAACTAATTGTGATTTATTTTCTGGATTACAAAAGTCAAGAGCTTTACTATAATTTTCTAAAGCTAAATCAAGTTGATTTAAATAAATAAAATTACTTCCACGAGCACGATAAACATTACTTAATTCATTTGGATTATTATCATTTTTCAGTAATATTCTATCAAGACAGTCCAGTGCAAAAGTATATCTCTTTAAATTAGTATAAGTTATAGCCATAGTTAATAAACAATCATTGTTTAAACTATCTTTATCAAAACATTGCTCAAGTTCTTTCAAATAATTTAAACTTTCATGAAGATATGTATCTAATTTAGTTTTCGTTGATAATTTCATTTTTGTAATTATTCGACATAAATATGCGTCTACCGGTGCTCGACAATTGTTCTTTACATATTGATCGATTAGTTGATTCAAATAATGCATAGCCATTCCGTATTGTTCTCTATCATCATAAATTATAAACATACTTCCATAAATACGTCCAGTTTTTCTATAATCTATTTTTCGACCGAGACTTTCGGCTAATTTTATTTCTTGTAACGTTTCATTATAAAGATGAAGTGCTAACGATTGAAAAATACTTTTCGATCGTTCGCTAAATTTACAAGCTAAATTTGCTAGATAATATAGATCATGAATATTATTTGCTTTTAAATATCCATTTACTAATGATGAATAAGCTTTGAATAGAAATAAATCTTCTTGGCGAAGTAAATAGAATTGAGATAATATTCGATAACCTTGACGAATCACAAGCCATTCATTTGAATGACGAGATAGTATGAAATTGAACTGATCAAAATAATACTCGAATATTGGCTGTCGAATCGATTGAACCAAGGAATTGTTATGCATTGCTTGAACTGACGAAGCAAGTTTAACATACCATTGAAGGCAAGCTAAGAGTTCATCGTCAATAAGCAAGAAACTTCCGATTAAAATACGTATAGTTAAATCATGGAATTGATTGAGTATTGAATTGTTTCGAACCCATGTTATAATAATAATATGATAGTAGTCTCGTGAACGTGTTGCCAGAAGAGGAAAACAGATTTGATTTTGAAAATCATTTGATGAAAGCTGAAAACGTTTGAATTGTTCATCTTCACTTAGTTCTTGTTTAAATTCAGCTTCATATTCCATGAGAAATATATATTGTATAGATATATTCTTGATAATCAATGAAAGTACTTGACGAGCTGCAGGACCAGACATGAAAAGAACAATATTTTTCATATTTTCAATAGCAGAACACAGCTCAGTTTGATCCGTATAGATTTGTATTGAACATGATCGTAAAACCTTTCCAATAGATGATTTAATTACCTCTGCTATTTGATATTTACTTTCGTCATGAAACCATACGATATTCAGTTTTTTCGTCGACATTTTTCAAAAATGATCATGCGTAGTAGCTGTATTAAAAATAAGAAAAACAAAATCACTTCCTTTCTGTTCCGCTTCAATGATTCTTACTATTCGTATGTATCTATAATAACTGACGAATAAACATATACTATTTGAATTATTTATATGGCGACAATCGTTTGGTTTCGTCGTGTTACTGAATATAACCGGAGAAAAATCGAAAAAGATACCGAATATGAACAACAATTACTTGAAAAATTACCTCAAATAAGAATATTTGATGATGCAAATCGTTGCGTTGATTATATCACTAATTGTCCATCGAAAAGTGTCTATGCTATTCTATCAGATGATCAAGGTCTTCAAGTATTCTCTCTCATCTATCAACTTGAACAATTGGTCTATATTTATGTTTTATATGAAAAATCTTTTATTGAACCTGGACGAAATAATACATTTATTAAAACTTGTTATCTTATTCGTGGTATATTTAAAAATATTTCGAAATTAATTCATCAACTGAACTATGATAATCAATCATCAGACAAACTAGAAACAATAATCAATAATCCGTTCAATATTCTTGTTAATCAATTAAATACAATTGATAGTCTAGATGATACACAAAGTGAACATATTCGTTTTCAAATTATCGTTAATAGTCTTTTACGTTCAAATGATTCTTCTAATGTATCATCATTGGATTGCATTCGAAAAATGATGATCGACGAATGTCGTCAGCAGCGTTCAGAAAATGCAAGAACATTAAAAGAAATTGATGACTTCGAATTCAATGAAACGAAATATTCATCTATACAATGGTGGACAAAAGACAGTTTTATCTATCGTTTACTTAATACGGCACTTGTTTCTCGCTATTGGAATTCGATTATTAAATATCAATATTTTCTTGTTAAATTATACAATGAACTAAAAACACTTCATCATGATCAATACTCAAAGATGAATGCACGATTCGATGTTTACCGAGGTCAAAGTGTTTATAAACAAGACTTAGAAACTTTAAAGAATAATATTGGTGGTCTTGTTTCATTTAATTATTTCTTGGCGACATCATTGCATAAAGATGTTGCATCTGTATTTGCGTACCATGAGGAAGGAAAAACTGTTGCGGTTGTATTTCAAATTTCAATAGATACACGAATTTCTTCTGCTGTATTTGCTGATATTTCACAAGTTAGTTTTATACCTGGTGAAGATGAAATTCTCATAGGAATGGGTGCAGTTTTTCGTGTCGACGGTGTCACTAATGATCATGAATCAGGAAAATGTATTGTTCATTTAAGTCTTGCCGATCCAAATTCTGATTCACTCTTCGTATTTATGCTCGACAATACAAAAAATAAAAACACTGCAGAAATACTTTATGAAATGGGTGAATATGAAACAGCAAAGATCTACTGTCAATTGATGATTGAAAATAATCATGATCCATTAATTCATCGTAGTGTTCTAGGCAAAACATGTAAAGAACTTGGTGAATATACGAATGCACTTGAAAATCATTTTCATGCTCTTCAATATGTTCATTCTATTAATCAATGCACAGCAATCTATTATAACATTGGACTGGCCTATCTAGGTAAAAAAGATTATCATAATGCTATTCGATATTATCAAGAAGCAATTGAATTAGAATGTGTTGAAGGTGAAACTATTGTTCTTGCTGAAATCTATCATGACATAGGATTAGCTTATATGTATAACGGCTGTTTATCCATTGGATTGAATTATTTACATAAAGCACTTGATATTCAAAAATCGATTTTACCTGACAATCATTATCATTTAGGCATAACATACGCTAATCTCGGTGATTTTCATCGTGATCAAAATGAACTTGATCAAGCGTTAAATTATTATCAACATTCAGTAGATATACTTCATTGTTCACGACGAATTGATGATGGAACGATCATTACTGTCTATACTCATATGATTCGAATCTATTTACAAACAAAACAGTACGATATGGCAAGAAAAATCTTCGAACAATTGGCACAGATTTATGGCTCAACGAAAAATGCTTTAAAACTTGCTAATATTTATTTAGAATTAGTCACAACAATTCTTCTACCTCAACAAGATATTTTACAATCGATTGATTTTATTGAGTATATCCTTCGTTTACGAGAAGCACATTTCCAAACGAATCCTAATCATAAATTAATCGGTCTTACATATTATATACTCGGTTGTTTTCAAATGTTAATCTATAGACCGAATAGTTTTTCAAAAGATCCAGAATATTTACAATCTGCATGTTGCAATTTCAAACGAGCGATGACAATTCTCAAAGATCATCAAATCTATATGCTACTTATATGCGAACATTTGGGATTGATCTATCATGATCTACATGAATATTCTCTCTCGATCGACTATTTAAAACAATCATTACAATATTCATCAGCAACAGTCGAACGATCAGCGTTACAATACAGAAATCTCGCATGTGTCTATGCAAATACAGGACAATTTCAAGATGCAATCGAATATTTAACATATTCGATAGATATCGCCGAACGAAAGTCCGATTTTGCTGCCGAACACAATCGACTCTCGTCTTATGCACTTCTCGGTATTTATTACAAATTTACGAAATCCCACGTGTTAGCTTTGAAATATTTGTCAAAAGCATTATCACTTTGGCGTATAACTGCTGGACCGTTCGATACGGATCGAGTTGTTGCTGCTATTTATTATCATACTGCTGATACTTATCATCGACTCAATTGCCGATATCTTTCCTATGTGTCTCAATTGTTTTACTTTCATCATAAACAACGTTTAGGACATTTGATCAGCAATTCAACAGAAACTAATACTGTGACTGATCCCTATTTTGAATATGTCAATGGATTTTGTACGGATCTTCGAATAGAATAGAATTCAGTAGATTCGATTTATTTTTCTTTATTTTTTCTCATCCTATTTCAATTCTACTGAGAGAAATGACATTGACAGGTAATCTTCTCACAAGACAACAAGATCGAAGCCAACGCCCTTGGTCAATGGCATACGATGTGCACCTTTTTTATCAACAGTAAACGTAATAAGCGCCGAAACACCCGGACGAAGAACAATATCTCTGGGTAGTGACGAACCATGGAGCACGGCAATCGGTGCACCGACATGGCCATCTTCTACTTCGAAGACACGGACATAGTCGGTGTGTCGACGAGTATTGAAGGATGTGAATTGTAGTCGTACGCTTCTGACAGCGTCGGCAGGAACTAACCATGAGTGACGGCTGTTCGAACCGTACGATGATAAACTGATGCTACCAGTCGTCACGGTCGTTGCGTGATAATCAGCTAGGCTGACTCGAGGACGAGTCGAAAAGAAACGTCTTCTCGCGCCACCACCGATTGATGCACTATAAATTGCGTCGAGTTGCTTGAAGTAACCGAAAAAGGCTGGTGCCTCTTCAGACCACATGAAATCGACACGTTCCCATTGATTTTTGTCGTAGGATCCACCAAGGATCGTGCCATTGGCATCAAGGTCTAAGAGATAATTGTATTCCTTTTTCAAGACGATGGGTTCGTGTGCTGTTGGCGATGGATAGGATTCTTTAACGTAGTACAATGTGAAGCTCACCGATTGTCCTTTGACCGTTCCGGGTGCTGAATCATTCGTCGGCTCGGTTGTACTGCCGAGTTTATATTCGTATTTTGTCATCGGTTGGTTCCATACCTCGTAGCTACGTTCGATGTCACAGACAAAAGCAGTGCCAGCAAGGCCGATCATGTTCGTTAACATGACGTGAAAAGTTCCGGGGTTCATGTCCCAGCACTCTTGACTATCGGCATTGAGAGGTGTAGCCTGGAGGTCTGTATTGCATCGTTCAGCAATGAATTGTGTCTTTTCTTGGCCCGAGGCGAATTGTGCCAAGAAGTAGGATAGTAAAGCCTTGACATCGCTCGAACCGAATGGGATTTGAAGGCCGTCTTTGTTTTTCAATGTCACGTTCTTCGGCTCTTCGTAGTGAATTGCAGCCGGAGCCCAACCGTGGCAGATGCCCTCCCAACGTGCATCATTGGCATTGCAACGTTGCCATTCGGAGTGTACCAACGGGTAGTCGTAACGTGAATTGAAGATATCGAATTTCTCGGCTGGTGACAAGATGTTGAGGTCGACACTGCCGTTCTTGAGTTCATCGAGTGTATATACCTTGTAGCCGAAACCTGGATATCTGTTCTGTTCGTCTTGCCAACGATTGGCAATGCCACCTTGATAACTTGCCCAGTATGTGTCACTCCATGGGGTCTTTCGTGATTGACCGCTCGTCGGCAATTTGTCGAGTTTGTATTGGAACGATGAGCTCCAAGTCGATGGATCATTCTGTTGGTCCCATTTGTTGCCAAGCACAAGCAATGCGCATTGCGCAAACACGAAAATTATTGGTGCAGAGTTCATTTGAGGACGTAGTGGTAAATGAATATGAGGAAGGATGAGAATAGCGACTTTCTACGATCATGCAGCGAGTATATATATGCATCAATCGATCGATCACTATGAGAAAATAATCTCTGATAAATTGAAAGGGATTAATTGCTTTATAGTAGAGCAAAAATAAGAGATATTTGATACTTCAATGGTTTCTCGTTTTTCGATCCAGAGTCCGAATGAAAGTTAATTATTTTGAAATTCGTAAAAAGGATACAAAGATTAATCTAGTAAGTCACTTTGTTTCGTTTTTTTTCTCTTCAAAATACATATATTTCGACTCTTTCATATACTGTATTTAGGATAAAAAATATGCATTGGCACATTATTTGATCGGAACACATGCCGAATAAATGTCTTATAACGTATCTATATGAAAAAGGAACATTTCACATAGACAACACACAATAATTTTCGTACTTTGATTTAATTTGAATCGCTTTTAATAGTTATCAAAATATTTAAATTAGTTGTTTCTCATCCCTATCTTTTCTACCGTCAAATACATCGAAAAAAGCGACATCACTAAAAGAACGAATGATTCTTTTTCTTTGCTCACTAATATGTTATGATTCAGCATATATTTACACAAGACCGAAAAGATAAAGTGGGTAAAATATTTCATATATCTTACTCTACCATTTTCCTTCAAGCCAGTAGATAATATTTTAGATTTCAGAGAATTATTAGGTAAAAAATTACAATGAATCTTATGAACAAAATAGATTCTGCACAATCAATTTAACTTTGAGATCTCACTTTTTCAAAGCTTCATTCAGTAAACTCCCAACCACCCCATTCCATAGTAACTCAAACCCGATGTAACTTAAATCCATTTCTTATGTCATTCATTTTTTCCCTTCAAACGACTCTTTATACTATGGATTCACAAAAATAATTGTTAGCTCATAGGTTTCTATTGCGAATCTTTTCAGATTCAACGGACCATGTCTTTATCACTTTGCAAACTTCCGATCGACATAACCTATCGCATATTCGATCATCTCAGTGCAGAACAATTATTCCTATCCACAAGCAACGTGAACCAGAGATTCAATGCTATTTTGAATTCTTATCAACGATTCCAAGTAAACTAAACTAACACCCTAACGTACTTTGCATGTAAACTCTGACACCTGTACTTCAATGCATTAATGCTAATACTCATGTGTCTCAATAAAATTACTAACATTATTCTCTATAGTGAATCAAATCTCTATCATGCATAGACACTTACCACACTCGAACTCTCGACGAATCTATTCGGAGCTGCAGGCGCACAAGCAATTGCTCAAACATTGGAAAGAAATCAGGTTAGATACACATTTAATTTGTTCACTTCTATAATCAGTCTTCTATATTTATAACAGACACTCACCACACTCAACCTCGGATTTAATGAAATTGGAGATGCAGGCGCTCAAGCAATTGCTCAAGCATTAAAACGAAATCAAGTTAGATACACATTTAATTTGTTCACTTCTATCACCAGTCTTCTATATTTATTACAGACACTCACCACACTCAACCTCGGATTTAATGAAATTGGAGATGCAGGCGCTCAAGCAATTGCTCAAGCATTAAAACGAAATCAAGTTAGATACGCAGTTAATTTGCTCACTTCTATCACCAGTCTTCTGTATTTATTACAGACACTGACCATACTCAACCTCGAACGGAATATAATCGGAGTTGCAGGTGCTCAAGCAATTGCTCAAGCATTAGAAAGAAATCGAGTTAGATACACATTTAATTTGTTCACCTCTGTCACCAGTTGTCTATATTTATTGTAGACACTGATCACACTCGACCTCGAACGGAATAAAATCGGAGATGCAGGTGCACAAGCAATTGCTCAAGCATTGGAAAGAAATCAAGTGAAATACACATTTAATTTGTTCACCTCGGTCACCAATTGTCTATATTTATTATAGACACTGACCACACTCAACCTCGTATCTAATGAAATCGGAGATGCAGGCGCTCAAGCAATTGCTCACGCATTGGAAAGAAATCAAGTTAGATACGCAGTTAATTTGTTCACTTCTATCACCAGTCGTCTATATTTATTATAGACACTGGCCACACTCAACCTCAGATTTAATGCAATTGGAGATGTAGGCGCACAAACAATTGGCCAAGCATTGGAAAGAAATCAGGTTAGATACACATTTAATTTGTTCACCTCTGTCACTAATCGTCTATATTTATTATAGACACTGACCACACTCAGCCTCAGATCTAATGCAATTGGAGATGTAGGCGTTCAAGCAATTGCTCAAGCATTGGAAAGAAATCAGGTTAGATACACAGTTAATTTGTTCGTGTTTAGCATCAGTCTTCTGTATTTATTATAGACGTTGACGATACTCTACATTTACAATAATCAAATAGGAGAGCAAAGTAAAAAGTTGTTTAGTAAACTGCTGGAAAAAGATGGATTTAAAAGGAAGATCCTAGTTTAGTTGATAGAAAGCGTGTAGATAACTTCTAATTTTTGTTTTATATTAATAAATATCTGAGACAGTATCATGTAAGAGGGGCTACCGAGATTCCTGTTGGATTTGTTTTCTAATAGGGTTTATTTATTTGTTATAGATTTTCTTATGATATAAAGATTTCGTGGCATTCTTACCGTACTCTATAGCTGCTTCATAATCCTTTACCAAAGATGGTAATAGATGCTTTGAGAACTTTTTTAAACTGAATTTTGAATGTATATTTACGTACATGTATGTTACGGTTCGATTCTTCATAAAACACGTGTGTATCGAGAGAAATACGAAACATCACGGATGATTGACTTTGATATTCGTAGATAGATGCCTTCTTTTATCTCTTCATTTACAAAAAAATGGAGAACCATACTCACACTCATAATGCAGCAAAAAGACTTGAACGATTATCTTTAGCTCAAAATTATCTTTTAATTTGGTTGGACTCAAATTTTGATGAGTCCAATGAAGATTTTTCCCATTCATTAGAACAATTAAAACGAATCGTCAATACAATCAATGTATACAATGACGTAAATCAATGTTTTGAATTTATTTATAAGGCAAAAAATGAAAATATCTTAATGATTATCTCTGGTGCTCTTGGACAACAGATAATTAGTGATATTCATTCAATTTCTGAAATCAAATCAATCTATATCTTTTGCAATGATAGAACTAAACATGAACAATGGATTCAACCATGGACAAAAATTGAAGGAGCTTTTTCATCTATTGAATCGATTTGTGAACAACTTAAAATAGATTCTCGGCAATGTGAACGAGATTCAACATCAATTCAAATTATCAATACAAACTGTTCCAATCAATTGGAAGCAACATTCGTCTATACAAATCTATTTAAAGATATTATTTTCGAAATGAATTATGAGAAAAATGATTTTGATAATCTTGTTCAACAATGTCAATCGAAATATCAAGATAATACATATGAATTAGAAATAATTAATGAATTTGAAAATAACTACAAAGAACATCGACCTATTTGGTGGTATACAAGAGAATGTTTTATGTATCATATACTTAATCGAACATTGAGAACGTTCGATGTGGATATGATACTTACATTAGGACCTTTCATTCAAGATCTTCATCAACATCTTTGTGAACTTCATTCTCAACAAAAGCATTCATTTCAACCGACGTTTATGGTTTATCGAGGTCAACGTCTTCTGAAAACTCATTTTAACCAAATCGAACAATCATTTGGTGGTCTCTTATCATTCAATAACTTTTTATCAACAAGTATTGATCGATTAGTTTCCTTGGGATTTGCTCAGAATTGTTTAGATAAAGATGATGATCATATTGGAGTTCTTTTTCAAATGAATATTGATTCATCAATTGACAAATCTCCATTTGCTTTACTTAACGATGAAAGTTATTTTGATAATACTGAACAAGAAATTCTTTTCTCGATGAATTCTGTCTTTCGTATTGGATCAATCGAACAAATTCCTAATTCACAAATCTATCAAATCCAATTGTCATTAACAACATCCGATGTTGATCAACAAATGCAAGCTCTTTATCAACGAACTCAACAAGAAATTCAAGGATCAACACCAAGACACTGCCTAGGTCATTTACTTATTAAATTAGATTATGGAGACAAATCTGAACAGATATACAAATCGTTACTTGCAAATACATCTCCAAACAATCATCAGGAATATTCTTATTTGAAGCATATGCTTGGTTATTCGTATTGCAATCAAGGAAAATACCAAGAAGCTATTGAATCTTTTCAAGATGCTATTCAAATCATTGAACATTTTCCTCCCGATCAACGTATTCTATTGGGTACAGTTTATTCCTATCTTGGTGAGACATATAGTTCAATGGGAGAACATTTAGAAGCATTAAAATATTACGGAAAATCATTAGAAATTAGAAAAGATTGTCTTCCTGATGATCATTTAGATTTAGCTGATAGTTACATTGATCTTGGAAATATGCATCGAACATTAGGGGAATTTCCAAAAGCACTTCAGCATTACATAAAAGCACTTGAAATACGACAAAAATCTCTTCCAGCAATTCATGTTAATATTGCAGTTGTATTGAATAATTTAGGTCGTAGTTATCTTGATATAAATGATTTTCATAAAAGCGAAGAATACTTCTTAAAATCTCAGGAAGTTTATAAAAAATGTTTTCCACCATTACATCAATCTCTTATTATGATCAATAATAATCTTGGCATTTTTTATCAAACTATCGGAGAAGATATTAAAGCTATTCAATATTTTGAAAATATTTTGAAAATAAAAGAAAATCATTTATCAGCAAATGATTTAAAATTAGCTACAGATTATGAGAACATTGCTGCGATCTATTTTAACATTGGAAATCATCAAAAAGCTATTGAATCCTACATAAAATCATTAAACATTATGCAAATATCTCTTCCAGATAATCATCCTGATTTAGCTCGGATTCATCGTACTCTTGGTTGTACTTATTATAGAATTGGACAAACCAATAAGGCACTCGAATATTTACTAAAATCGATGGATATCTATCAAAATCTAGATTCGTCTAAATACCCTGAAGATTTAAGTTTAATCTATGCTGATATTTCCAATATTTATCGAGATTCAGGAGAAAAATCAAAATCAATTGAATTCAGTGAAAAAGTAATCGAAATTCAACAGATGTTTCTGACACCGAATCATGACAAGTTGCTTCAAAATTATTCAATTATTGCTAATGATTATAATCAACTAAAACAATATGCAAATGCTCTTGAATATTTACAAAAAGTTAACAATATTTTAATTCGAAAATCTTTACCAACAAATAATCCTGTATTGGCTCAGAATTATTATGATATGGCTACAGTATATTATCAAATGATTGATTATGATCAAGCTCTGATATTCTATCAGAAATCAATTGAAATTCAAGAGACAGTTTATCCTCAAGATAAATGTCAATTGATTATGCTCTATAAAAATATGTTTAATTTACATGAGTGTACTGGAGAATACTCTAAAGCTATTGAAATTGGTAATAAATTAATCGAACTCGTCAAACAATCTCAATCAGAATCAAATGAAATGTATTCTCAACTAGCTGAAATGTATTATCGATTGAAAGATTATCCGACTGCATTGAAATCTTTCACAAATTTACTTCAAATAGCTGAAAATACTTTGCCTTATTGTTATGCTCATTTATTAACATTCAATAGTAGAATTGCTGAAATCTATTTTCTTCTTGGACAACCTAATCAAGCCGAACAATCATTTGCAAAATGCCAAGATATTCTACAGGTCTGTCCTAATCTCAATCAAATGGTTGAATCTGCCTTGTATCTCGGAGACTTATATTATGCAAACCATAATTATCAAATAGCTTTGGAATATTTTCAAAGAGCATTTCAATTCGAAACTCAAACTAATCATGAAAAAACAGATCAATTAGGAAAAATCTATTCTCAAATTGGAAATCTTCAACAATTAACTCATGATTATGGCAATGCTTTAATATCTTTACAAAATGCGATGAATATTCAACGAAATATCATTTGTTCACGAATTGATCTAGCTTGGACTTATAATTATCTCGGTGAAACTCATCGAAAATTGAACAATTATCCTCAAGCATTCGAATTCTATGAAAAAGCATTGAAAATTCGTGAGAAATTATCTTATTATTATCATCCAGATCTAGCTGAAATTTACCGAAATTTAGCTGAATATTACTATGATATTCGACAAATGAATTTAGCTTATGAATTTATTCAGAAAGCCATTGATATCATTCGTAATACATTGTCTCAATCACATCCAATATTCTCGACATATTTACAAACACTCAATAAAATACAACAATATTTATTATAATAAAGAAAAAAAAACAGATTTAACGATATTTATGTAAATTATTTTGTTGAATCATACGTTCATAATCTTGCTCTTTCAAACCTAAGATAATATTAATTGATTCATCGAATGGATTTGCATCCATCATGAGAAAAAATCTTTGATACACATAATCAGCTGGTCCACTGTAAATTGGATAATCACTATTGAAAAATTTTGGACTTAGTAAATGAAATTTTCTCCATGATGTACAATGAAAATCATGATTGATGATATCAGCATCAGGTTTATCTCTTATTTCATTACGATGACCACTCATTAAATAAGTATTGTAGTCTCTTAATGATTGTTCAGTTTGTTTTGAGTGCATTTCATGTATAAATTCAGCTAATGATGAAAGTGTCTGTTTGTTATCGATTGGAAGCTTATCATAAAGCCAAAATGCAAGTGAACCGAAATAGTTGAGAACACTTGGTGAATAAGATGAAACAAATTGTGGTCGACCATTTACTGCTTGAAGAATCTTAACATGATCTTTCAATGACGTTTGTGTTGCTTCTGCAATGACGAGAACTAAATGTGCAAAGAGAGCATCATATGTTGAAATATAATCAATTGAATTTGATAAATTTTTTGAAGCTTCATTTTTAATATTTTTTAGTTCATCAACTGAAAAATGATAAATTCTACGAATAACACGTTGTTGTTGATTTACAATACATTTCGATTCATCGAATTGATGATTTGAATTTCTATTGAAAACACAATTCTTCGGTCTGATTGTTTCTTGTTGTTCTTCATCAGTTGGATATAAAATGAATGATTTATCAAAAAATGGTTCTGGATTTGCTAGTTTAGCTGATGCCCAAGCATTCATAAAAAATGCAACACTATTTGCATCAACTAAACAATGAAATCCTGATATACTTAAAATAACACTATTACATTTAAGGTAGGTTATTTGTATGGATAGACATGGCCCTGTCCAATCACTACTAACACTCATAAGTAAATCACTATTATTTATATTTTCATAATCGAATTCTTGATTTGATGATATTGATTGAGGTATAAAATAATCAAGTGTTTGATCGATACATTCAGCTTCAGTATACAAAACACCTTCGTTTGTTAAATGAACAACAGCATCACCTTTTGAATCTTCTGTTATTCGACCAGATAACATTGGAAAATCATTAAGTATATGTGATAAAGTTACTTGTAAATAATTCGATGGTATAAAATTTTCTTTTGATAAATTTGATTTATTTGAATATATCCAGATCATATTAACTGGTACTAGTCTTGTACATGATTCAACTGCCATACATGTTATTGATTCAACAGTGACAGGATGATTTGAACCTTTAATTAGAATAGGTTTTTGTTTGATGATAGTAGCCATTATTATGTTTTGTACTTAAGATACACAAAATCTAGTCATACAATTTTATGTACTTATATAGACAATGACTTTTTCTTTCGTAATTCTATGTTGTTCTTGCGAGAGAAAAGATAGATGGCGGCTTTTATTTATCACATGAGTCAGAAATAAAGAAAGAAAAACAATGCCTAGACCTAGATTATTGTGAAATGTTTATCTGGGGGTGTTATTTTATACTAAAGCTCTTTTAAAAAATCGACTGATTGCTGTTCGAAAAGCTTGTTTATAGGTCGATGATGGTAAAACAAATATGGTAAATGTTAATAACGATGGGATCAATGAAATATAATATCCCAAAAGATAAAACCACAAATCCTTGTTTGATGTCATACAACTTGATGTAAATGACATAATCAATCTTGGAATACCCAAAATAGTCAATACGCATGGTGCTATTAAAAGATTTTTATGTTGTTGCATTTGTTTCATGAGAACTTTTTTCAAGTGACTTCTTCTGTCTTGTTTTTTTCTTTGCATAAGAATCAGTTGTTTAGTTTAAAAAAAAAATAATTATAATAGCTGATATAAAATTAATAATAAATGGTAAAATAAAATGAAATATAGTTATAAATGAATTATAGATACGTAAGAATGTCGATTGATATTCAACAATACACCAATATCGTTGAGGGTGAGGGTAAATAGACTTGATATTATTCAATAGTCACATTTTCTTCCGCCAATTGATCGAATGTAAATATAGAATCCATACGATTCGGTTTTATGTGAAATTTTGATGGTAATTCACTCATACAAAAAGATAGAATTTGACGTTCATTATAATCTTTTGTGTAGGGAACTGAAATAAAAAGACAGTTTTGTTGAATATGAACTTCATTTTTCATCCATTCAGTTAAATGAAAATTGATTTCAATTTGAGAATAAGTCAAATACGTGAACAGCATCAAACTGATAAGAATTTGTTCAAACAACATTTTTTCTTCTTTATATTTTATCATGATAAGTTAATGGAGAAAATCTGCTTTCATATTTTTTTCTGATAAAACTGTGATCAAATTTAATAAAAATGAGAGAATACAAAAAAATTAAAAAATATCAGAGACGAAATTCAACCATCGAATCAGATTACCAGAGATTTCCAAATAATTGATATGCCTATGCAGATAAATTATTATACAAACTTACTCGTTGTTCATGGAAAACAGCATTTGAAAGTTTGATACAGGATTATTTAGAAAGTATACGAGATGTTTGCCAATATCGGTTGATTCATTTCTATCAGCATGATGAATTCATCTGAATGCATTCATTGTTAAATCATCGCATGCCTAACCACACTCACCCTCATACCCTCAACGATATTCGAAGAGGTTTGATAAAGTTATAATAGATGTCATGAAAACTCTGCTTTTTGAATGTTGGTTAATGTGTGTAACCAATCGTTGAATAAGAGAGAGATAAGCAAAATTTTGGTTTTCTCATTTCACAAGACAAAAGATAAAAGATGAGTGAAGACATCGTTCGTAAGTAACATCTACTTCTTCCATTCTTGAGCATTAATTTCTTGTTTTTCTTTTGAAATAGAAACAATTCTATCTTCAACTTTATTAAAGAATGATGGTTTCGAATCATTAGAACTTTCATCGAATGATTGCCTTATTCCGTCAGTTTTTAGTGTTAGGTCTATCTATTTCTATGATATTCATCAATGGTCATTCTATGGCAAACAACTGAATGAGACCTTTCTCAACGTCGAACAGCTCATTTCTAGTTTAAAGAAATTACTTGATTATTATCCATTATTAAATGGAGTTTTGAAACCTTTGAATTCCTCCAAGGACAAAGTTTTAGTCGAACATAATAATGACAAAGGTGGTATTTTATTTGTTTCGACAGAGATTAATAAACCTCTCAACGAAATATTATTAATATCATCGGCAAAAGATTTTGTTTATGATCAAATTCTACCCGAAACAGTTCAATTGATCAATACCGATGGTTTAGACGAGTTATTTAATGTTCGACATACTCGATTTCAATGTGGCAGTGTAACATTAGGCATTTCTTTAAATCATCGACTTGCTGATGCACATTCCTATTTTCAATTGATCAAAGATTGGGTAAAATTATATCAAGATTCTAATTATCAGCCGGATATTTGTCATGACCGATCGTTACTTCGACTTTCATCGAAAGAAATCGATGAACTACAAAGTTCAATTTCAAATTTCAATGTTCAAAATAATTCAGTACCATCATCATTATCATCGAAAGAGTTTGTTGTTAAAAATTTTCGCTTTTCTATCGATGAATTAACCAAAATGAAGTCCGATGCATTAGCTCATCAATCGTCCAATGTCGATTATCTCTCGACATTTGAAATTCTCTCAGCTCATCTCTATCAACAGGTCACATTGGCACGTCATTGTTCGTCTGACTTGACAAGTAAACTTTACATTGCAACCGACATTCGTCCACGTTTAACACAACCAAATCTTCCGTCGACATATTTTGGAAATGCACTTGTAATTCCTGATTTAGAAACATCCGTGTCACACTTGATTAATCTTACTCATATCAGTGCATTAGCAAGTCAAATACATGATGTTATTCAAAAAACAAATACGGAATATATTCGTACGACATTAGGATGGATACAATCGCAAGAAAATCGACAAAATATTATGCGACGATGGATGTTAAATGAAGCAGATTTTCTTATAAGTACTTGGAATAAAATGGGAATGTATTCGAATGGTGATTTTGAGAAGGGCACTTATCCATGTCGAATTATTCTTCCATCAACTACAAAACTTTGCAATGTTTGTATGCTATTCTCGACTGAACTCGATGATGGTAGTATCGATGTCGTTCTTGGATTAGAAGTTAATGAAATGAAAAAATTAGAAGAAAATACAGATTTTAGAAAATATCGTTCATAAGAAAATCTTATTTATTTATTGTTTTCTTCTTCACATGGCGGTAAAGGATTCGCGACACATCGATAATAAGTCGATCCATTCGAGCTAATCGAAATCGGATCTTCATAAGTATAGACATTATCCTCGGCAGTAAAGTTATGTATTGATGTATATTTTGAGTTAAGAAATGCCGTTGCATCGCCTTCAATAGGAACATCAACATATGACGAGTAGCGGAGAAGAGCGTATCGTGTTCCGATCGTCAATTTTCGCACAGTCACTCGGCCAAACATGTCACAAGCTTGCATACCATATGCTAGACATGGTTCATCCGATTCAGACACACTAAGACGTACAGGAAGACAGACTCTATCTTTGTCAAGAATTCCGGTGAATGCGATTCCCCAGCATACCTTTGAATACGAAAAAGTTAAGTCGACGAAGATTTTAACATGAACTTACACTAAGAGGAATAAAACCCCAACTAGGCCAAAAAGAAGTTGTTCCAGGCTCCCTGCCTAGTTTGCCTACTGCTTCTTTGATGACGCTCGCATCAAAAAGACTGTAATAGTGAACGATATCCTGTTCATCATAGGTGTTCTCATTGGAATAATCAATGCCTATGATCGGCATAAGATGACCAGCAAATACGTCGTCCATTCTCGTACGAAACATGATAGGAAAACCTTGAAGTAAACATCGTTTTATCCACAACCAATAGTCAGGGAATTGAGGTTGAGGTGCGTTTTGATAATCCCATGCGTCGAAGGAAAATTTGAGTGCCGTGAGTGTTTCTAATGGATCACCTCCACCTCCTCCTCCGTACGGACGTCGTTGAAGATCATCTTCGGGAGTCACATGATGAATTAAGTATTCACCTTTGTTGATATCTCGAACGAGCTGTTGTGATATCCAAGCGCCATTGTAAAGACCTGATTCATCGACAACGTGCAGATGAAATATATGAAAACATATAGAAAACTTACCGAATGTTTGCACGACAGTTTCACCACAGTATCCGTCTAAAAGAATATAAGCGTAAGAAAATCGAGAGAGAGAGAGAACCTACGGCCATGACTCCACTGGAAGCGAGGTGGTATATCCAATTGAATAGACGATGTCATGTTGAATGAGTCTTGAAAACGAAATGAGAATGTTTTTATAAGCAGAAAGAGAAAATGGGTTTTTTTATTCGATTACGAGATACTGACGAATGTTGTGTAATAATTTTATTCGTTTTATAGCTCTACATAGCAAATATTGACAATGAGAAAAC
>ERZ778023.1837-NODE-1837-length-30074-cov-33.241780_pt1 | contig 30074 bp, 8 predicted proteins | sample MGYA00375753_ERZ778023 | MGnify/ENA primary metagenome ERZ778023 (study PRJEB29350, sample SAMN05389822) | bioreactor metagenome | isolation source: Ammonium sulfate bioreactor | place: South Africa: University of Cape Town | collected 2014-04-04 ... | reverse complement strand
TGAGAGTGAGAGTGAGAGTGAGAGTGAGAGTGAGAGTGAGAGTGAGAGTGAGAGATGTGGTAGTGCTTACAAGAAGTCGAAGACTCCGTTCAGCACAAACTCCGAAACGCTCTGGGTGAGCAAATCGACGTTGGCACCGAGATTGTAGGTCTTGAGCTCTAACTTGTGTGCATTCGTATCGTAGCGCCTCTTAAAGATGTCCCACATGCCTACGACATCGCTATCACACATGATACCAGCTACCTGGATACCGCGGTTGCCCATTTCAAGAAGAACGTCTTCGGGCACAATACCATGGGGGTCTCCGTTGGGATAGTGGTCACGGTGGTTGTGGTATCGCGTTCCGTGGCAGGGAGCGTCGCCAATGAGGACGAATACCTTCATTGCATCCTCCCGCCAAGTCAAGGTGGCGGCTGCTGCGATAGCTCCCGAAACATCCTCGGGGGTATCTCGACCCATAATTGGGTCTTGTGCTCCGATAACAGCGCTGACTCTTGGGATGTCTTCGGTGAAAGGAGTCACAGCTTGTCGCAACGCGCCATGATCGTGGTCTCGATATGCAATGAATGCAACTCGACACCTGGCTGCCATGCCGTGTTCGCTTCGGACTCGCTGCCGGATCTGGTCCACGAGACCCACAGCCTGTTCTTTGGCAGCTTCAATCCAAGGACCCATAGATCCTGTGCAGTCCATCGCGATGCACAAGTCGATGTCAATGACACCTGGGCGATTTTCGACCTCCACATCAACAACAATCGAACGCTCATCCTCTAGATTGGCAGATAGGTCCTCGAAGATCGGCTGGTGTTCCTTCCAGATATCGCTAAGACTTCCGTGGCAAGAGGCAACATTGCTAATAAAGTCGATGCGGTTGCCTGAGATGTCCTTGTCGGCCGTCCATGAGCGGATAGCATCAGGAACCGCTTGGGGCGTTGCGCACTGTATCCAAGCGCCGTAAGTGCTTCTCAGGCCAGTTTCATCCAAGCCCACGGAGATGCCAAGCACTCGTATTCCGAGTTCAACAGCTCGCTGGAGTGCTGCCGTGGCGCACAAGCCTTGGGAGCCATAGCCATCGGAGAATACAATAAGCTGCCTCGGTCCGCGGCGGGTGCTGCGCTGCAACAGGGCGGTGGCGACGATGACCGCGGAGCCGTCTTGCGACTTAGAACCCCAAGGTGTGAGACACTCGGAAAAGAACTGGTACATGGCGCGCTGGTCCCAGTGTTGATCTTCTCCTTTGATGAGGCGCACCTCGTGCCCGAAAGTGAGGATAGAAAAGTTAGGGAGGCCCAACAAAACCAGCGCCTCAATCAACGAGAACGCCGCCTCGAAATTGCAGCGCGAAGGAGTTCCTCCAAGAGAATGGGACATATCAATTGCGATGCATATTCGGTACTCGCGGCGACCTCCTGCAATGCGCTTCAACATGAATCGCCGGTTCTGGTAGTTCGACAGCACAAAGCGAATGAGGGAAGGAATGTGGATGGCGTTTCCCGTGAGCCCTGGCTTCCGCCGTGTAAACCGGTTGATACAGAAAATAGAGTCTCCAAGAACGTCTGCAAGCTCGTTGATACGGGATTGTAGCTGCCCTCGGAGCTGAAGAGCAACAGATAGAGCTGAAGAGCAACATTCGACATAAGTCGCGCTGCGCAGATTCACTTCAAACCACGCGTTCAGCTGGTCCAGGTCGAACTCTAGCGCCTGTCGCTCGAGGACAGATACGACCGACGAGTCGCTCTCCTTGACGTTGGGCGAGAACGGTATCTCCGTTGTGAGCCGCGAGTGCGTGAAGATATCCGAAAGTACCAGCGAGGGGTCCGCTGAGAAGTCGATTGCATCGAAGGGTATCATCTGTCGAGGCGGCGGTTGGGCCACGCGAATATCGATGATTTGGTTCGCTGCGAGCACATGGGGGGCAGCAGTTCGAACAATCCAGCGTTGGAGTAAGCGCTCAAATAGTTTTCCCAGCTCCATCGGAGATGCGGCTTGCAAATCCTTGGAGGCGTTGATGATGGCGAGGTTCTCATGAACAGCGGAGCCGTCGTCATCAACTTGCATCGCGGTTTCGCGTCGGATACGGCTCACTTGTTCGAGGATCGGTGTGAGGAAGCTGGTAATCTCGGCAGCAGCATGCGCTGATTCGAGAGCATCGTCGGTGAGTTGCACCATGCAAAACGAGACCGGTTTGGTTGGCTGTGTTAGAGCTCGGATGAAGTCGCCTGACTGCGCCTGGCGAAAAATGCCGTCGGACATCATGATGACTGCTCGGTGCGCTGCTGGTGAGTCGGAGAATCCTTGCTGCACTGCTAACTCGAGCCCGTCGATTGGGCGCGACCCTCCAAGAAACGTCATGGCCTCAATTATAGCTTCTCCGATACTCTCGCTGAACTCGGTTTCGATTGGCTTGAGCATTTGTTCCGAGTGAAGCCCAGCAAACTTCACGACCGAGAAAGGAACTTCGAGACGCCGGAAGGTCTCCATCATCACTGCAAGCGAAGTGAGCATATGGCGCCCGCGGACGCCAGCCATACTGCCACTGTTGTCGAGACAGAAGCAAATCTCGAATTCCAAGGGACGGCTGGATCGGGCAACGGATGCAAGAGTGCGGCGGAAGACTTGAACGTAGAGACGCACAAGGTTGGTAATTGCCTCGAAACGCGTGAGAAGCGAGTAGGTACAGCGTTCGAGTCGTTCTGCGGGTGCCCTGAGTCGGTGTACTTCGAGAGCGCGGCGCCGTGAGTTTGCCTCGTATGCCCGGGATGCCTGTTGTCCAAGCAGCGTTCGCAATCTCTCGCGCGTCATCGCTCGTAAACCATTCTCTCTTGCCTCCTTGCTGATGTCCACCGACGTCAGTTTGGTGCTTATGGCAGGTGAGGCAGAGACTTCTCTTGGCTCGTCAATGGAAGGGTCTGCACGAACGACGACCCTGCTTCCTGTGACACGTTGCCTTGGGAGATGCGTGCGGATTCGGTTTGCCTCTCCGGGCACGCCAACAACTGGCCCGTTTGGCAGCAGCCCGGGCTGCAGTGGAAGGGGTTGACGAGTGCCCAACTGCGGCTTGCGAAGTTCGAGTCTCGCATTGACAATCTCTTGCTGCCAAATGTGGCGCTCATGAGCGCAAAGGACATCACCTTGTTGCTCTGCAGGTTGAAACAGCGTGGGCGCAAGGCGAGGGCGGGTTAACACATCGGCCGGACGAGCTTTGATTCCTCGCATGACGAGTGTCAACTTGCGTTCAATGAATCGCTCTGTTTTTGTTGCCCTCGCTCCTTGATGCCGCGTAGAAATCGCGGGAATTGAAAAGTCTTCAGCGCGTGATAGAGGAGGTACTATAACACCAGAGTGCTTTGCGATACTCGCAATGTTCACCAAAACGGGATCCAACAGTTCAGCAAGTAAAGATTCGTGAGAAGCAATGAGCGTTCCGATACGAGTGCTTCGCTTGAATCTGGTTCCAATACCCTTAAACAAGAGCAACAGTACCAAACCAGCTCGTAGCGGCAGAGCAAGACTTGCAAGATGATCTGGATGGCAAGAACGACTTGCCAACAGACACGCCTCTGGAAACGCGTGTTTCCACATTTCAGTGCTGGGGAGAAGCCTGGGAATAATTTTCGGAAGGACCTCCAGGAGCGACTCGGATTGAGAAATCAATGTGGTGATCTGGGACAGCGAATGGCTCAGGGATGAAAGCTCTCTTACCAATGACTCGAGCCTGGCTAGCTCCATTTCGTTCAGCTCCTGGGGCTGAGCATCCGAGCGGAGGGACTGCAAAGTTGGTGCGTTTGGACCTGCTGTGTTAACAAGCTTTGGCGAGGGGGTCTGTGGAGTAACCACGCTTGCGGACCCAGCAGTCACAACCAATGTCGGAACTGATGGCACCTGCCGAGGAACGTTTGCAGCTTGTGGCTCCGCTGTTGGGGAGAAATACATTGGCTTGAGCTCCTTGAAGAATCTGCAGCTGGAAAGCACAGCTGAGAGCATCGAGAGTTGCTTCCCTTGTCCGGTTCCTTGGAGGCTTACAAACGCTGACATTGAGACTGATTCGAGAACTTCAAGCAGCTCCTGCGAGCTTGATCCAACTGGATTGGCGAGCGTGCGTATCAGAAGCCAGGAGCCTCGCTGAACTCGTAACATAACTTCTGGATCATTTCTGTGAGCAGGCGGGGCGCTGATCAATGCAAGGGCCTCAGTAATTTTGCTTGCCACCGCTCGATCGGGAAGCAACGTCAAGAAAGCAGGTTCGAGAGCACTCCATGAACTGATGGGCGAGTGTTCTGCAGTTTCCATTCGATTCAACACCGAAACGATGATACCAACACAATTTCTCGCGCACTCATCGAGGCCCAATGCTTCTCTCCAAAAGGTCACTAGAGCCTTCGCCATTGTAATAGAAGACACTTCATGGTCCCGGAGACAATCTCGCAACGCCTGATATCCTTCCCAGAGTTGTTCGGCTCGTTCCAGAGGAATAGTAGCCCTCAAAATGCGCTCCAAATGCAAGTCACTCTCGGGGGCTTGCTCAAGGATGTGCGCGATGGATGTGACTCGACTTGAAAGGGAATCCCAAGTAGCACGTTGCTCCTCTAGAGGTAATAGTGCGCACCCAATGGCAAGGCCAAGAAGGAGACCATGTGTGGCAGTTGGAAGCGTGAGAACGAGATCGAAGTGGCTGTGCGCAATTACCCAAAAAGCGTTCTGATCATTGGAATCAGTTGGCATGCGAGCAGAGTCATAGAGCTTTGCAAGTTGAGAGCAAGCGTAGAAGGTCTGAAGGACCATATTGCTAGTTCCGCAAGTAAGCTGAGCTGCAAAGAGTCGCACAATGGCCTCGATCTCTGATAGCAGTCTCTGATGTTGATCGCTCAGATCATCAGACAAACTAGAAATGGCAATGAGTGAGCTCATTGCATCGCCGAAGTCCCTCGAAATTATAGCATTCGAGAAGCGGCGTGCGAGCTGCGGCAGCGCAGTTTGATTGGGATATTCTTCTCGGAAGAATGCTTCAGCCAGATCAGGGGGCAAGCTCGAGGAGTTCGCTCTGCAGTTGCCAGACAGCCGGAGCAACTTCTCAGAGGCTTGGGGAACGACAGGCCGAGCAAAGGCTGCTACTGATCGCAACACTGATCCAACTGACCAGGGGTGTCCAAGTAGACAGTCAAATCCGGTTCCCCAAGCGTACTGGGGACATACCAGCCGCACGCAAGCAAGAGCCTGGGTTTTTCTATTCGGGCTCAGCATCGCTCTTCTCACGTTGGCGGCAGTCGATGAACCCAGCGTAATTCCGCAAACAATCAGTGAATCAATAGTCCGAACTCCTCCTGGCGTCAAAAAGGATGCTAGCTTGCCCAGTTGCCGGTGTTGAGTGTTGGCCGTGATATACTGCAAAAGTAAGTTATGCAGAAGCGCTACTGCACTGATTGTTTCGCCCTTCAAGTGCGACAGGGCAATAGCGACAGTCGTAGTCGTAAATGCTCGAAGCTCGGCACGCTGAGCGAAGAACCGATCGGCGATAGTAAAGGCCCACTCCACAGCATGATGTGTCGGACATGACCATCAGCCCGTCGGGGAGTAATCCAGCGCAGGCAAGACTACCGAGTAAATCTTTCTCACTATCGGAGAGCCACGACAATAACAGCTCCAACGCAACTCTCGGCCGAGATCCTCGCGGAAGAAGTTGGGAACAACGATGCATCACGTGTATACCCAGCTCTCGTGCATTCACTCGGTTACCCGGCACTAGCAAAGATCTCACAAACTCGTACAGCTCAAAACGGTTCGGCACCGGCACTTCTCGCACAAGAAATGACATAGATGAGAGAAACCCGTGCTCGGCGCTGTGAGAGTCGCCAAACAAGCACGCCAAAGAAGGAAAGGCATGCGCAATCCCCAAGAGTAGACTCTCGTCACCATCAATCATCAGCTCCTCTCGCGCTTTGGACTGAATCTCCTCCGCGTCTGATTTGATGAGAAAAGCAAGTGTGTCAGAGGACAGCGATGGAAGGGCTTTGGGAAGACGGCTTGCCTCAGTTGTCGGCAGTTCGTCCTCGGGCGCCAGTGCCACACCGAAAAAGACAATTGGCACCTGCACCTTGAAAACACGGCCATCGTCATCGATTGCTCGCTGCTGAGTAACAACTGTAACACGATAGCAAAACTCACCAAGAGCCGGTGGGCGAGCCTCAACAAGAACTGGCATCGGTTGGCCTGGAGAAATCCTGAGGGTGGCCGGGGCTGTTAGAGCGCTCTCATGATGCCTTACTTCGACAGTTGTGGGATGGCTCGCTCGGACTTTCAGCGATTGATCGACGAGGGACATGCCTTGCCGAACATATCCAAGATTAACCGTAGGTGAAGACAGCGTGACAAAGACGTTGGAGCAATCTAATCGAATGGAGAATGGGTGGCACAGAGTTTGGCCTTTACAAGTAAAGGCCAGCGAAAGGAGCTGAGTCCCGACAACAACGGCAACCGCTTGTACCTTAACCTGGACGCATATCGCATTGCATCCGGGGACAACAAATTCAGAGGGAGCATCCACGACTAACTCATTTCCAGGTGTTTCGGAAAGTAACCGCACCGTTGCTGCGCAGCGAGAAATGTTTGATACTCGAAAAGGAAATGAGAAGACAGGAGGTGCACCTCCTGTCGGAATGGTAGCCCAGTCGACCTTCTCGCAAAGAGCAGATTCCGCCTTTACCGTTATCTTCGGTACTTCGAAAAGGGCCTCGATCATGACGTACGCGACTGCCTTGTCGTCAGCTACTAGCTCAATTGTATTGGAAACTCGATTTGGTCCCCTGTGCGATAGTTCAAGCTCAAGCCGCGCAGTAGAACCAGGTTGAAGCACTGCCGAGTGGGATCCAACAATTTTTACATATTGCATTACCGTTCGAAGGTTTCCTTGGTACGTCACCGGGTAGCTTGAAGTATTTCGTACGAGGAAGTACTCTCGGTGAACCACACCAGTCGCCAGCGGGGAGGGAAGCTTGTGGTGCTGCTCAACCGGTCTTTCTTGTTTGTCGAGAAGCTGCAACGCCGGGGGCTCACAGATAATTTGCAAGGGGATCGACTTCTCGGTAGTTTTGGTGAGGACTCGGAGGCATGCCCGATACTCTCCTGGGCGCGCAACTGAAGCCGAAACCGAAAGCCCTATCGAGGCTCCTGGACTCAAGTCATACAACTCCCATCCAACGCTAAATGTTTGGTCCTCTCCCGAAGAGTAGGATGACGCTATGGCAGTTCTCAGGCGAAGAGGTACCGCTGTGCGATTCGAAATGGTCAAATATTTCACAAATCGTCCTTTGTTGCATCTACCGAAGTCAACGATGCCTTCGTCGATATCCAGGTGTACCGATTGGACTGCTGCAGATACTCGGACTTCAATCTCGCGCAGCTCTTGCGAAACTCCGATCTTAACGATAAGGCGAGCACCAAAACAAGTTGGTTCAAGAGGTTCGGAAGTTTGACACTCAAAGTGTACTACACCAGTGCCCCCGGAATCAAGGTATAGCAGCCTGGGATGTACGGAGACCGGGCATTCTGGCGGAAGGTCAATCGAAATGCACGCTCTTTGTGAGGCGTGGTTGTGCAGCTGTAGTGAAGCGCTACGAGCCGTGAAGCCGACTAGCTGAGTAGGAACTTCAACGTCTATGCTTCCGAATGATTCGTCCTCAATGTACAGCGATTGATGGTGATGCGAACCAATGACATTGGCAACCTCCACAGAGAGGGACGGTGGTACTACTTGAGATGCTTCCTTGAAATAGGTGCCAGCTCGCTGCCTCTGTTGCATAAAGGCTCGTAAGGAACCAAGCAGCTCGACGCAGTTGCCAAGCGCAGATGCCTTACGAAGCTCCACAAGAGTTGGCAGTGCGTTGGGTAACCCAGAGACTACTCGCTGAAGAACTGCAAGGCGCTGATCCAGTTGCCATTCTACACTCGCCTTCCGTTCAAATTCATCCAGTTGTGCGAGAGTGGAAATATTTAGACATGCAATCCTGTGTTGAAGAGAAACTTGAGCTGCGCGCAGAACTTCCACTTGCAAGACTGCGGAAAAGAGACCAAGGGCCTCGCGTCTGATCGGTTCAATGCGAGGTCTCAAGGATTCCGGCAAACGGCCACCGGTTACAAGTGGATCTTTTGAGCGCTCGGAAAGTGCTTCCACATTGCCTTCGCTGGCGGCCGCCTTCAGCTGGGCAACAAAGTTGGAGCAAGAGCTACACACCGAGTACAAAAGTTTACGATCCTCCTCGATGCGGCGTTCTGGCAACAAGGTGACAGATTCAATGGAGGGCACGAGTACGGGCTCAGTTGGGAGAGGAACAGGGGGCTTGAGCCTGTTAACTTGATTTTCCAACGTCCGTAATCGGTCCGGGAGCGACTTCCTGTCTGGAGCTAGTTCCTCTGAAGCGAGATTTATCGGAGGGAGCGGCTTGATTTCGTTCTCAGTAACGATGTTGGCCACAAGCGTGCGATCTCGTGTTGTGACCAGACTCCTTCCAGGGGAAGATGGATGGAAATCGAGCTGGCGCAGAATAGAACCGTCCTTGTGGACTGCAATCTTGACGCTCTCCGCATCGGGCCAGAGTTCAAGGGCTCGGCTTGCAGATGCTCGATATGACGTACCAGAGGGTACAAATGGACTTGTGGTTGTGATGTTCCGATGAGTGATGATGAGGAAAAGCTTCTGAGTACCGAGGCCAGCCAGAGAGATGACTGTTTTAGCAAGGGCACTAACAGCTTCCCAGAAGCCTTGACTCAGAGTTGCATCAACCCTTATTTTCCCCGATATCAGTGAGGGCTGCAGTACAACTGTTGGAATATCGTACTTGGACGACAGGCTGTTAAGCTGAACGAAAAGAGCGGACAGCCGAGATAGCGCGCCTGTTTGGGTTGTTGACCCGACTCTTGACCACGTTTCTTTCAGGCTCCGCTTCGCTTCTTCCAGCTTCTTAAGTTGCTTCGCATTTTTGTTGGCGCAGCGTTCCACTGATTTGCTGTAGGCTCTTTGCCTCCTTTCGTTCTCTTCTTCAATTTCGCGTTTACGTCTTTCATAGGCCTCTACCGCTCGCCGATGATCCTCCTTATATCCCACAAAAAGTTGCTCTAAGTGCGTGTCAATAGCCTTTCGAAGCGCCTCCAGGTAGGAATCCAAGCAGGCAATACTGCGTTGAACGACTTCTCCTTGCCCGCTCTCAGATGAGTGCAATCGCTGTTGTTCGGCACACAACGTCGCCAGATGCCTTTCAAGCGTTTCACTTCGCAGAGACTCGAGTCGCCGCAAGATGCCCTTTGCGAGAGACATTTCATTTGCAGCTACTACAAATAAATTGGCCCCAAGTCCTTCAAGCGCCTGCTGACACATTCGGTGGAAAGCCCCCACTGGGTGCACTACGCAAGCAGCTGATACTGACAACGATGTGCTGAAAATCTCAAGGGCTGCAGCTCGGGAAGTCGAGATGCCAGATTCAATAAGCAGTGCAACGGCTTGGAATCCTTGAAGCGCCACTCGGAGGCGAGCTAAATCAAGTTGCGGGCTGAGCGTGTCGAGACGAATCCTGAGTAAAAGTTCGTCGAGATTCAAGGTGTTTGCCAACAGAATTGTTCTTTGGTCAAGCTCCACGCGCTCTCCTTCATCTTCCACGAGTAACGGGCCCTCTGTGAACCTCGTCGAAATATCATTCAGCGTCTCACAGAAATGGGTCTCGGCTGCTTCGAGTCCAATAGAAACAATTAGCTTTGCGAGTTCCGCGGCTGATTGGTGAAGTAATTCGAAGGATGAAGTCGCCGCGCTTCGGCTCTGGCGACAATGGATGAGCAGTTCCAAACTGGTAGAATGCAGCAAAATCGCATGCTCCTCCAGCTGAGTTAGCATCTCTCCCATGGCTTGGGAGGTCTTACGACGCTCCAGATAGATGGAGTCCGGGACGCGGTACTGAACAATGGAAAGCAGCTCGCGGTGAGATGTTTCGACCAGCTCTCGCTCACGCTCTGTGATGCCATTTGACATAAGCCCTTCGGTCACATGATCAAGTACAAAAAACAGGCGGCGACTCTGCAGAGCAATCGGCGCCACTGAATACGCCAGTGCATCGCAGAGCTGCGACGTTTCCTCGAGAAGTATCTCTGGGTCAGGGAGAAGCTTTCTTGCCACAAAATAACCAAGATGTTCGAGGCACTTGAATAGAGCTAACAATCGTGACTTTGCACGGCGCATAAACTGCTGAAGCTCCACGAGCTGAAGGTCAGCAAGCTTTAAAAGCTCCGGATTATGCATTTCCGCAGAAGTGAGAGTAGGTCTGCTTCCAGAGTCCAGATCGCTCTTCACCTTTGCTGCCACGAACAACTGGCGAACCAGAGTCGTTGTTGATGTTGTGATGGCTCGAGAGACAGAGTTTTGTTGTTTGATTGGGCCTATTTGCTGCTCCAGCGATTCAAGCAAGCTTTGCCAAGTTTCGGTACCAAGTTCGAAAAAGTCTCTGTCAACCAGATACGCGTATCGCGTTTCACTCCAAGTGCGAAGTTCTCGAAGTGCCGAAGAAAACTGCGGAGCAAAGGTCACTGGAATGTCACGATGCAACATGGCCAAAGAAATCTTCGCGCTGTCCAGGGCGGCCTTCCAGAGACGAGGCAAGTTGGACAGCAAGCAATAACTTGGATGTTCGGATGGCAGTTCCTCTTTCCACTCATCGAATAGCCTAACAGCTTCTGCAGTAAGCTCACTGCACTTCGTTTCAAAAGTTGACTGGTCCAACAATCGATATTCAGCTGGAGATCCCTCTGGAGAAGTTGAGTATGCAAGCACGCTCTCGATGAGCTGCAGTGGCCATGTGAGGTCGGAGGTAACAATGCTCATCGGGTCTCGAACTGCCGACGAAGACTCATCCACTCGATAGCACAAACTCAAAAGGAGCTCCATCACTCTTGCTGAGAGTTTCTTCCAGTCCGAAATGAGGCGTTCGACATGGGCTGATTGGGCTGCCTCAATCTGATTGGAAATCTCAAGTTCCAAATCCCTTCTTCTTGGCTCGTCCCTCTGTTGTTCGCGTTCCAGAGTGGCAAGCTGCGCTTTGCCTTCTTCATATTCCCTCCTTAAACATTCGATTCGTTTTCCCAGTGCATCCAAGTTCAAGAGTATACCAGCGTGGTCCTTGTTTGCGCTGGACGCGAGCCGTTGTTTTACTTTCTGGTGCTGTTCAAGGGCCTCTTCGAGTGCTTTCTGAGAGCTTCCCGTGGTTGCCTTTTGCTTTTCGATTGCAGTACTGTGCGAATGGTTGAGCTGTCTAAGAAGCTCACGGAGGTCAAAAATGTTCTTTGGCTCCTTCCGCATTGAGCGCCCGCGGTGAGCCATGACCGTGGTTTCTGACAGTACAAGTAACGAATTCACGTTGCTCACAAGGCTTGCTACAACGAAAACTGCAAACGCCGGTGATCGGTGAGGAAGACTTGGCTTTGGTAGCTGTGAAACGCGGCTTGATGCTACTGAGTAGTGCGAAAACGTTCGAGCGACAAGATCTCTGGCACATGTATCATCAATCAACCACTGCGGGCCATCCCACTCACGAGGAAAGCTCGCGGCGAGAGCTAAACGATCCGAACAACGGCGAATGCTTGCCGAAACAGTCTCCCAATCTACCGAGAACTCGGTTCCCATTCCACTGACTTCATGAGCCCGGAGCTCAAGCGCAACACTCCCGAGCTCCGGAAACACCAGCACAACTGCTTCAGTAAAGCTCAGACATGGCGAGCTGATGGAGTGGTGTGCCGGTGCGGCGAGAGCAGGCGGAATGGACATAAGTTGACTTACACCGGTCAATAGAGCTCGCTCTCGGGTCTCCAACGCCTCCACCAACTCAATTGAGTGAGTGATGGTGGTGTCCCTTGAGAGCATGTCCCCAATGGGACGGCAAGCGGCTTCGAGATCAACGAAGCGTTCTCCATCGAGCCCTTTCCGGAGATCTGCGGAAAAGTCGCGGCTGAGCTCTTCCGATAAATTTCGGTCGTGTCCGCGTTGCAGCTGTGAAATGCGGAGCCCAAGGTCAAACGATGATGTGTATGACGCCAGCTGTGCAAGGCGCTGCTGGAGCATATCGTCTGTCTCCATTGTATCAATACCAAGCCTTCGAAACTCTCGATAGATTGCACTCCACATTTCTGTTCCAATTTCCCGCCGGATAGCCTGGCCCAACGATGGCGCAGAGATCGCAATCGTACTCGGCCCGAGCGCAGTGCAGTCAGTCATTTGGGAGCGGCACTTGACGACAAACTCACTCACCGGTTCCCGAGAAACATTCATCTCGACTGTAGGGCGATAGTTTGCGGAATCTAGTTCCTCTTTGACCGTTGCAACAGAAGTAGGAGGTTGGAAGTCGCCAAGTCGCGAGCGGGATTTCGGAAGTTCGCTTTGCGCTTGTTCAACCAGCTGCTGAAGGTAGCGGACGTTAGCATCCAATTGTGGAAGATCCGCGGTGGTAAGCACCTTCTCTTGCTGCCGCAGCTCAGCGGCAAATTTCAGCAAGGTGGCGTTGAGATGAGGGGTGAGTTTGTTGTTCTCTTTTGCGATCCGACAAAGCTTCTTAATCTGTTTGATGAAAGTCGAGATTTGTTGAGAGATTGGAGACGGACATATCGGGCTGCTCTTTGGATTCTCCGAATGAGAGGCTCGTTCTTCGTTTGAAGCAGTCTGCTCTGGGAATGCCGAGCGCAGTAGACTCATCGTACTGAAAGACATTATCGACTCCAGATCAACGATGGTATCAAGCTTCTCAAGGGTCGCCGCTACGGCGCTCCGCGCTCTCTCGAGCTGTCCAACGAGATGGGAAGCATGACATGATAAGGAAGCTTCCCCATCGTGACTTACCTTGATAGAATACGCCAATAGCTCGACCAACGCCAGCCAGGAGGAGTAAACGTCACACATGTTACTGAGCACTGGCACGCCGCAACTGGAGACGAAGTCGAAGGAAGCCAGTCGGTTGTGGATAAGCAGCTGCGAACGGAAGAGCTCTTCAAAACTTGTCCGAACTGCGGATTGTCGCTGATATTCGGGAGAGTTGCAGATAGAAGCAATCAGGCGTTCGAAAACAGAAAACCCTGTCGCCTTGATAGCGGCTAAAAAGCTCGATACATTGTCCTTAGGCATCAGGGAATCGATCTCCCTTGTCAGCGACGATTCGAGTTCTGGCAATCGATCAATCAGTAATGATGACGGCTCCGCAAGAAATAGGGCAATCAACCTCGTTCCGTCCTCCTCGGAGGCTGCTTGCAAGCTGTCAGACATAGTTTTCAGGTGCGAGAGCAGCAACAGCACTTGATCGTGGAGGTGAACCGATCGAAAGGACGTTTGGCAGGCCTGAGTCTGTTTCTGCGCGCCGATTGCCCTCATCATTGCCTCTTGCTGCTTAACGATTGTTTCGTATTCGCGAGCGGCAAAGGCTCGCGGTGAGAGTGGAGACCGACGATTGAATGGCCAACTAAGGCCGTCGAGAATCGCTCGCAAGTGAGGCATTGCAAGAAGTCGCTGGTCGCAACAGCCCCGCATTAACTCAGACTCCATTTCGGATGATAGTTCAAGTCTCTCCCTCTTGATTTTCACGTATGGCTTTTCTTTGGAGTTCAAAGTTTGTAGAATTGGTTCGGGGTCAAGCGCATATACATGTAATCTCAGCTTGGCTGGTGCCAACTGCTCGCACACAATCACTCCCTCAGCTCCAAGGTGATGGCTGTCAAGCATAGGGGCCGCCACAACAATGACGGTGGGACCTTGGTGCGAATCAAGGATTCGAGCGATGGCTTCTACCAGTTCATACTGCTGGACCATCTCGAGGAAAACTTCGCCATTTGTGATTCGACCCCACAAGTTGCCCATGAAAGTGCACACCAAAACCTCAACTGCAGCTTCACGGTCACTTTCTGAAAGTGTGCAAAGGTGAACGAGCAACTCAGAGTCTGCAACAAGAGCTCGAGTGAGCTCAGGACATCCGACCAAAGTCTTCGAAAATCGAGAGAGTTGCACCGAAAGGTTCGAAAGCTGATTCACCTTGTGGGACGACTCCAGCTCCCACACAGCGGATGATCCAAGAGCCTTTTCGATGACATGTTTGACTGATTCGCAACTTAGCCGTGATGCCAAAGAATTTCTGCATGAGATAATTGCCGGCGCAAGCTCAGCGAGGGCCTTCTGAGTGACAAAGCGCAGTTGAAGCTCCTTAAGTCGCGATCGTGGTGGTAGAAGCTCATGCCTGCCCGTGTTGAGTAGCCCAAGACTTGCTGCGCGAGTTACTGCAAGAAACTGACTGCTGGAAAATGCAATGTGCTCAACGAAGCGCAAAATGCACTGAGGAGGAGTCGCAAACTGAAAGCACAGTTGCTCGGCAGCGTGTTGCCATGATCGATTGCGAGAAGTAACAGGAACTCTCAAGTAGCATTGCAACATCGCTGCTCCAATCGAAAGGTCTTGATATTGCCGCATCTCTCCAGAACCCGACGTGACTTCGAGCTCCTTCCTTATAAGTGCATGTACCTGTCCCTGAAGTTGGTGGAGCGAATCGCAAGAGAGTAAATGAAAGTGCTGCATTGCAATGGAAACATAGGAGTTGATTTCTTGGAGTGCGGTGAGGGAATCTCTAAGGTTATCCAGAGATGGGAGGTAGTCCAAAAGCTCGAGCAGGTTGTAGATCTTTTCCAGAGCCACCGAAACACGGCGAAGACTATTTACAACTTCGCCAGCGTTTGAGATCGAAACTTGATCATGTAGTTGAATGATTACTCCTCGCAGGAGCAATGAGCTTGAGTTGATGGAACAAGACTCAATGCTGTTCGGTACATCGAGCTCGGAGCTTGAGGTTACAATTGCAGAGTCCAATGCTCTCTGTCGCTCTTTCACATCGTTCCAGACCTGAAGAACGTGTCTCCATGCTTTCAACACGTATTCGCTGTTGCACTTGGAAACTATACTGTAAATGACTTCGATTACTGGCAGGAGGGGATCTGAGTTGACACTAATTGCTGGAACTGTTTGGATGTAATGAAAAGCAACAGCCAAGCACTCGCGCGCTAATGAAATCGTTCGGAATGTCAACTGCTCCAAAATGCTGTCAATAGGGCGCTGGAAGCTGCGAACAGGTGGTGCGGTAGTAAACGAACTCACAATAACGTCCTCACGCTGGAGAATCTTGGCCAGGAATTGCAACAAGTGTCCACGTAGCTCAACTTGAGGGAACAAGTTCACAAAGCACGAAATCGCAGCTTGGACGAGACCACTCGGGCCGGAGCGTCCAACTTGTACCGACCGAAGCGCCTGGAATACGGTACGTACAGTAAGTGTAACTTCGTTTTCCAGCCGATGTCTGGCTACCAGCTCTCTCGATTCAATGTACATTCGTAGCAGCACGTTGAGAACTGATTCGTAACCATGAACATGCATCAAAAATCTGGATCCAACTTGCCTTAGCTCATGATGAGCAATGGTTGCAACTTCAAGGCCACTGTCCAAGCTTGGCAGCCACACGCTTATCATACGGTTTTTCAAGGCAGTCGAAAGGGAGTAGCACGCTCCCGCCTGGCCGCGAGTGACTGTTGTGGCAGTGGCGAATATTTGTGCCTCTGGATGTATACCGTTCCCCCGAGAGAGCAACTCTCCCTCGCCTTGCTCGGTTAATGCAAGGGTCGCTGAATCCTCGAGAAGAGAGTTCAATCGCTCGACAACTTCTCCGTGAGCTCGGTTGATATTGTCTAAGAGAATCCAGTCTCCTCGTCGAAGTGCTCGCACAAACTCTCCTTCTGCGAACTGGAAAGAAAGCCCGCTTGCTTGTTCCTCGACCCTCCGCAATTCAGCTTGTGTCTTCTTGAGCTCCTTGACAGCTTCTCGGGCTACAATGATTTCGGCTGAGTTGTCTTCGAATGAATCCACCAATTTCTGTGCCAGAGATTCCACCAGCTCGAACAGCTGTTCGATGTTACGAGTTTCTGTTGCTTGGCACTCCAGTAGTGATGTGCACATTTCAAGCAGTCCATCAAAAGCCAGCTCTTTCTCGCAACACGCCGGAAGAGTTTCAGCAGCCAGCTGTACAATCGAAGAAAGCAAAGTTTCGAGTTTCGAGTGGAGTAGCTCCTTGGCACGCTCGAAAGATACGGCTGCGTATTGCCCCATCATATCAGACACTTCGGTGTCCTCATTCATTGAAAGGACCAACAGCCGGCGTCGACAGAGTCTGGCCAGCTCCTTCACGAGAGCAGTCTTTCCAGAACATGTAGGTCCTTCAAGAAGTATGCCTCGATGGCTTTGAACGCCTGTCGCAAGGATTTGTAGTGCTTCCAGTGTTCTGCGTGTGGGAACGAGAGGTTCACCCTCACTTCTGCCGCTGCCTTTCGGGACTACAACTGAACCAATCGTAACGTAATCCTGCTCTTCAACAATTTCCGTGTTGATTGGAGATTCTGACACTCCAAGTTTGCCGTTGATGAGTGCGCGAGCCTGTTGCTGCTCTGCAATGCTGTGGAACCGACTGGCATAAATCAAATGGGCAAAAAACTGTATGCCCCGCACCCTCGTGTCGCTGATTCCAGGAGCTTCAGCAGCGAAGAAGCGGCCACTTCCAGCCAGAACCGCCAAGAAAGCTTCGAGGTCTCGCAAATTGAGAGCGAATGGACCCCCTTGGTGCCCGATCAATCTCTTGGAAATACTCTCTTGGAGCTGCTGCTGCGCTTCAAAAACTTGGGTTAGCATTTTTGAAGAGATAGTGTTGAGTTGTGGGTTGTCCCCATCGTCCAGCACTCTCATTCGATGTGCAAGCTGAAGTACAATCAACAGAAGCTCCTCGTCGGTCATATTCTCGAGAGTAACTCGTTGGAACTGGTCATCCAAAGAACGAGGAAGCTTGCTGCGACCTCCACCGATAGTAGAAGGGTTCATGGTGGCAAAGAATGCAGTCTGCGGTTGGAGTGCCAGCTGCTCTCCGGTTGCTGAAAGCTTGAAGGCGCTGGGTTTCCCGGGCTGTTGTTGTTCTTGGGCAACAAGGAGTTGAGTTATCTCCTCCAGAACTTCAGAACACGCTAGGTTAATCTCGTCAAACACAATCCAAGCCCCGACTCGAAGGCCTCGCACAATGCTACCATCCTGCCAGCGGAAGCTCCTTTGGCCGTTCTTGATTTGAGGGACGAACGATCCAAACAGCTGTTCCCGGGTGGTGCTGTCCGAGAAATTGATCCGCACAACGTGTTGCTGTCCAATCAACGATCCCAAGTTCATCACGATGGCCGTTTTCCCGATTCCTGGGGGACCCTCGAGCAATAATGGTCGTTTGGCCACAACTGCCGCAAGTAATCGAGCCATGTTCTCTGCCAGCGTTGGGGTTGGCTGAAGCGGTCGGAACCTTCTGAAATCTCGGGAAGGATTCAGACGACTGCCCATTCGAACCGCACGCTCCAAGTCCTCGGTATCCTCGTAGGGATCTAGTACACGGCAGCAAATTGTGGGAATATGTCTCAGAGACAGGCTTTGATAAAGTAATGATCCGTCCGGCTTACAAGTAACAGACAGTACAAAAGGATTCTCGAGATCAACGGGGGTAGCAACATTGTCGAGATACAGTAGATGATCGCGCATCTCCGTTGCACTGAGTTCTTTCTTCAAGTGATCCACTAGCTGTCGCCGAATGGCTGGAACAACGGCATCAAGAAGAACAAAGCGAATCGCCAAGACTAGTGCCGTCAACGCCGCATGAGCCCGGTATTCTTGCGCATGTGCAAAAGTGAATGATGTTGTAGCCCGACAAACTGATACAACGTCACGAACCGAAACGCTGACGTGGTTGCGCACGAGGAAGTCTACAACAGAAAAGAGAAACCTTAACAGCTGAGTACGGTCCGCTTGCGGGAAATCCTTCAGCGATTCTTGTGCGATTTCTTGCAACTCAGTCGTTGAGAACGATCGAATAAAGATCTCCGTAAAGCGACTTCGAAGTGCTGGGCTGAGGCCGAGAGGAATAGTAGAACTGCTGGAGTAGACAGTGGCAAATACTTGAAATGAAGGAAGCAATTCAATACGAGGGGCGATAACAGACTTTGTCTGGGTAAGAGTGATGTCTTCGATGAGCGAGAACGTTCTCTCTCCTTCGAGCAAACTATTCAGTCGCTCAACAACTGATTGAGGAGGTGCGTCGATATTCTCCAACAGCATTGGTTTCGCGAGCTTGGCTGCAAGCGTCACCGTCCCATCAGCAAACAAAAAGAGTCCCTCCCCAAGATTTGCGTGCTCGAGCTGCCGACGTAGCTGCTGGCAAGAGTGAAAGATGATCTGTGCACCAGAATCAAGGGGGAGGCCCTCCAGCATGAGTTCAAGCCGTTGCACCGCTCCTCCCTTTCCGAACAAGGCCGACAACAGTGTACTCGCTTGCTCTTTGGCTTCCGTATTTCGAGGCACCTCAGTCGTTAGTACACGCAAGAAAGGATCCATTGGGTCGACCTTCATAGTGTCGTCCACCGTCTCAGGCTGATCACGCTCGTCAAGGGGCTCAAACTGGGAAAAGGGGTCAGGATGATCAAACGAAGCATCATCGGTCTCCTTTTCCAAGTTTTCAAGTGAGAAATGAGGCTCAGATGAGTCCTCTTCTGGAGCGAATGGGTCTGGTACCTCACTGTCGTAGTTGTCAAAGGCCGCAAAGGGGTCAGAAACAAACTGGTTGGTAAGCGGGTTTGAATCGAGGAACGGTGCATCGTCGTCATCCATTGTAAAAGAGTCATCGAGGAAGTCTCCCAACATTGTTGAGTTGGCTGCAAAATCATCCATGACTGCCCTGGAAGCCGGAGCCTCCGCAAATATCGGCGAAATGACTTCATCTCCGTTGGAGAGGAACCCTGCCTCACGATGCTCTCTTTCTTCTTGTTGGTTATCTTCCTTTTGAAGCTCCATTTGCAAGCATTCAAATTCCCGCTCCACTTCGCCAATGGCAGCTTCCAGACCCTGTAGTCTCTCTCTATCGATCTTGCACTCGGCAGCAATGTGAGACCTCACTAACAGGGTGTTCCACTGCGAGAGCAAGTGCCTCGCGGCGTCCAGCACCTGGAAAGGACGGATCTGGCCCATCAAGTCCGCTGATTCCGTTTCGCTCGTCAAGTATATCACTTCAAGATTGGAGTCAGATCCATGGGGGCGAACCATCTCCTCCCAAACGCGTACAACCTCTGACTTGCAAGTGGTCGGTCCGACCAGCAAAACTGGCTCACCAACCGATGCGGCAAACGACACCAACAACAGTGAACGGATGAACGGAGTAGTCATTGCTTCGGCTTTCATGTTGGAAAGGCGTTTAAGAGAACCAGGAACCTCCAGTAACGGCCGAGTTCCTGACCAGAATATCACCTTCTCTCCTGCTGGATCTTCTTGCAAGGAAAGGCGTTCCAGGTTTGGTAGATCACGCTCGCTCTTGCCAAACGCATCAGAAACACATTTTCGAAGCTCGTCAATCAACGATTCGTGACGAAGGCGAGGAAACAACAAAATCCAGGCACAATCTGCCATCGACAATATCTTGTGGCGGCGTGCCCGAAGGACGATCTTGTTGATTTCGCGTAAAGTGAGGCGAACTGATGGATCTCCAAATGAGAGAGTTTGCGTATCGATCGCTTTGTTGACGCGTAGATAAAGCTGTTCCAGTTGTCTCGCTGATGTATCGTCGAGATGCTCGAACCTCTCCTTCAAGATAAACTGAAGTTCCGCGGGAGGAATTTCGGTAACTTGGGCCTCAAGAAACAAGCTACGCAGCTTGGCAGGAAGCTTCTTACGACCTGCAAATCTGGAATCGTTCTGCGTTGCGAAGAATCGGAAGCCTTCCTTGATTTGCACAACGATCGAAGTGTTCGGAATCATAACCGATTGAGCCCCTTCGAGAACGGGAGCCAGCGCGCTCAATATTGATGGATCTGCAAGATTAATCTCATCCGACAAGAACCAAAGGCCCTCTGTCATTGCCACCGTCAACGCGCCTGGGCAGAACACAAACTCAGGTATCCCACTCGAGCCCGGGCTGGCTTCGGGTAAATACGTTCCAAAATAATCATGCAACGAGGTGGTGTCTGTGTTGTTGACTCGCATCAGAGGTCGATTCGTGGCTCCCATCTCCGGTCTCGAGAGCACTTCAACAAGGGCAGTTTTTCCTGCTGCAGGTGGTCCCTCGAGAAGAATCGGTTTGTTGCAGCTGATACACAACGCCACTGCTTGAGCAAATTTGAAGCGAGTCGGGGTGTTCGTCGCATCGAGGATGTACAATCGAGATTCTCGGAGCTGTTCCTGTAGAGTGGGACACAGGAGCCTGAGAAAGTCCACGGGAGCGACTTGCACATGTTTGGCCCACCCCATGGTGGTTTCAAACTCCCTGCGCACAATCTCCTGAGCTCTGCCAGTGAGCTGCTGAATAACTGCGGTGTTGAACGTGTGCAGAAGAATATCGACTATTCCGATGGGGGAGGCACGAGTGCGTAAACCTTCTACAACTTCCAAGGTACATTGTGCCATCCTGACGATTGTACGCAAGTTGAACCTTCGTGCCATGTTTTGGTCCACAAAGTCCGATTCCTTTGCCAGTTGGCGAGTGGATCTGCAGAAGCCTTCGGCCAGGAGAGATCCAAGAGATCGCGGCTGCAGTGTGGTCCTGCCAAAACGGTTCCCTTGATAGTTGGTGTGGCACAAGGTGGACTCGAGAATCTGCGAAATCTCTTCCTGCCCGTCACTTTCAATGTCCAAATCGCTGAGATAAATGATGGTAAATCGGTTAGCAAGGGCTGGAGAGATGTTGCTACGCTCTCGAGAGGAGATCGAATCGGGACACAGGGTAGCGAACAAGCGAAAGTTTGTGCTGCTTTGAACATCGATTGGCTCCGTATCTCCCTTCTCGGACAGCGCCCAGAATGGCCGAGCCTCCAGCAGGGGATTCAACCTCTCAAGGACCACGGCTTCGGCTTCATCGAGGTTGTCCAGCACCAACCACTGATCTTGTACGATTGCTTCGGTAACAACTCCATTGCTCCATTGCAAAGTGCGAGGATCAGTTTGCCCAACAAGTTCGTTTGGTTCAGTGTCCGCAGTGATACAAAAATGCCGGCAAGCAACATTGGCTGCCGCTGCTAACGTGGAGATCAGCTTGGATTTGCCACTTGCGGTTGATCCGATCAACAGTACCGGCTCTCTCAATGAGATTGCACGAACCAAATGGGGCAGAGTAGCGAGGATTCGCGAGGAGAGAATCAGAGGAAGGTCGTGAGTCAGGGTACTCTCGCATTCTGGCACTCCGAGAACCATACTGACCTCCGAACGAGCTTCTTGTGATTGAAAGAGCCCAACATAGCACGAGGTGATGCTTTCGCAGAGCTGAGATGGCGAGAATCCCACTCGATGAGCGAGATCGTACACCACTCGCGCAATACGCAGCATGGTCCGGTCATCGATGGGGACCAATCCGAAGCGCTCCACAAATGCCTGGTGCATTGAGAACTGGCGGATCTTTTGGTGGACCTCCATCAAGTGTCTGGCGCATGCGCCGGGAAGCGTAATTCGGCTCTCCACTAAGAGTCCCGCACCGTTTGAAGGACGAGAGGAGAGAATGTACTGGTCCACCTGAAGGCATGGCTCTCCTGCCAGTTGCTGCATCTCCAACCGAGGAACGTTGTAGTTGATGCCCAGGATTCTGCGTACAGAGTCACGCATGGCTGACAGTCCGGCTCCTTGCGGGCGCCCGCAAAAAACGGGAAATCGGGCCCCATAGATGGCAAGGCCTTCGTGGCTCAGAACCTGCTCCAAATCCAATTGCGCGCCTCCAGAGTTACGCTGTAGCGTCAGCCAAACGATACCGTCGACCCATCTGAGAAGCTCTCGCATCGTTACCGTTGCGATGGCACAAAATGCGGCTATATCCGGGTTGTTTGCCAAAGCTGCAAACCTGGCTTGAATTTCCATGTGAAGCGACACCATTCGTTCGGCGACATCGAGGATCGGAGTCTCATGTGTTGAAGCCAAGCGCGATGCCAATCTCGAGCGAACGATGGCTCGCCATTCCTGAGGTGGCAGGGCATCAAAAGAATGTCTCTGAAGACGAGACACGAATGACTGAGGGAGCGGTTGGCGATGGGATTTGAATAGCCCGGTCGCAGGGTTTTGAGTGACAAACAGTCGAAAGTGCTTGTGGCGATAGAAAACGCGATCTCGTTGGCTCGCATCGCTATCGTCCGCAACACGAAGTTCCTCTGAGTCAATTGCATTCTCGATGGCTTGCAAAACTGTTGCGGGCGCCAAGTTTGCCTCATCAAGCAGAAGCCATTTACCGGTTACGAACGCATCAGTGAATGGGCCAACGCGAAACCTGACAGTTGGTCCATTTCCACCATCTGGCGATACTTCGACAAGGCCGACAAAGTCCCCAATGGTCAAGTTGTCAGACATGTTGAAGCGTACCAGTGGCATTCCAATCAAACGGGCTGCTTCTGTAACAGTAGCTGTCTTGCCAACGCCAGTGTCACCTTCGAGTAGCCAAGGTGTTTCCGTCACAAGTGCAGAAAACAATGACTCGATGTTTCGCTGCACCGTGGGAGTGATGACCATACCAGTGTCTGTCGGAATTTGAGCCCGAAAGGCCTCGGGACAACGAAAACGCGGATACTGCCCCTGGGCTCCAGGCTCAAAGTCCGCCGTATCGAGCTGGGAGAATAACGAGGCGAGATGGGGGGTCTCTAACCTTGTTATTGACGGCAGAGAGCATGACTGGGTAGCGAATTGAAGATCGTCCTTGACTCGCTGTGCGATCTCCGAGAACGACTCAGATGTCAGGTGACTGCCCGTCTGAGAAGGGAACAGCAACGAGAGTAGCTCGGCATGATCGCTCTCATTAACACTCAAGGCCGTTTGTGACGTAGTCTTTGGATCTCCTCCAATCAGGCGTTGCATTCGCAACTTCCATTCTGAGGGAAAGTTGAAGTGCATGGCAATTAGCTCGAGACCAATCAGGCGAACACGCAAATCATTTTCCGACGACAGCCATTGGAATCCCCGTCGCAAATTCTGCTGGAAGAGGGGATAAGAAGCGTCGCTGCGGCGCAGGCCCAGCAGCATCAGCCGCACAATGCGGGCCACCTCTTCCGCATCTTGATTAGAGTCCACAAGACTACTGAGTGAATTGCAAAGTTGCTGCACCGCCATTGCGGCCCGTTGCTGTGAGAGGAGAAATCGAGTGAGCCTCTCAACGCTCGTCGCAGGGAGATATGTTGCCCCTCGCACAAGTAACTCATTAAGGCGATCATCAGATATCTTGGCCAGAAACTCCAAACAGCTTGGCAGTGGTACACTGGATACTGTCAACAGTATCGCGCTTGCCGACTCGGAAACCTCGGAAACGTCGCTATGGGAGAGCTTGTTCAAGGTTTGTAAGTCCTCCGCAGCCATGGTTGTAATCGAAAACTCTTCGAAGCATATCGAATCTTTAGCTACACGCGCCAGGCTTGGTTGTAGGGACGTAGCGCTTCGCGATAGTAAATGAACGAACAGAAAAAAGAGAGGCTGGGCTTTTGAGCACAATTGGCGCCATCTGGAAAGCACAGTTGGAGCATCAGCACAACAATTCAACAGAGGCTCGAAGGCAGCAGTATCTACCGAGAGCTCCAGGGTCGTCTGGAGATTTGAGAATGGCAGGAGATCGAGGAAAACATGGAAGTGGTATTTTGTGGCAAGAGCGCGAGCCAATAATCCGAGCCACTGGTGGTGCACATTGGAAGACTGCAAAGCAGATCGCAGCAGTTCCACGCTGCCGAAGTGAGCAACTGATCGAGCGATGAAACCAGGTTCGATCTTGTCTCGGAACTGGACTTGCACGTGCACTTCAGCTGCTTGGTGCAAAGCAAGTAAGCACTCAAGAGCTGGTTGATGTGACGTGGCCGTGAAGTGCTGTTGAAGCCACTCGAGAAGCTTCAGTTGCACTGGAATGTCTGCAGCACAAAATGCGAGCTGCAACAGGTGGAGGAGAGCATCGTCGCATCGGTTCGAGTGCTGGATGATCACTTTGATGATCTCAAAAGCCAACTGTGGTCTTGAGGGAAGGACTGTGAGCGTTGTTTGCGCTAGGTGCTCCAATACGCTGTACTCGCGAGCAAATCGCAGTACTCGATCAACAAACTCGAAGCACAGGCCTCTATCGGGAGGCTGAGGCAACACCTCGGCGCAGCCGACCAAGCCCAGGGAGTATCGGGCCAGCAACTTGTTCTTTCGTTCTGCCATGTTTGCCTGAGTGATTGCAGAACGGAGGAGAGAAAAAGCAGCATGGAGCTCCATTTCGCGAGGAGCAATTGGCACGGGGAAGCGACCGTAGTCTTCCATTACATGATCGCTCCATTCAACGCTGGTCGTTCGCGTAGGATGCTGTAAGCACGGTTGGACAGGCTCTCGGCATAACTTCACAACGAATCGAGGCTTCTCGATGGCAATCCCCAGATCCACCGAGGCACTAAAGCCTGGAACGAGAGCCACGTCGCGCAACAACAAAAACCATCTGTCTGAATGTTGTCGATGGATACGTATCTCCTCCACAATCTCTCGAAGTAGATTGAGTCGTTGATTGACTGAGTCCATGACAGACCGGACCACGTCTGGAACTGCTTGTTCCCACTGAAGAAGTAGTCCAACATGATCATTTGTAGTGGCAAAGTCCGCAGGAACCGCAAGCGGGGTACCGGAGAGCCAATATCGCACGAACCACAGAGGCTGGTCCGTTCCTGCGACTTCGAGAGTCTCGCGACCACGAGAGCGAGAGACGATGCGAGAAAAGTCATAGAGCAGGCTCAACGCCACTTCACACCTGAGTACAGCAGAAGAGGTAAGAACTGGGTACGCCCAAGAACTAACAGAATTCAAACGTACTTTGCGCCAGCGATGTGCCCGAGCTTCGCGGCAAGGGCGAGCAGAGGAACAGCGACGCTGGCGATAGCTCCGAGGCTTGCGAAGCTTGGCGAACGAACCGCGAGCTCAGCCTCGATTGCTGCGTGAAGCAACGAAAGGCGGCCCAAGTCAAGCTTGCTCTGCCTTGGGTTAAACGTTGGCGCAAAAGCAGCATCTGCCTCCCTTCGTGCGTGCTGAACGACGAACGGCACAAAGGAGGCGAGGGGCTGCGGGTTCACGACCGGCGCACGGCCTCTGGCAGCCGGCGCGGCCATTGAAACGGTCCAACAAAAGGTAGCAGAGAGGGTTTTTGGAGGTGCGAACGAGGCGAGGAACGAACAAACAACGAAGGCGCATCGCTTGCGAAGTGGGCGTGTAGTGTCCGACAATCGACGGCCTTGTGGATCATCGAGCGCACCGTGCGAGGCAAGCGCACCCAAGCTGCTGGGAACGCACCCGCGAGCCCTTGCTACCCTCCTGTTCTCGCAATGCTAGCGGCTTGGCTCTCTGCCTTGTTGGTGGTCGCGTGTGCTGCGGCGAGCCTTGCGCTCCTTATCGTTGCTGTTGACCCGCTCGTACGCCAAGCTCACCTACCACGCTCGGCCATCCAGACGCACTCGTTCGCCACTGCTCCTCAAGGATTGTGCTCGATTGGCGATGGACGATTGTTGGTTTGCCTTGGCGATACGGTTGAAGAGCTCGACACGACAACGGGCGGCCAACGTGTATGGCGATCGTTCGAAGGGGCCCTAATCGCAAGTGCAGCACCGCTGTGCTCTCGCACTATCGCAGTCGTTGACCGACGAAACCATCGAGCTCTCATAGTGGCGCGCGAGGATGGCTTCTCCTCACGATCAATTGGCGTGCTTGGCTCGAGCCGATGTCGCTTTTGCCTTCCCACCGCCGTCGCCTGTGGCGAACTTGGGTTGATTGCGGTGTGCGACGTGTACAACCATCGAGTGGTACTCTTTCGAGACCTTACGATAGCACCGAATACTTGCTCCCTGCCATCGGCACCCGATCTATTCTCGCTTGCGGCTTGGGACTTCGACAACGAGAACGACCAAGTAATCTCAGAGGATATGCCAGATCCGTTCTTGCAGCACGAGTTGCTCGACCAAGGAGAAGAACGAAACGTAGCAGTTCTGGCACCCGACGTCGCGTATGTTCGAGAGGTTGGGCCTATCGTTGGACTTGAGCCACGCCCATTGTGTTGCCCCGAGAGTGTTGCCATGTCTCAAGACGCAATGTACATTGCGGACACCGCCAACCACCGCATCTTGCGGGTGTCGCTCGAATCGTATGAATCCGTCGCAACTTATCCCGAGCGCGATGCGCCCATGGGGGCACTGCTTGCACCAAAGGGTATCGCATATGATCCTTTCTCATGCCAGCTATTTGTATGTGACTCTGGTAACAATCGCATACAAGTGTTATCGTCGAACCTCGAGCCTCTTGGGGAGATCGGGTTTGGGGAGCTCCAGAGCCCGCGCGCGCTCGCTTGCTACGATCGGTTGCTGGCAGTGGTGCACGATGGCGTGCCGCAACTCAAGATATTTCGTCAAATAGAACATGTGCGGTGTTAAGACATGGTCTTGAGTGGGGATTGCTGGCGTGGAGGGTCACTGTGTGGGCTTAGTGTGCTTTGTGTGCGTGTGTGGTGGGGATTGGCGCAACGCGTCCTTGTTGGACCGCGATTGATCTTTGCTCTATCTCCCACACAATCACTGCCGCTCCCCCAGAGAGAGTCAATGGCAAGACATCCCTTGGTGCTTGCGGCACTGGAGGCTAACCTGCCAGAGGTTACCAATAGACTTCAGCAGGCTCTCCCTGAGGACTCGCGGGCTGTGTTAGCAGCCGTGCTTGCCGCAAGCAAAGGAGGGCATGTGCAGATCTTGCGTGCGTTGTTGACCCACGCACCGACTGCCGTCTCGGCTTTGAACCATAACCACGATTCGGGCCTTCATCTTGCGGTACAAAGCGGTCGAGTGGATGCTGCAAGATATCTATTGGAGCAGCGAGCGGACCCAAACGCGCGAAACAGCGCAGGCAGCACGCCTATCCATCTCGCGGCCGGCGCTGGCCAACTATCGTGCGTTGGGCTGCTGGCTCGAAGCAAGGCAGACCTCTCGGCGCTCGATAGCTCAGGGAATAGTACATTGGCGTACGCCGCTAGGAGCTATAGCGATCGTACGGTGCGGTGCCTTGTTGGTGCTCGCGCTGATCCAAACCACCACAACCGAAATGGTACCGCTCCGCTGCACATGGCCGCGGGCGAAGGCAAGCCGGCCGTGATACGCGCTTTGGTAGAGTGCGGAGCCAACCTCTCCGCCATCAATCTCGATGGAGACCATGCCCTTGGCTGTGCGATCAAGAGTAACCGACTTGAGTGTGTTCGAATGCTCCTTGAGCTCCGAGCCTCACCCAATCAGCCGCTGCAAGCGTCTCCTGCCGACCCACCTTTGCTCCCTTTGATTCTCGCTGCCGAGAGACGTGATGGAGTAGAGATTGCGCGGGCTCTACTTGAGTATGATGCCGATGCCAACGCTCTAACTCACGGAGGATACTCGCCGCTCCATGTGGCAGCCCTCAGCGCAGCTGACGAGACATGCTTCCTGCTGATCAACTTTGGTTGCTCAAGAGCGCTACCATTGGTACGTTGATTGTTTGGAGGGTGATTCTGAGTGAGCGATTCTTCAACTGAGTGCCTATCATATCGTGTACAACAGCCGGCTGGCTGCGACCCTGATATTCGACAATTGATCGAGAATCACGGTACGTACTATCCCGTTGAATTTGGCGCTGGTGTTGCTACTTATCACGGTCACTTCCAGACCCACCTTCGTTGGCCGAAATCGATATAGTCGTCCTCTCTGGCGAGCAAGTACACCACATTACAATCTCTCCTCGCCAATCTGTACGAGACCTCAAAGATATGCTCAAAAAACGAGGTATTCCAATCGAGCATCAGCTTCTTTCTTACAACGGTATCGAATTATACGACCGAAAGCGGCTTTTCGACATTCCCGTACGAGCAGGCATCCAGTTTACTCTTACAATCGCGGGTACGTACACCTAATGCATGCGAAAATTAGCTCCCAGAGATCATTTTATGCAATCTTACATCCTTGTGCCTCACCAGAACCAACATCGCAGCCCATGAGGCATGACCAAGCCAATAGCGGTCTCGAACATCGGAGCCAGGAGAAAGAGCCACACGATGGAGTTACAGCTGAGAACAGGCCTACTGTAACCGCTCCCTCAACTGCAAGCCCTCCGCCGAATCAAGATGGCGGCCTTGATTCTCGAACCACCACCGAGGTAGGCGGAGCTGCTAACCTCGAACGTGAACGAGATACTGGAGTACCTGAGCAAGGCGCTATGCACTCCGAAATGGAACGCCTTCGAGAAGCTCTCGAACAAGAACGAACAAGCCGAATTGGTGAGATTCAATGTATCACAAGCCTTCATGAGGCGACTGTTCGTGAAATGCGAGAGCGTCATGCGCGCGAGGTCGTTCGCCTTCGCGACGAACACCACGAACACCGTTTCTTGTCGACACACTGCCGACAAGTGAGTAGACTGCGTGTTGTTCGTACTCTTGGGACAGGTGCCTATGGCACAGTCATGGAGGTCAAGTGTATAGCCAGCCGCTTCCCTTGGCCAGACAAATCGTACGCGCTCAAGGTCTGCACCAACTTTGGAACCAGCACACCACGCGTGGAGTACATGGGGGAATTCAACGAGCTTGCACTCGTTCCGTCTCACGACAATATCGTTCGGCTCTTTTGCGAGTTTATCGACGAAATCACTGAAGAAATTCGGTCGCATCTTCCAGTAGCGTTGCAGCAGTATGCGGTCGAGAATGCGCGAGATGGTACAACCCGAAATCGAAGGACGCAATATGTACTGCTTGAGTACTTTGACAGGAACCTCAAGCAGTTTCTTGATTTTACCTTCCCTCCCCCAGTTCACGTGCCCGCATCTATGGTGACAAGAATGCTCGTACACGTGGGATCAGCACTGTTGCATCTCGAGACTCAGCGCGTGGTACATCGTGACATCAAGCTCGACAATATTCTCGTTGAGCTGGACCCAAATGATACCACCAATATCAAGCGATGTGTACTATCGGACTTTGGAACCGCCGTACAGTTGGACGAGAATCTTTGTTTGTCCGTACCAAGTATCCCTCCTTATTTTCGTGTGGATGGATGGGGAAACTTGCCCCACACTGCTCCCGAGCTTCACTTACAGCTCTACAATGCCGCGCACCAAGTCGCCGAGGGGCGAGTCGTGTTCAACTATGCCAAACAAGCCGTGTTCGAGCTGGGAGTGTTGGCGTTTGAGATCATCGTTGGTCGCCACCCAATTCCTGATTATCCTCACATTTTGAGGTCAACGCGGGCCTACGGCGACTCGGAGCTGCCAACGATTACCCTTGAGGGTATTCCTGTCGCGTTGGGTCAAATGCTTAGGAGTGCGGTGGCCTACAATCCTAACTCCCGCCCGACCCTCGCAGAGCTGCTTGCTTGCCTCAGCTCAATCCTGCAAGAATGAAGTATCCGTGGCTTGTGGCGAACTGCGCAGACTGGCGCTTGCCCAACCACGTTGTCTTTGATAACTTGCCAGCGAGGGATGCTTGATCAACACCGCGACCAGCTCTGCGCCACCTGAACGGCGAGCGTAGGCCGACACAGCAGTCGTAATCATAGAACAATAAAAGGCTTAGAAGAATAACACTAAGCTCTGTATTGGATGATCGGCCCTGCGGCCCACCCCAAAACCGCAAAGTCCTCGTCGGACTTTACCATTTTCCTCTCGTCCGCTCACGCCCACGTCCTCCTCCTCAGCAGCCACAGCAGCATCCGAGGCGCTCTGGTGGACTTTGCGTTCGAGGCGAGAGCGCGCGGCAGTTAGACCCCACCCAACGACCGCAATCCCCACGACCGGCTGCTGAGCGAGTGCGCGCAACGCAAACAGACACCGAGGTACGCGATTGGTTGGTGGCCATGATGCACCTCTGCGCCGTCGTGGTCGTGTTCTGATGCGCCTCCTGTGTATGCGCGTTTGCGCCGCTGCTGCTCGGCTGTAGGTGTTGCGCGATGGCTCGCAAGCGACGAATCATCACATCGGACGACGAGGACAGCGGCGACGA